>Ga0302326_10027782_pt1 | contig 11404 bp, 7 predicted proteins | sample Palsa_T0_3_FD_202264 | JGI IMG/M metagenome (GOLD analysis project Ga0302326, IMG submission 202264) | Peat permafrost microbial communities from Stordalen Mire near Abisko, Sweden - Palsa_T0_3 | ecosystem: Environmental > Terrestrial > Soil > Palsa > Peat permafrost | place: Sweden: Abisko...
TGACCGACAACTCGCCCAAGAGCCAGCGGGCGATCGAAAATTTGCGGCGTGCCTGCGAGGAGCACCTGACCGGCCGCTACCAGATCGAGATCGTGGACGTGCTCAAGGACCCGCGCCGAGCCGCCGCTGACCAGATCCTGGCCGCGCCCACGGTGGTCAGAAGGGTCCCTTCGCCGATCCGCAAGCTCGTCGGCGACCTCTCCGATAGCAACCGTCTCCTCATCGGACTGGAGATTCGGCCGTCAGGGGAGCCAGCGTGATGGCCGGTAGCACAGCTGATGATCGGTGGGCTTTGATCCGCGGCGAAGACCCTGCCTCAGACGAGTAAGGACGTGGCTATGGGATGCCACCCCGAGGACGGCGCGGAGCTGGCCGAAGTGCGGGTACAGCTGCGCGAGCTGCAGCAGACGGTCGAGGCGATCAGGACCGGCAGCATCGACTCGCTGATCATCGGCCCGCCTGGCCATGAGCAGGTCCACTACACCGCCGACCGCTCCTACCGGCTCATCGTCGAGGCCATGAACGAAGGCGCCGCCACCGTCTCCACCGATGGGGTAATCCTCGGCGCGAACCCACGGCTCGGCTCGATGACCCACCAGAGCGTCTCGGAGCTGATCGGCGCCCAAGCGCTTGACCTGATCGCGGAAGCCCACCGCCCCGCGTTCGCCCGGCTGCTCGATGTCGGTATCGGCGAAAGCGCGCGTGGCGAAGTGGACCTTACCAGATCTGATGGCACGACCGTTCCCGTCCTGCTGGCGGTCAGCGGATTCGATCTCGACGGAATGCTCCTGCGGTGCCTGGTCCTCACCGATCTCACCGCGCTGCGCGTCGTAGAGAGTCAGGCGGCCAAGGCGAGCGAGGCGGTTCGCGAGCAGAGCGCCTTCCTTGAGCAGGCGCAGGAGGCCCTCGGGCTCGGCTGGTGGGTTTCTGCTCCCGGCCAAATCCACATGATCACCTGGTCGCCGCAGGTCAGCCGGATCTACGGGCTGACCAAGTCCGATGTGAAGGTAGGGACCCTCTGGAGTCTGGTCCATCCGGACGACGTGGCGGGGATCTTGCAGGCGCGCGCGGCGGCGCTGGCCGACGGCCCTCCCTTTCGCGTCGAGCATCGGATCATCCGCTCGGACGGCTCGCTGCGCTGGGTCCTGCAGGCAGCGGTCGTCGAGCGAGACGACGCGGGCGCGCCGATACGGTTGCTGGGGATCTGCCAGGACATCACCGATCGGAAGCGGAGCGAGGACGCGATCCGCGCCGCGGCCGCCTACAACCGAAGCCTGATCGAGGCCAGCCTGAACCCGATGTTCACGATCGGCCGGGATGGCGCGATCAGCGACGTCAACACCGCTACCGAGCAGGCGACCGGGTACGAGCGGGCGGAGCTGGTCGGAACCTGGTTCAGCGACTACTTCACCGACACCGGCCTGGCCCGGACCGGCTACCGGCTGGCCTTCGCCGGTGGCAGCGTGCGGGACTACCCCCTGGAGTTGCGCCATCGCGACGGGCATACCACGTCGGTGATGTATAACGGCGCGGTCTACCGTGACCCGTCCGGGCAGGTGCTCGGGGTCTTCGCCTCGGCGCGCGACCTCACCGAGACTGAGCGCTTGCAGGACGCGCTGCGCGCGTCAGAGGTGCGGCTCCGCGTCTTGTTCGACAACGCCCCTATCGGCGTCGGCGAGGTATCGCTCAGCGGCGACCTGGTCCGGATCAACCGGTACTTCTGCGAGTTCGTCGGCTACACCGCCGGCGAGGTGCTGTCCATGCGGTGGCTCGAGGACTTCCTGCCTTCCGACGGTATCGAGACCGATTTCGCCATCAGGCAACGCCTCCTGTCCGGAGAGATCGACACCTATGCGGCGGCGAGACGCTTCGTGCAAAAGGGGGGCGGAGTCATCTGGGGCGAGGTGCAACGGAGCCTGGTCCGCGATCCAGTCGGCCGCCCGCTGCTGTACATCTACACCGTGCGCGACATCACCGCCCAGGGTGAAGCCGAAGCCGAGGTTCGTACGCTCACCGCCGAGCTCGAGGCCCGCGTCGAGCAGCGCACGGCGGAACTGGAGCTGTCGAACAGGAGCCTGCAGGCGTTCAGCTACTCGATGGCCCATGACTTGCGCACTCCGCTGCGCGGGCTCAACGGGTTCAGCGAGGCGCTGCTCGAGGAGTACAGCGAGCTTCTCGGCGAAACCGGCCGCGGCTACGCCGAGCGCATCCAGGCGGCGAGCGAGCGGATGAGCGCGATCATCGATGACCTGCTGCGCCTGTCACAGGTAACGCACGTCGACATGAACCTGGTACCCGTCGATCTCAGTGCGGAGGTCGCCGCGGTCGCCGACGGCCTGCGATCCGTTGATCCCGGCCGCCGGGTCAGATTCGCTATCCAGCAGGGTGTCTGGGTGACCGCGGACCGTATTCTCATTCGCGCCGTGCTTGAGAACCTGGTCGAGAACGCATGGAAGTTCACCGCCGGGCGCGAGGACGCCACCATCGAGTTCGCCACCGGCCCCACCGAAGATGACGCCACGTTCTGCTGCTACGTGCGCGACAACGGGGTCGGCTTCGAACCCGCCTACACGGACAAGCTGTTCCGGCCGTTCCAGCGACTCCACACCACCGGCGAGTTTCCCGGCACCGGCGTCGGCCTGGCCAGCGTCCAGCGGATCATCCAGCGCCACGGCGGGCGCACCTGGGCCGAAGGCGCTGTCGACGGCGGCGCCACCTTCTACTTCACCCTCGACGCGCAAGGCAGCGCCGGCTAGGTTTCCTGCTCTAATAGCTGCCGGTAAGCGCCACCCGCGGGACGCCCGGCGGGGTGAAGCCCAAGATCTGCCCGTAGAAGGAGACCTCAGCCTCGAGGCTGGCGATGATCGTCTCTGCCTTCCGGAACCCGTGTGACTCGCCCGCGAAGGCCAGGTACGCGTAGCGAATGCCGTGCGCGGCCAGGTCGGCGGCGATGGACTCGGACTGCGCGGGCGGGACGATCGGGTCGTCGAGGCCCTGCAGCAGCAGCACCGGGCAGGTGGCGTCGGTCACGTGCCCGACCGGTGCCCGCTCGGCATACACCGACTCGCACTCCGGCAGCGGCCCGATCAGGCCGTCCAGATATCGCGATTCGAAGTCGTGCGTCTGGGCGGCAAAGCCCCGCAGGTCGCTGACGCCGAAGTACGAGGTGGCGGCCGCGAAAACCCCCTTCGGCCGGATGACGCCGAGGCTGGACGTCACCGCGGCCAGCGCCGTCCAGCCGCCGGCCGAGCCGCCGCGGATGCCCAGCCGCTGGCCGTCCGCCTCGCCCGCCTCGGCCAGCGCGAGCGCCGCCGCCATCGCGTCGGCCACGTCCACGATGCCCCACTGCCCGCGCAGCCGCTCCCGGTAGGCGCGGCCGTATCCGCTCGACCCGCCGTAGTTCACGTCGATGATCCCGATACCGCGGCTGGTGAAGAACGCCTTCTCCAGGTCGAGCCGGGGGCCGACCTGCGAGGTGGGACCGCCGTGCACCCAGACAATGTATGGCGGCAGCTCACCGTCGGGCGCCCGGGCCGCGGGGTTGGCCGGCGGGTAGACGAGCGCGTGCACGACGGAACCGGACGGCCCGGTGAACCGGGCCTCGCGCGGCACCGGCAGGTATCCGGCGTCCGGCACCGAGTCCAGGGTCCGGCGCAGCTCGTGCACCTCGACGGCCTGCTGGCGCTGGCCGGCCGCGGGGAGGTCGGCCTTGATCACGCTCAGCGGGACCGCCGGTCCCCCCGCGATCGTGACCACGCTCCGGCCGGACGCGGAAAGCCCGGATCCGAACACCTGGTACGGCAGGTCGAAGTCGGTGAGCTGGCCGGTGCCCGGGTCGAGCGCGCCGAGCCGCGGCTGACCGTGCCCGTGGACCACGGCGATGCGGTCGTCGCCGAGCACCGCGTACGGGTAAGCGCCGAGCTGCCACAGCGGCTCGGCGAACTCCTCCTCGCGCGGGCACAGGGCCCGGGGGAAGGCCAGCAGGTCCGCCAGGTACAGGTTCCACCAGCCGGAACGGTCCGAGATCACGTACAGGCTGCGATCATCCCGCCAGACCGGGGCGAGCACCGACTCGGTCTCGCCCCCCATGATCAGCTGCTGCTGGGCCTTGTCACGCACCGGGCCGTCGCCGAGCGCGGCCACCCTGAGCTCGGTACCGTCCCACGGCATCCGCGGGTGATCCCAGCAGATCCAGGCCAGCCGGGTGCCGTCCGGCGACGGAGCCGGGAAGGCGTAGAAGTCCGAACCGCTGACCAGCACCCGGACCGCGTCCGGGTCGTCCGCGGCCGAGCCGTCGAGCGGGACCTCCACGATCGCCCGGCTGACTCCGTCAGCACCATGCCGTTCCCGGACGCACCACACCTCGTTCCCGCCGGGGCCAAGGACGAAGTCGGCGAACCGGTCGCTGGTGTCCGTCCCGGGCGCTGCCGTCAGCGGTTCCGGCTGGTCCCCGTCCCGGCCTCGGTACAGCCGCTGGTCGCTGAAGTTGGCGAAGACGAAACCGTCGGCCAGCGGAAGGTAGGACCGGCCGCCGTACTCGTGCACGCGGGTGCGGGCGTTCCAGGGTGCCGGGAGCAGATCCCGGCCGACCCCGTCCGGTCCCTGGGCGACCACGGTCTGCCGCCCGCCCTCTGACGGCCGCAGCTCCTGCCACCACACGTATCCGCCCGCCATGGTCGGAAAGGCGAGCCCGATCTGCTTACGCGCGACGTCGGCGCCCCCGATCGGGGAAGGCCATTCGCCATGAGATGTCGTCTCCGTAGCCATTTGCATACCGGCTATCATGCCGGAACCCGGCCAACGAGATCACCGGACCCCGGTGCGCGCTTTGCCCGCCTATCCTGGTCGTGTGGCAGCAGGCGGCAGGACTTACCAGATTCGCACCTACGGGTGCCAGATGAACGTGCACGATTCCGAGCGCCTGGCCGGCCTGCTGGACGAGGCCGGCTATCAGCCCGTGCCCGACGGCCAGAGCCCGGACGTGGTGGTGTTCAACACGTGCGCGGTCCGGGAGAACGCGGCTGACCGGCTGTACGGGAACCTAGGTCATCTGCTGCCGCAGAAGAAGAACGGCATGCAGATCGCGGTGGGCGGCTGCCTGGCCCAGATGGAACGCACTGCGATCACCGAGCGCGCGCCGTGGGTCGACGTGGTCTACGGCACCCACAACATGGCCTCGCTGCCCGCCCTGCTCGAGCGCGCCCGCGTCCGGCACGAGGCGCAGGCCGAGTTCGCCGAGACGCTGGAGACGTTCCCGTCGCTGCTTCCCGCCCGGCGCCGGTCGGTCTATTCGGCCTGGGTCGCGATCTCGGTGGGCTGCAACAACACCTGCACCTTCTGCATCGTGCCGGCCCTGCGGGGCAAGGAGAAGGACCGCCGGCCCGGCGACATCCTGGGCGAGATCCGCGCGCTGGTCGCCGACGGGGTGCTCGAGGTCACGCTGCTTGGCCAGAACGTGAACTCCTACGGCGCCGAGTTCGGCGACCGGACCGCGTTCGGCAAGCTGCTGCGCGGCTGCGGGGACATCGAGGGCCTGGAGCGCGTCCGCTTCACCTCTCCGCATCCCAGGGATTTCACCGACGACGTCATCGACGCGATGGCCGAGACCGGCAACATCATGCCGAGCCTGCACATGCCGCTGCAGTCGGGCTCGGACAAAATCCTGAAGGCGATGCGCCGGGCCTACCGCCGGGACCGCTACCTGGCGATTCTGGACCGGGTCCGGGCCAGTATTCCCGACGCCGCCATCACCACCGACATCATCGTCGGTTTCCCCGGCGAGACCGACCGGGACTTCGAGGACACCCTGGACCTGGTGCGCCAGGCCAGGTTCGCGGGCGCGTTCACCTTCCGCTACTCCATCCGCCCGGGCACCCCCGCCGCGACGATGGACGCTCAGGTGCCCGCGGCCACGGTGCAAGAGCGCTACGACCGGCTCGCCGCCCTGGTCGAGGAGACCACCTACGAGCAGAATCAGCAGCAGGCCGGCGCCACCGTGGAGGTCCTGGTGGCCGAGGGCGAGGGCCGCAAGGACGCCGCGACGCACCGCATGTCGGGCCGGGCCCGCGACAACCGCCTGGTGCACTTCGCCCCGCACGAGGCCGCCCCGCGCCCCGGCGATATCGTCACCGTCACCGTGACCCGCGGCGCCCCCCACTACCTGCTGGCCGACGGCGCCCCCCTCGCGGTCCGACGCACCCGGGCCGGCGACGCCTGGCAAGCCGCCGCCGCCGCACCCCCCGCCGCCGCACCTCCCGCTCCGGCGGCCGCCACTCCCGTCCTGCTCGGCATGCCCGCGCCGCGGACGTAACCGTTCATCCTGTCCACCCGGGCGACTAACCCTGGCGGCTGCTCCGACCTCGCTGAGGTGCTGGACGATCTGGCGGAATGACTCGACGAAGCTTTCTTCGCAGTAGCCCAGCTCGGTCGCGACGCAGAATTCCCTGACCAGGCCCTGGACCCGGCGCAGATTGGGCCGGGGCATCGACGGGAACAGATGGTGCTCGATCTGGCGGTTAAGGCCGCCGAGCATGAAGGTGGTAAACGGGCCACCGCTGATATTCCGGGCCGTGACCACCTGACGGCGAGCGAAGCCGGTCGCGGTGACCGATTCGATGATCGGCATTCCCTTGTGGTTGGGCGCGAAACTGATGCCCAGGTACAGCGAGAAGACCGCCTGCTGCACGACGACGAAGGCGAGTGCCTTGAGCGGGGAGAGGACCAACAGCACCACCGTCAGGTACAACGCGGCATGCAGGACTATGAGGGCGGCCTCTACCGCCGAGGCCTGGTTTCGCCGCCGGGCAAGCCGCTTGATCCCGAGTACGTGCATGCCGCTGCTGCGCAGCAGCATGAGGGGGAAGAAGAGCGGCGCCTGCCATCGTGCCAGCCACGATGCGAGAAAACCGCGCCCGTCCCCCGGCGCGTCAGCGGAGGCCAGGGCGACGCCTTCGCCGATATCGGGGTCGCGGCCCATCTCGTTGGGATGCGCATGGTGAGCATTGTGCTTGGGCACCCACCAGCCAAAGCTCAGCCCGATGAGCGCGTTGGCCACGATGAGCCCGAGCATTTGATTGCGCCGGCGCGTGCCGAAAACCTGGTTGTGCCCGGCATCATGGCCGATGAAGCCCAGCTGGGTGAACATCATCCCCACCAATGGGGCGATGGCGAGGGTCAGCCACGAGTTGCCGACCACGACGAACAGGGCCCATCCGGCGAAGAAGGCGAAGATCGTCAGGGTGATCTTCACCCAGTAGTAGCCGGGCCTGCGCTCGAGCAGACCCATCTCTCGTACCTGCCGCGCCAGGGCGCGAAAGCTGGCCGTCGACGGATCGACGGCAGCAGGCTCCCTGTCTGCAGCTGAGGCGCGGCCGGAGGGCGGGGCCAGAACGCCGGGTGCTGTTGCCTTCATCGCTCTGTCCCTCCTGGGCGTCTCCCGGGCATGCCGCTCGGGCTTACGTCGCCAGGGTCTGGAGCAACGAGGCTGCGGCCAGGCCTGCCCGGCACGACAGCACTTTCTCTACGGTACCTCCGCCAGACGAGGGTGCCATCAATGTCGTCAGGTGTCCGCCTGCCGCGCCATCATGATGAGGTGAACCTTTTCATCGTCGGGCTGTCCGCAGGCCGCGGATGCTGATCGCCGCGGCGGTCTGCCCCAACCCGCCGCTGCTCGTCCCCGAGGCCACCGGCTTGTCCGGACCCGGCGGTACCGAGGTTGACCTATTGCGAGCGGCGTGCCACGAGGCGGTCACCGCGCTGGCGGCCGAACGACCGGACCTGATCGCGGTCGTCGGCGGGGCCGGGCGCACGGCGGAATATCCGCCGGGTGCGGTGGCCAGCCTGGATGCGTTCGGCATCCCGTTCACGCTGCCCGCGGCCGCGGCCTATCCCACCGGTGCGCCCGGCCTTCCGCTGTCGCTCACCATCGCGAAGTGGCTGCTCGCGGGCGTGACCGGGCGGACCGGCCAGGACCCGCCCGACGCCTATCCGGCTCCGGTGGTGTGGTGGGGGATAGCGCGGGACACGACGACGTCCGACTGCCTAGAACTAGGCGCGACGATCGCCGCTCTCGCGCCGCGGGTCGCGGTGCTGGCCATGGGGGATGGTCCCGGTCGCCGGGCGCGTGGCGCCCCCGGCGCGGTCGATGCTGCCGCCGACCGCTACGACGAGCAGGTCGCGGCGGCTCTGGCCGCGCCTAGCCCCGGCGCGCTCGCCGCCCTGGACCCGGCCCAGGACGGTGACCTGTTCGTGGCCGGCCGCGCGGCCTGGCAGGTCCTGGCCGGCGCGGCGGGCCAGGACGATTTCGACGCGGTGCTCAGCTACGCGGCGGCGCCGTTCGAGGTCACCTACTTCGTCGCCAGCTGGCGCCGCCGTGCCCCCGCCGCGACCGGCACACTAAGCCCATGAGCACGCATGTCATCGCCGTGGTCGGGCCGACCGCCACCGGCAAGTCCGGGCTGGGCATCGCGCTGGCCCGGGCGCTGGGCGGCGAGGTCGTCAACGCCGACTCGATGCAGCTCTATGCGGGCATGGACATCGGGACGGCCAAGGAGCCTGAATCCGCGCGGCACGGGGTGCCGCATCACCTGCTCGACATCTGGCCGGTGACCCAGGCCGCGAACGTGGCCGACTACCAGAAACTGGCCCGCGCCGCGATCGACGACATCGCGGCCCGCGGGCGGGTGCCGGTGCTGGTCGGCGGCTCGGGCCTGTACGTCCGCGCGGCCCTGGACGACCTTCATTTTCCCGGAACGGACACCGCTACCCGCGCCCGCCTCACCGAAGAGCTCGCCCGCCTGGGCGCCGCCGCGCTGCACGCCCGGCTGGCTACGCTCGACCCGGACGCGGCCGCCGCGATCCTGCCGGGCAACGGGCGCCGGATCGTGCGGGCCCTTGAGGTGATCGAGATCTCCGGCCGCCCGTTCACCGCCACGATGCCGGCCTACGCGCAGGTCCGCCCGGCCGTGCAGCTCGGCCTCGCGCTGCCCCGGCCCGAACTCGACCTGCGGATCGCCGCCCGGGCCGACCGGATGTGGCAGGCGGGCTTCGAAGCCGAGGTCCGGCGCCTGGCCGCCCGGGGCCTGCGCGATGGCATCACCGCGAGCCGCGCGCTCGGCTACCGGCAGCTGCTGCGCCACCTGGACGGCGAGGGCACCCTGGACGACGCGCGGGCCGAGACGATCAAGGCCACCAAGCGCTTCGCCCGCCGCCAGGAGTCCTGGTTCCGCCGCGACCCCCGCGTCCGCTGGCTCGACGCCACCGCCCCCGAAGCCCAGCTCCTGGCCGACGCGCTGGGCCACCTCGGGTAACTGGCCCACCCGGATGGTGCGCCGAACCGCCAGCTTCCGCAGGTCGGCGGGGAGCGCGTCGACGTCACGCAGCCGGGGCAGCAGGTCCGGCTCGAGCGTCAGGGCGCGGAAGCAGACCGCGATGGTGACATCGTGTTCCGGCCGGTGCACGACTTCCACCGGGTCGCCCGCGCGTATCTCGCCCGAGGAGATGACCCGGAAGTACGTACCGGGCCGGGCGGCCTGGGTGAAGCGCTTGATCCAGCCGGCCCGCGCCAGCCAGCCCTGGAAGGTGCCGCACGGAATCCGCGGACAGGACACCTCGAGGATCACGTCCGGGCCGACCCGCCAGCGCTCGCCGATCAGGGCGGCGTTGAGGTCCGCGCCCTCGGTGGTGAGGTTCTCGCCGAACACGCCGTTGGGCAGCGGCCGGTCAAGCTCGGCCTCCCAGCCGTCGAGGTCCTCCCGGGCGTAGGCGTAGACCGCCTGGTCCGGACCGCCGTGGTTGCGCACGTCGTAGACCCGGTCCCCGGCCAGGCCGACCAGGCCGAGCCCCTTGGCGCGGGCCGGCGTCACCCGCACCGGACCGTCGACCGGCTGCTTGTCGATGCCGGTCAGGGTCGTCTCTTTCCACGGGTTAGGCCGCGGCCGGCCGATGTTGACAGAAAGCAGCTTCACAGGACCACGATACGTTCACATCTGGTTGGCGAGCTGATACGCGCGCTTGGCGTTGTCGGCGCAGAGCATCCGGGTGAGCCGCACCACGGTCCGTTCCGAATAAAGATCTTCCTCGATCCCGGCGTGCAGGAAGTCCGAAAGCGCGCGGCGGAACAGCGCCGCGCTCAGGTAATACAGCTCGGGCAGCCCGAACGCGTCGGAGGAGTACAGGAACTTACCGTACGGCGCGAGTTCGAGCGTCTCGGCGAGCAGCGCGGGCGCGCGGGCGCCCAGGTTGTGGCTGGCCAGCCCGGCGTCGACGTACACCTGCGGGAACACCTGGGCCAGGTAGCCGGCCTCGCGATGGAAGGGGTAGTTGTGCAGCAGCATCACCGGCACCCCGGTGGGCTGGATCGCCCGAAGCAGCGGGGTGAGCAGCAGCGGGTTGCCGCGGTGCAGGTCGACGTCGCTGTCCCCGTAGCCGACGTGAAACTGAACCGGCAGCCCCAGGTCCACGCCGGACCAGATCAGGAACCGCTGCAGCGTCTCATCCGCGATCCGCGGCGGGCCGGCCGGCGCTCGGGCGGCTAGCCAGCGGCCGGCCGCGGCGGTCACCTCGGCGTCGGTGGGCCGGTCCGGGCTCAGGTCCAGGCCGGTGCGGTAGGCGGCGATCGACTTCACTCCGACCACCCCCGGTGCGGCGGTGCGGGTGGCCAGCGCGGAACGTACCGCGTCGGCGAAGCCGCCGGCGCCGACCCCGGCGGCCACGACGTCTTCGGCGACCCGCTCGAGCCGGACGATCTCACGAGCCGTCGCGCCCGCCAGGCCGCCGAGCTCGGCCGGGGAGGTCAGCGGCTCCGGCGTGAAGCCGGTATCGACGCACAGCCAGGACATCCCGGCCGCCGTCAGGAAGCGCTTGCTCACCTCGGTCACGCCGAGTTCGGCCCGGCGGGTCACGTAGTCGCTCAGTTCGGCGTGCGGGGGCAGGCCCAGGACGGGCGGGCAGACGCGGCGGAACGCGAACCCGGCCCCCGAGTCGAACACCGAGCCGCCCGGCCATCCGGCCCCTTCGGTCAGCATCGACTCCAGCGTGGCCTGGTCCGCGTCCCGGCCGAGCACGCCGTGGCAGTGGTGATCGACCAGCGCCTGCTCAGCGACGCAAGCGAGCAACTCCTGCACTCAGGACGCCTTGTCGCGCGCGCTAGCCAGGCCGCGCTTGCGGTGCGCGCCGGTGGTCGCTTCGGCCCCCGGCGCCGCGATGCCCTCGCGGGCGGCCAGCGCTACCCCGAGCCGGCGGGCCGTGCCGGACGCGAAGATCACGGCCAGGACGGCCACGGCCAGCCAGGCGCCGGACGTCACCGGGAACCAGGCGGCCGCGCCGGTCGGGTACGGGATCACGTTGCGGTACAGCGTGTAGCCGAGCACGACGATCGCCGCGATCGGCACCACGACCTGCCACA
>Ga0302326_10027783_pt1 | contig 11404 bp, 10 predicted proteins | sample Palsa_T0_3_FD_202264 | JGI IMG/M metagenome (GOLD analysis project Ga0302326, IMG submission 202264) | Peat permafrost microbial communities from Stordalen Mire near Abisko, Sweden - Palsa_T0_3 | ecosystem: Environmental > Terrestrial > Soil > Palsa > Peat permafrost | place: Sweden: Abisko...
GGGGACGAGCGCCATCACCTGATCGATCCCTTTCCTGGCACGCTCAAGCGCCACTGAATTGTCGAATGCGTGCATCAGACGCGATTGGACATTTCCGGTGTCGCGGAAATCGACTTCCTGCAACTCCTCGGTCCGCTCATCGAGAGTGAAAAGCTGAAACTGTGCTGCTGCGTGATTGAGCCAAACCATTCGTTCGGCGGTTGATTGGGCCATTCCGGGGGGAACTATAACTTTCAGTCCACCATAGTGCCGGCTTGCGGAACTACGCCTGCCGGAAACGCGCTCGCGGCAATGATCCAGCCACAAAAGTCCGAGGGTGAGGATACCGTCGACCATCGCTGAGGATTCGTCGGCTCCGATGCCGATCACGGCTTCGGCAGTCGTTCCACGAAGCAGGTGGCCGCGCGCGTATGCGGGGCCAAAGCTGTGTTCGAGGTCGGTGGCCGAACGAAAGCTCTCCGGTTTCCATCCCGGGAAGGCTCGCAGCAGGACCCGTTCAAGCCTGCGAAGATAGTTGCGCCGGCTGGTGTCACGGGTCGTCGGGGTTCGTCGGTCGGGGTTCGGAACTACTTCGAGCGCCACAGGTTTGGGCGCACCCATCCGACGGGTCATGATCCGGAGACAACCAGCCCGGCGCTGCACTTGAACTACAGAACGAACGAGGTTTCGCTCTTCGCTCCAGATCTGCAACAGGCATCGGCCGTGGGATTCCGTAACCGAAAAACGAGCCAAACGCATGTCGAAGAGAACCTGACCGTCTTCGAGGATTGCCGCCGCAGGATGCTCTGCGATGTAGCTTTCTACCACCGTTGCCAATGCAGCTGGAACGCTCGTATCCTCCCCCCTTGCGGGGGCTCCCGAGTCCATGAAGCGGCTACCAGGCCATTCGCGAGCGCAGGCTGGTGATGTGCGCGGTGTGGTGGAGCGAATGCCAGCTGTACAAAGCCAGACCCTGGCTCAGGCTCTGCCGGCCTCCGGATGCGGGGTGGATGTAGCCCTTGGCATAATCCGCTTCCGAAAAGGATTCCAGCAATGCAACCCACCGCTCATGGAGCGCGGCTAACAGGTTCAGAGAAGGCTTGATCGGCAATCTCGAATCAGCTAACTCGGCCCAGGCCGCCTCATCGTAGGGCTTGATGGTCGGCCAGTCTTCGGTGAGCGCGAGTTTGAAGCGAATGTAGGAGTTGGCGTGACTGTCGGCGACATGATGGATAACCTGCCGGATGGTCCAGCCGCCTTCGCGATAGGGAGTATCCAGCTGGTGGTCATCGAAGCCATCCACAGCCGCATTTAACCGCATTGGAAGCAGACGCAGATTCTCGATGTGGGATCGAGGAACATCAGTCACACTCGCCGCGAAGCGGGCGAATCGTCCGATGGGAAAGCGCAATTTCTCGCTTTCAGTAGAAGTCTCAGGAGTATTGCTCATGCGCGAAAAGATATCAGAAGTGGATTACGAATCTAAATATTGCGACTTGGCGTAGAGAGAACACGGCTCCGGAAGTCTTTCGCTTCCGGAGCCATGCCGGCACGCCGCTCCCCGTCTTAACAGGCGAACTTAGGCGTGGTGATGATGGTGATGGTGCCGATGATGGTGCCGTCCGGCGGCGAATACCGGGCTTGCACACACCAGGAGCAAAAGGGTGGCGACGATTAGCTTCTTCATGCCCTGAAGATTAGCACGATTTGCGCCATTAAATATGGCTCGAAAGACGCACGTATCAAGTCCGCTACCGGTCCGCCAACGGTCGGCTACGTCCACAAACTTCAGATTGCAATTCGGCCTTTTCGGCAACCGGAGTGCTATCAACGATATCCGTTTGAAGACTAACTCTTCCCGAAATGGCAGTAGGCGAAATCTCCGGTAATTTCAATGATTTCCCGCTTCGGGCGTACACTTAAAGGTACGATGAGTGCAGCCTACGCCCAGCCGATTTCCCGCCCTGACTTTCATCAGACGGGCAGCCACCAACGCTACTTCTTCGAAAAATTCGGCATAACAGAAAGACTGCTTGAGCGCTGTCTGGGCGAGGCTCTTTCAGCCGGTGGCGATTACGCTGACCTTTATTTTGAATCGGTTACGGCGACGGCACTCGGAGTTGACGAGCAGATCGTCAAGTCCGCGAGCCAGGGAACCAGCGCCGGTTGCGGCATCCGTGTCCTCTCCGGCGAGCGAACCGGCTATGCGTACACAGATAATCTCAGCCCGGAAAGGCTGATCCACGCAGCCAAGACTGCCGCACTCATCGCCTCCGGACCGGCCAAACAACCGATCCAGGGATTTCAGGATGTGCCGCTTGCCGATCTTTATCCCGTACCGCTGGGCGGATTTAATCTGGACCTTGCGGCACGACTTGAACTGATTCAGCGCGCGGATCGCGCCGCCCGCGCGTTCAGTCCAAGAGTCGTTCAGGTCCGGTCCAGTTACAGCGAGGAGTTACGCCGCATCCTGGTAGTCGGGTCTGACGGCGCGTATGCCTCAGATACCCAGCCACTCTGCCGCCTGAATGTCTTTGTAATTGCAAAGGACGAGCTGAACACCACTCGCGGTTCGGCCGGATGCGGCGGTCGCGGCGGTCTCGACATCTTTACCGGATCGAAGAGCCCGGAAAACCTGGCCCAGGAGGCCGCTCGCGGTGCGATTCTGCAACTTGGCGCAGTCAGCGCCCCGGCGGGTGAAATGGAAGTGGTTCTCGGACCAGGCTGGCCTGGAATCCTGCTGCACGAGGCCGTTGGTCATGGGCTGGAGGCCGACTTCAATCGCAAGAAAACATCGGCGTTTGCCGGGCTGATTGGCAAGCCAGTTGCCAGCTCGAAGGTTTCTGTCGTCGATAATGGCACGATTTCAGGCCGTCGCGGCTCACTCAATGTCGATGACGAGGGTTCTCCTACGCAGGAAACTGTGCTCATTGAGAACGGCATCCTAAAGGGTTATCTCACGGACAAGCTATCTTCACGGCTGACCGGGGCGGCAAACACGGGCTCCGGACGCAGAGAGAGCTATCAGTGCATCCCGATGCCGCGCATGACCAACACGTACATGCTGGCTGGAGACGATTCGCCGGAAGACATCATTCGCAGCGTCAAGCGCGGCTTGTATGCGGTCAACTTCGGCGGCGGACAGGTGGACATCACAAACGGCAAATTCGTCTTTTCCGCGTCGGAAGCGTACCTGATTGAAGACGGCAAAATCACCGCACCGGTCAAGGACGCCACTCTGATCGGCAACGGGCCGGAAGCACTGAAATATGTCTCTATGGTGGGCCATGATCTCAAACTCGACGAGGGTATCGGCACTTGCGGAAAAGCAGGCCAGAGCGTTCCCGTAGGCGTAGGCATGCCGACCATCAAGCTCGACAAAATGACCGTAGGCGGCACGGGTCAGTAACTTCGGACCAATCAACAGGAAGTCAGGAAATGGGGAAATCAATGACCGTAGAGCAAGCCGAATCAGTATCGATCACCGTTGTTCCGATGTCAGAGGTTGAGGTTAAGCGCTGGCACGGCGCAGGAGACGGCCGAATCTTCGGGTGGCAACTGATGCCCGTTAAAGAGGCATTGCGCTTGCAGGAGGACACCTTCCGTTGTCCTGAATGCCTGGGACGGGTTCGCCTGCGCGCTGCCTCTGCCGAGAAGGAAACTGAGGCTTACGCCGAGCATTACAGCAAAAACACCGGTTGCAGCCTCGGCGGACACTTTGCGGGAGAGAAGCGTCTTCATCTGAAGCCGCTGAGCTAGGTGCGATCCGGCCGGGATGAATTATTGAGAATCACTTCTCGAAATGACCGTTGGCCGCTATAATCTGCGGCCATGTTCCCTTACGATCCGCAATTGCTGGCTACACTCGCAACTCCCCCGGCTACCGTGGCTGACGTGCTGGCCGCAATGCAGTCGATCGACGCGCTGACGGTGGATGGAGACGGGCTGAAGTGGTTCAATCAGCTCTACTTCGACGTGACGCAGGCGGTGGAAACACGCATTGCTTCGGGAGGGTTCGCGGACCCGGTCTTTCTCGCGCAACTGGACGTGCAGTTTGCGGGGCTATACTTCAGTGCGTTGAAGAATTACTTATCCAATGCTGAGCTCCCGGATTGCTGGCAGAGCCTTTTTTCGCAGCGTGCTCAGACTGAGCTCACCCGAATTCAGTTTGCTCTCGCAGGAGTGAATGCGCACATCAACCACGATCTGCCAATTGCGCTTGTGGCCACCTGCGCCATTGAAAACCTCTCACCGCAACACGGAACAGCTCAATATAACGACTTCACCAATCTGAACGCGACCCTCGACAGCTTGATTACCGAGTCAGAAACAATGCTGAACATCCGTTTTCTGGGCGAAGCTCTGCCCGGTGGCTCGAAACTGGAAGATCTGCTGGCGGCGTGGAATGTCAGCGCGGCCCGGGAAGCTGCCTGGAACAATGCGGAGATTCTGTGGAATTTGCGCAACGAACTAGGGCTTTCTACGGCCTTCCAGAATACGCTCGATGGCCTCACCAGCGTGGTGAACAAGACGCTCCTGATTCCGATTCCCTAGTTCGATCCTGGAGGCAAACCGAAGCAGCGAGACCAAGTGCTCTCTATGGGCCGACCCAGTTTTGATACCTTGAAGTTATGTCCGAAGTTGCCGCTTCACCACGTTCCGTTGCCGAACTCGATCTCAAAGCTCTAGCCGCCGAGGTCGTCGCTCGCGCCGTCAAAGCCGGGGCCACCGATGCTGAAACTGTGGTGAGCGAGGGCGATGAGTTTTCTGTTTCTGTTCGCATGGGTGAGGTCGAGACGCTGCAGGAATCCGGTTCGCGCGGCATGGGGCTGCGGGTATTCATGGGCAAGCGCTCTGCATCTGCATCGACGAGCGATCTGACCCTGGATGGTATTGAACAACTCGTTTCGGGCGCCATGGCGCTTGCCGGGGTTACGGAAGAGGACGCATTTGCGGGACTTCCCGACGAGGCTGATTTCGGCCAGGTCGAGAGCGACCTTCATCTTTATTTCGAAGATGTCTATTCACTTCCGGGGGCTGAGCGTATCGATCTAGCGCGCCGTGCTGAGGCCGCTGCGCTCGCGGCCGATCCGCGCATTACAAACTCGCAGGGCGGGCACTTTGACGCGGCGACCGGGCGCAAAGTGCTGGCGAATTCCCGCGGATTTCTCGGGGAATATCGCAGCAGCTATTGCGGCATCTCATCAGCGCCGCTGGCGATGGACTCGGACGGGCAGATGCAACGGGATTTCTGGTCGTCCAGCGCGCGGAGGCTGGCGGATCTTGAGTCTCCCGAATCGATCGGCCAGGAAGCCGCTCGCCGGGCGCTGCGAAGACTCGGGGCACGGCGCGTTCCCACGCAGCGCGTACCGATCGTCTTTTCACCGGAGGTGGCCCGATCGCTGATCGGACATCTATTCGAAGCCGCTTCAGGCGACTCGATCTGGCGCTCGGCGTCGTTTCTGGCGGGTCAGCTCGGTGAAAACATCGCTGCGCCAAACATCACCATCATTGACGATCACACGATGATCCTGCCGTGCGGAGTTGGCGGATTTGGGACTTCGCCCTTTGACGGGGAAGGCCTGCCTGCCCGCAGAACGACCGTTGTCGAGAATGGAGTGCTCAAGACCTACCTTCTCAACACCTATACCGCTCGCAAGCTTCAGTTGCGCTCGACGGGCAACGCAACACGCGGCCTGGCCGGCAGCCCCGGCATCGGCTCAGGGAACCTTTACCTGGTACCGGGAACACAAACTCCAGAGCAGATTCTCTCCGAGATTCCCGCGGGCCTCTATGTAACAAGCCTGATGGGCTTCGGCGCGAATATCGTTACCGGCGACTATTCTCGGGGTGCATCCGGCTTGTGGATCGAGAATGGCGAACTTACCCATGCGGTCGAGGAAGTCACCATCGCAGGCAACCTGCGCGAGATGCTGCGCAATATCACCGCCATCGGAAACGACCTGGTCTTCCGCAGTTCGGCTGCCGCGCCCACGCTGCGGGTGGACGGGATGACCGTGGCGGGCGCGTGAGATTCCAGCGATGCTGAATCAAAGTCTCCCGTTCGATCCTGCAAACGCGGAAGCAACTCTGAAACTTCTCCCATCCCGCAAGGCAGTCTTTGCCCTTTACGGCGAGAATGAGAAGGCCGAGCCTTATATCGGTGTGACGCCGGACCTGCGCCGACGTCTCGAGCGGCTGCTTCGTCCAGCGAAGGGACAAACGAAGCGTCTTCAACTGGTTTCGCGCGTTCGTCGGATCGCCTGGAAGCTGACTGGTTCCGAGTTCGAGTCACTCCTGGTTCAGTTTTCGACCCTGGAGAAGGTTTACGGAGCAAAGGCCCTGGAGCGAATGCATCTGCGCGCACCGGCGTTTGTAAAGTTTCACGGTGGCAATCCGTATCCCAGGCTGACGGTTACCAATCGTCCGGGCCAGAAGGAAAGCCAGTGGACCTTCGGGCCGTTTCCATCGCGGGCAGCCGCGGACCGCTACTCTGAGGAGTTGTTGAAGCTGTTTCTGTTGCGCCGTTGCGAAGAGAATCTCGCCCCCGATCCAGGTCATCCGGGATGCGTTTATTCAGAAATGAAGATGTGCCTTGCGCCCTGTTACAAGGGATGCACGGATGCCCGCTATGACGAAGAAGCGGAGGCGGTTCGCAGCTTCTTGGCGACTCGCGGCGAAAGCAAGCTGGTGAAGATCCGCGAATTGCGCGACCGGGCATCGGAGGCGCTTGAATTTGAGGATGCCGCGAAATTGCACGCGCAATTGGAGAAGATCGAGTCGGTTCGCGCGCTGGCTCCGGAGTTGGTCCGGCCGATGAATCTGCTCCGCGTCTGCCTACTGCAGGCATCTGCTGACCCGGACGAAGTGTCTGTTTTCGTTTATGACTCCGGCGAATGGCGCGGCCCAGCGCCGTTTTCCATCCTCGGCATGCGCATTCAGAACGAGCAATCCGGCTCCAGTTCCCTTTACGCGCAGCCGCTGTCGATCCAGCCGGTCCCGGAGACCGAAAGTGCGACGGGTGCAAAGGTTACGCGCGATGTGCTTGAGTCTCGCATGGAAGCGGCGCTTGACTCCCTGGCATCTTCGCAGCCGCCAAACGGAACCGTTCGTCAGGGGCATCTTGCACTGCTTACCCGCTGGTACTACCGACCTCAGCAAAAGCGGGTTGGCGAAGTCTTCTTTCCTGACGCAGATGGCCGATGGCCGGTTAAATCCATGCTGCGCGGGGTGGGACGCGTCGTTGCTGCGGCGCTTCCGAAGCCGGTTTCGACTGCACCGGTGGCGAGCGTCCCGGTCCCGTCTGCTGGTACACTTGAGCTGTCCGGCGATTTGCCCGGTTCTGCCAATGGTTGAGCTACTTCCATCGATTCTCTCGTCCGATTTCGCCCACCTCGCCGATGATGTAGCGGCGGCCGAGCGGGGCGGCGGCACGGTGATTCATGTCGACGTGATGGACGGGCATTTTGTCCCCAACATCACGCTTGGGCCGCCGGTCGTTAAGAGTCTGCGCAAGGTAACCAACCTGCCGCTCGACTGTCATCTGATGATCGACAACCCGAATGAATATATCCCGGCCTTTGCCGACGCCGGCGCGAATTGGGTCAGTGTCCATTACGAGGCCTGTCCTCATCTGCATCGCACGATCGAATTGATCCTGAATCACGGCATGAGGCCTGGAGTAGTCCTAAACCCGGCGACCAGGGTGGATCTGATCCTTGATATCCTGCCTATGCTGCACCATGTGCTGATCATGAGCGTAAATCCGGGCTTCGGCGGGCAGAGATTCATCCCCTTTTCGCTGGATAAGATTCGCAGGCTCGCGCAAATCCGCCAGGAGCTTGGGCTGCAGTTTAGAATTGAAGTCGATGGCGGCGTGGCTCACGATACCATTGCGCAAGTAGTCCAAGCTGGTGCGGAGCTGCTGGTTGCCGGCAATGCTGTATTCGGCTTCGGCAACGCCGAAGAAAACGCCCGGGAACTGCTTGCGGCGGCAAGAAGCGCGGCCGGCGAAGCAAGCTGAAGTTGAAAAGATTGAGTTGGCGCAGGAAGAGAATTCCGTTAGCGAATCTCTGGCAACAAGCAGCGCAGCAGCAGCATTCCCGGCCGCATGCAGCGAGATTGAGGTGGTATGAGTCTTTTTTCACAGAAATTGTCTGCCAGGGGTTCGGCGAGACCGGCGGGTATTCCAGTCGGCAGGCTTGTCACGACCTTTGGCATCCTCGCGTTGTCGCTTTCGCTGATTCCGGCAGATGCCGCAACCAAAAAGCCCAAGAAGAAAAAGAACGAAGACCTCAGTGCCAACCCACTGGCAAACGTAGCCAGCCGCCAGCCCGATAAGGAACTCTTCGACAAGGCGATGATCGCGCTCAAGAAGGGCCGCTTCGATGTTGCCCGTCTCGATCTGCAGACGCTTCTGAACACGTACCCGAATTCCGAATTTCAGATGCGCGCCAAGCTTGCTGTCGGCGACGCCTGGTTCAAGGAGGGTGGTACCGCTGCATTGACGCAGGCGGAAGCCGAATACGAGGACTTCATCACCTTCTTCCCGCAGGCTGCGGAAGCAGCCGAAGCCAAGATGAAGGTGGCCGACATCTACTTCATGCAGATGGAAAAGCCGGATCGGGATTTCGTAAATGCTCAGAAGGCCGAGCAAAAGTACCGGGAGATGATCGATCAATTTCCAGACTCATCGCTGGTGCCGCGCGCCAAGCAGAGACTTCGCGAAACGCAGGAAGTTCTGGCGGAACGCGAATTTCTCATCGGACAGTACTATTCTTCCCGGGCAAACTGGGCCGGGACGATCGCCCGTTTGCAAACAGTGGCCGATTCATATCCGCTGTATAGCAAAAGCGATGAGCTTTGGGTGACAATCGGCGACGCCTATGCCGGTGAAGCTCGTTCGGTGCAGGCGGCCAAGGGTCTGCCGGGGGCGGTGCGAGAACGCTTGGAGCAGGTTTACCTGGACAAGGCCGCTGCAGCATATGGCAAGGTGATTACCCGGTATCCCATGGCGCCCCGGGTTGAAGACGCACGTGACCGGCTCATCGCGATGAACAGGCCCGTTCCCGAGCCTACGCAGGAAGCCATTGCTGAGAACGATGCTGAAGAACGCAGCCGTCAGCCGGTACGATTTACGGACAAGACGCTGGGCATGATCAAGCATGGTCCGCTGGTGGTTGAGGCAGCCCATGTCGGCGACCCGACGATGGTTTCGCCGGCCCGCACAATTGCCCCGGCTATCACCAAGGAAAACCAGCAGATCTTCGCGACTGCCTTCAAGGCGAGCCAGCCGGGCGCAGCTACCGAAGCGGCCAAAGCAGCTCAACCGACCAGCGCCAACGAGCCTCCGCGCTCAGACCAGCCGCAGGCCGATGCACCGTTGCAGTTTGAGACTGCTCCAGGCGCCGGAGGGAACAACAGCATTGGTGCCTCGATTGTGAGCGCGCCGAACTCGGCTCCGGCGGCTCCGAAGACTGAGGATGATCCGAACGCTGTGCTGAAGGCGGTTGGACCCACGAAGACGGAACTGCCTGCAGCGGAAGCTCCTGCAGCCGCACCGGATCAGGTCAACGACATCAAGGCTGGCTCTATTCCGGCGCAGACGGCCGCAGACGCCAATGCCAAGCCCACGAAGAAGAAGCCGAAACTGGATGAAAGCGACGAAGCCTCGAGCAAAAAGAAAAAGAAGAAGGGTCTGGCGAAGCTGAATCCGTTTTAAGGCATCGCAGCCAGTTTAATAACTCTGTATCCAATTTAGCGGCCCGCCATCGTCCTAATCGATGGCGGGCCGCTTGTATTTGCGCTGGACATTTACTGGACACCTGAAACTCGAACGATCATTCACTCGACCTAGGAAGCAACCTCCTCCGTCACGATCTGAATCTTCTTAAGCAGATCGGTCGGATGGATCGGCTTCGAGAGCAGTTCGAAATCATGACCATTTGCCCGGGCAGCCTCAAGCAGATTGGCAGTGGCAGCCTGGCCGGAAAAGAGCAGAACTTTGGATTGCGGGGAATGCTTCTTGAATGCAATCGCAAGGTCGATCCCGGATAGGGTCGGCATCAGGACATCCGTAATCAGCAGTTCCGGAGCTTGCTGTTCGGCAGCTGACAGCGCTTCCAGCGGATCAGTGAAAGGGACTGCGTTAAACCCGTTACGCTGCAAAATGGTCGCCAGAGTCGACGCGATGATGAACTCGTCATCGACCACGAAAACACGGCATGGAACACGTGGTTCGGACACGGAAATCCTCCATGGAACGATGTACTTGCAATCATTTCTAAATTGAAGATCATTCTGGACCCGGAAGCAGATAGATAGTGAGATAAACTGCCACTCAGAGCCTATCCTCCTCGATCCTGTGGCGTATGTTCGACATCGAACAGAGCTTTCACTTTGTACCGGCAACAGGCATACAGCAAAGAGCTTTTGGAGCTAAATTCAAAAGGTGGAGGCTCTTTTGGACCCTGTCAAGTTCAAAAATACGCTCTTGAGCGCATTGGAACCGGATGTAATCGCACGTTTGCGCCTGAGCCCGGTCCGGTTTGAACTGAAATTCGAAATGGAGTACCCGCACCGCGCCATCCGGCACCTCTTCTTCCTCGAATCAGGAATGGCCTCCATGACTGCGACATTTCGGGATGGCTCCCAGGTCGAAGTAAGCACTTTTGGCTTCGAGTCGGTGATCGGCGTGTCTGCGCTGATGGGTGCGAAGAAATCCATGAATCGCGTCTACACTCAGATCGCAGGCCACGGATACGCCAGCCCCGTTGAAGCTGCCAGAAAGGAGTTCGGGTTGGCGGGAATTTTTCAATGCCTCGCATTACGCTACGTTCAGGCACAACTCGATCAGGCGACCCAATATATCGGCTGCAACGCAAAGCACACCTTTGAACCACGCCTCGCTCGCTGGCTGCTCACGTGCGCTGACCGATCCGACTGTGGCACCTTCAGAATGTCACATGAGCTGCTCGCCGATATGCTAGGCGGAACCAGGGCCACGGTCTCGCTCGCAGCCGGCAGTCTCAAACGAAAAGGCCTGATCGAATATAGCCGCGGCATCATCAACATCCTCGACGCAAAGGGTCTGGAACAGACTGCATGTGAGTGCTACCAGACCATTAAATCCCACCTCAAGAACCATGCTGAGTTCGATATGCCCATCACGGAGTAGCAGCCCATCCTCGGCAACAGGTAGGATTTATTCGCTCGAACAGCTCATCCGGTGTTACGCAACCCTGCCGAAATTCCACTGATCGTTGCGGAGATGGCCCGGTTCACTTCCGGCGTATCCTCACCAGCACGCTTGCGGCGCAGCAAGTCGACCTGGATGAGGTGCATCGGGTCCACGTAGGGATTACGCAGCTTGATGGAACGCGCGAGTACAGGATTGCTCTGCAGGAGTTCCTGCTGTCGCGTGATG
>Ga0302326_10027785_pt1 | contig 11403 bp, 13 predicted proteins | sample Palsa_T0_3_FD_202264 | JGI IMG/M metagenome (GOLD analysis project Ga0302326, IMG submission 202264) | Peat permafrost microbial communities from Stordalen Mire near Abisko, Sweden - Palsa_T0_3 | ecosystem: Environmental > Terrestrial > Soil > Palsa > Peat permafrost | place: Sweden: Abisko...
CCGGTCGCAAGCAAAAGCGCCAGGCCGAGAGGTCGAGCGCGACCCACCAGATCGCCACGCTCTGCCCCGACACCCGCTGTTTTCTCGCGCTGCCACCCGGCCAGCCCGCAAAGAAAAATTCCCACCAGCTCAATGGCCACCCCCGCGGCAATCATCTTGCCTGTGGCGGAAAACATTTTTTGTGGCGACAGCAGGAACATCGGAAGCAGCGAACCCAAAGCCGAACTGATCGCGAGCACCAGTGTGTTGGCCAGCGAGATCCCAATGGCACTGACACTTTGCCCAAACATGATCGCCCCAAAGCCCCAGGCAAATCCTGCGGATACTGCGATCCACACAGCGCGAGCAGGTGCGTGCGCCAGCACGGTCCAACTTCCCGGAGCAATCGCCGTAACGATCGCGGCCGGCAGCGCCAGGCAAGCGCATAGGATAAAGAGACTCCAGACGTTTTCCCACTCCCAGCGTCCCAAAAACCGCATGGGAAGCGTGAAGCTGCCATTCATCAGCCCCGACAAAATCGCCAGCAACGAACCAACCAGCAGTGTGTTTTCCATTCTCTATCTTTCGTTCCGCCCACGCGGGCTTGGCAACACCGCACTTCGGCCCTGCGGCTCGCGAATCGGGCGCCGCCAGTTGGAGGATATGGCCTTCATGGTTGCGCTCGAAAACATTATAGTATATACAAGTAGACAACAATGCTCTTTTGACGGTCTTCTGTGCAAAGTGGCAAGGAATGCTTTCTATGTTCGGAACTCTAGAGACGTTGCGATCGGGACTTGTGGTCTCATGCCAGGCCGCGCCCGGCGATCCCCTTGAAGATACTGGGACTATTCGTCGCATTGCCCGGTCCGTAGCCGGAGCGGGAGCAGCAGGCCTGCGTATCAACAGCCCAGAGCACATCACCGCGATCCGGCAAGATCTCAGGCTGCCGATCATCGGGATCCAGAAGCGCTATCACGGAAAGGACATTCGCATTACACCTGACTTCGCCTCTGCGGCCGCGCTTGCCAGCGCCGGGGCTTCCATTATTGCTCTCGACTGCACCGGCCGTGATTGGCCCGATGGAGAGCCCTGGCAACCGCTGATCGAGCGGATCCATCGCGAATTAAAACTGCCCGTCATGGCCGACGTTTCTACTCTGGAAGAAGCGCTGATGGCTATGAATGCTGGGGCCGACATGGTCGGCACAACACTGAACGGCTACACCGAGCAAACGCGCGACATCGCATCCTTTAGCTGGCATTTATTGGCCGACATGGTCAAGCAGATTCACGTTCCAGTCGTCGCCGAGGGCCACATCTCATCACCGGAAGAAGCCCGGCGCGCGCTTTCCATCGGAGCCTGGTGCGTGATCGTCGGCTCGGCTATCACTCGTCCGGGCGCGATCACCGCGAAGTTTATGAGCGCGATACGCAACCAGACTGCCGGCGCCACCGCGATTGGAGCGGACATTGGCGGAACGAGCATCAAGGCCGCACTGGTTAGTCCCGCTGGGGAAGTCACACTGACGACGCAGGTTCGCACCGAAGCGAGCGGAGGGCGCGACGTGATCGCGAGCAGTCTCTGCCAAGCTCTGGAACAGGTGTTGTCCGCGGCGCAGGGCAGGGGAATTCATCCCATTGGCCTCGGCATTGCCAGCGCTGGTGCGATGAACGCCCGAGATGGTTCTGTCTTTGCGGCAACCGACAATCTCCCCGGTTGGGCAGGCTTTCAATTACGTCAATTCGTCGAGGAACGTTTTCATCTGCCAACCCGCCTTGTGAACGACGCACATGCCGCTGTTCTCGCGGAACTTCATTATGGCCTCGGGCGAAGCTTGTCGGATTTTGTCGCCATTACGGTCGGTACCGGAATTGGCGGCGGAGTCGTGTGCAACAGGAAATTGCTTACCGGCCAACACGGCTTTGCTGGGTCCATCGGCCATCACGTCATTCGCGAAGGCGGACGTCCCTGTAACTGCGGCCGCGATGGATGCTTGGAAGCCTACGTCTCCACCGCAGCTCTGATACGCGAGTATGCGGAGCGAGGTGGTTCTTTCCCCGATAGCCGACCGGCGGACGACGCGAGTCTCGCGTTAGAGATCAATAAACTTTCCGCCAGTGGTTGCCCGACTGCCGTGGCCGCTTACCGAGCCATCGTCGGCTACCTCGCCGAAGGCGTTGCCAACATCTTTAACCTCTTTGATCCCGAGGCAGTATTGATCTCCGGCGGACTCGTAGAGGGTCAGCCACAATTTGCAGCCGCACTGGAACAGCGAGTCACCGAACTTCTACACTTCGGTTCAAAGAGAAAACCGTGTGTAAAGGCGGCCGCCGCTGGACGTTTTGCAGGGGTACAGGGCGCAGCCAGCTTGATCCTTGAAGCGTAACGGTAGGGGGCCGATCGATCTGCCAATGAATACCCCATGCTCTCGCGGAAAACAACAATGCTGGACCCGTAATTCAATCTCGCACAGGAGGGAGTCGCAATGAATAAGACAAGCCAGTGGTTATCATTCCTGCTGGTTGTATTCTCGACGGTAGCAGCGCGAGCGCAACGACCCGTCACCCGGTTGGAGCTCATTCCTCCGTCCCCGGTTACCGATAAGATCGTCCTCGACATTCGCGGAGCCGCCGAAAACAACTCCAACTCGGAACGCCAATATGTACTATCCCTCTACTTGGATCGCGAATCGCCATCCACGCTGTTGCAGAAGGAAAATGTGACAATTGCCGCTCAGGGCAACGCGGGCATCTATTGCCGCCATTCAACCGAATCCTGGGCTGGTAAGCACCGCATCCTCCTGGTAGCGGCAAGCCCAAGTGGAAAAATCCGTGCGACCCGTGACCTCGAAGTTCTGCCGTCCAATATCCGCTCCACTCGGATGATCGATGGCGCATGGGTCGGCATCGCTCACTGGAGCGACGAAGAGGGCCGCCACTGGAATTCCACAATCCGCAAACTGACCGACGCCGACTGGCGCCAACAGGTTCACGCCATGCACGACATCGGCATGAACACCGTCGTCATTCAGGAGAGTTTTCGCAATGAGGAATACTACGGGCGAAACAGCATCGCTACTGTCGGCTACAAAGGACTGGCCTACTATCCATCTGATCTTTACCCGGGACGCGCCAACGTGACATCACGTAATGCCATCGAAGCGATCTTGTCGGACGCGGACCGGTTGCAGATGAACGTTTTTATCGGCGTTGGCATGTATGCGTGGTTCGATTTCAGCGCGCCTTCCCTGGAGTGGCACAAAAAAGTTGCGGAAGAGCTCTGGCATCGTTACGGCCACCATCCTTCTTTCTACGGATGGTACGTTTCCGAGGAAACATATGGCAGTTTGATCCCCGACGAAGGCGATTCGGCCAAGGATCGTTACCGCAAGGAAGTGATCGCCTTTTTCCGCGAGTTCCAGAGTTTCACCCGTCACCTCGCTCCGGAAAAACCAATCATGCTCGCACCCGACGCCCACGGCATGATGCTGTCCCAGGACGTCTGGCCGCTCGTCCTCGAGCATCTCGATATCGTGTGTCCCTTCGCTTTTCATCGCATGCCAGAAGGCGATATTGCTGGCGAACAATCGGCGGCAATCTGGCAGGGGATGTGCGACAAAGTCGGATCCCATCTATGGATGGACATGGAGGCTTTCTTGTTCGAGGACGTTGCACTCGTTCCACGTCCAATCGCCGGTTTGCTTCAGGACCTCCAACGCTTCCCCAACTTCGAAAAAATCCTGTGCTACCAGTATCCCGGTATCTTCAACTCTCCGAACACAAAAGTGCAGCCGGGCGGCCCACCGACGGTCGTACTTTACCGGGACTATGAGGCATACCGCCAAAAGCTCCTGAAAAACGAGACCTCAAATTGAGAGGATGCCCCTCTGAGATCGATGTCACGAGGACACGCCACTTAGCCCAGGAAGCTGGGCGCATTTTTCTCGATCCATCACGACGAATCTAGGGGATACTGAGGTGGCAACGTGTGCCCGTGGGACTCCAAAGCGAGAAGCATTTTCGTACAATAAACCTACAATGGATCGGACAATGGGGCCTTTTTAGCCGTTCTGGCAGTTCCTAGAATCAGTAACTTACGTGTTGTCAATACGCTGAATAGTTCGACTCCCGCCGCCTCCACCATGTCATTTATTATCAATAGATTACAGGCGCCTAGATTTTTCAATAAACTGTGTTCTCAATCCACTGCGATTTTTCGGACGTGGGTTCTTTCTGCAGGATACACATCGCTTGAGAGTCCAAACTTTCATCACTTCCTAGTCCTAGTATGTAAGGGCTGAACGCGTTCAACAGAAACCGGACCGGCCCGGGATCATCATCGACTGACTTCTGGATGGCCCGGAGAAAGGTCGGGAAGTCGCTGTACTTCGTCAATGGTCGCTCGATCGAGCGCGCGCTAACCCAACTGGATCGATGCGTGCCGCGGCCAGCACCGTGTCGTCGTCCAATGGTAATGTTTCAGCGCGCCTCAAGGACGCGCCGGTCGTTACGGTTACGGAGGCCTCGTCAGTGCGGCAAGACCACACTGGTCCGCGATTTGGTCGCGGGCAACCGCGAATTCACCAGTTCGCCAGAAAAGTGGGGAAAAAGGGCAGTTATCGGTATCGTCCATGCCGGTTGGAAGCTTCGTCTAATTCGGATTAAGGTTGCGTCTATTTCGGATTATAGATTCGTCTGATCCGGAACGGAACCGGGAACGCGCCGGCACTCTTGGCTCGTGGAGGGACGTCCGCTGCCTGGGCGGCACCGAACGAATTCCGGGACGATAGCGGCAAGCTAGCTCCCGAGGTGGCCTTAGTCTCCGTCGACTTCTTCGGATTCATCGCCAGCCTGATGCCCACTGCCCATCGATCAAGCGAAGCCTCCGATCGCGCTGCGTGGCCCGGCACACTCTCGAACAGGCGCCTAACGGTGCCCGACAGATGCTTGGGTCTTCCACGTCATTTAATCTGCCATCAATATTGCGATCCACAATTTCCTTGTATTACACACCGTAATACGGTAGATTCATGGGTATTAGCAATATGGCTTCTCCTCTGACTTTGAGACTTGACGCGAAGACCAGAAAGCGGATCGAGCGCATCGCTCGCCGCAGACAAGTCTCCGTCTCCGAGGTGATCCGTCTCGCGATCGCAGCGTGGGCGGAGCAGCAAGAGCCGATCGCCGCGCCCTTTGAGGCGATCGCGGATTTGATCGGCGTGGTCCACGGGGGTATGCCCGGTCGCTCCACCCAGATGGGCCGCCGATTCTCCGAAATCCTCAAGAAGCGGCGGAATAGCAAGTGATCCTCATCGACGCTGGACCACTTGTGGCGCTGGTCGATGCTGACGATCAGTATCACGAAAAGTGCGTCGATTGCTTAAAGAGCTTGCGAGAGCCCTTGGTCACCGTGTGGCCTCCCCTGGTCGAAGCCGTCTATTTGCTCGGGGATCTTCCAAAAGCCCAGGAAGCTCTCTGGGAGATGTTGGCGCGAGGAGCGGTGCGACTTCTCACCCTCGACCTGGTGGACATACCCCGCATACGAGAGCTCATGATCAAGTATGCCGACCGCCCGATGGATCTCGCGGACGCGGCACTTGTCAGAGTGGCTGAGCGAGAAGGCATCAGGAGGATCTTCACAGTGGACCGCAACGATTTCGCGGTCTATCGCCTTCACGGACGGATCGGTCTTGCAATCGTCCCGTAGGAGGACTCCGGAATACGGGCTTTTTTTTTGCGTCATATCCATCCGTTCACATCAAGAACGTTCAATCCTAGGGCGACGGCCCATTGGCGCCCTTAGCGCCGATTCTATAGCCGATGGCACCGTAGCCTTTAGTCGCCGGGCGCACATTCGCGCCAGCATCAGCACCTGAGAATCGACATAGTCGTAGACACGGACAACATGCTTCGCATCGTGAAGCCGATGGAGACGGCGAACATACTGTTGCAACGTTCCCTTCCAGGAAATCGGCATCGCCAAGAACATCGTGTCCAGACGAGCATCATCAAATCCCTCACCAATGTAGCTGCCCGTTGCCAGGGTGACCCTTGTCTCGCTCTCCGGAACAGCCGCAATAGCTTCCGCAATCGTCCGGCGCTGTTTCTTGCCCATGCCACCTCTTAGCACGAACACGTTGCTCACTTTGCCAGAGAGCGCCGTCTCGAAATACTTCAAGTGAATGGTCCTGCCGGTGAGAAGCAGCAGTGAGCGCCGGTCTCTGACAGCGCGCAGCAGATCGGCCAGGATCAGTTCATTGCGAACACGGTCATCTGCAAGTGCAGCGTACACTTGAATCGTTGTATCCACCTGCTCGGGCGGCAAGCAAAACTCGGTCAACCGAGGAACCACTTCATGTTCGAACGGAGTGACAGCGGTCATCGAGCGTGCGCTGGGCTTATGCCGTATCGGACCGCACTGCATGTAGATGATCGGGTGGTGTCCATCTTTGCGATCAGGGGTTGCCGTCAGACCGAGGACGTACTTCGCCTTTACTTGCTTCATCACCTGTTCAAAGGTGAATGCCGACAAATGGTGGCATTTATCGACAATGACGTGCCCGTATTCCGCGACGAAGTCTTTCACTCCCTCTCTGCCGTGGGTGCTTTGGATGATGGCGATATCCACGGTGCCACTACGTTCGCTTTTCCCGCCTCCAATCTGGCCGATTGATTTGGCCGGAAGATTGAGGAACATCGCCAATCTCGCGTGCCACTGATCTAACAATTGTTGGAGAGGAGTGGGACGCTACCCTCACCGCTCGTTACAGCTTTGCCTTAATCAGTCGGCGCAGAAAACTTTCCTTGGCGGCGTGCGTTCGGCGGAGTTTCCCCAGTGCGGACTGGAATGCAGCCACCTGCCCTTGGCGTACCGCGAGATCACGCAGGTCAATCAGCAGGGTGATCGCCTTGTCGAATTCGTTGGGCTGCCTATTTTTGGATGTGCGCTGCAATCTGATTCCAAGTCGCTTCCTCGCGCTTCCCCAGTTGATCCAGATAGCGAGAGCGGTTAGCCTCGTCTTCTGCCGTCGCGCAGCTTCCGCCGCTCGCTTTGCCTCCAGTACCCGGGTTCTTTCTTCCACACGGGCGTAAACCAATCTCAGAAGATCGCCGGCAGTGCGCCGACAAATTGTGTCGGGCGGGCGCGGACAGAGTGCGTCGCTCGTTCTGTTGCTCGAAACGTCGCAGCAGTCGGTTCTTCCACCGTTCACCTGGTTCTGAGACCGCGGCCACGAGCAAATTGTTCTTCTCCTTTTCGGGGCAGGCTCTGAATCCAAGCCCTTTGCCAGGATGACTCTTGGCTCGCTCTCCGGGACAGCCGCAATCGCTTCCGCAATCGTTCGGCGCTGTTTCTTGCCCATGCCGCCTTTTAGCACGAACACGTTGCTCGCTTTGAAGCTCACACTTCACACCAGTGACTTCCTGCGCAAAAAGCTACTGGTAATCAATTCACTCCGCAATGCACCTCCAACTCGTAGCTTCTCGCCAGACCGTGAAAGGCGAAGCGGTAGTCGCGCAAGAACTGGTTGTAGGTTACGCTCTTGCGCCGAGGAGCCACTCGACATCCTGAGACGTGGGGGCAGCTTATTGGTTAGGATCATGAACGGTAGTCCTCTCGGTTTGTCTTTAGTCGTTGTAACGGCACAATGCAAGGCGAGGCATGGGCGGAAACGACGTCAACTTTTCGCCGGAAAGTAGGCCGGGATGCTAAAGGCCGTAAGGAACTGGCGAACGTGGTACGAAGGATATTTTGTAATCATGCGCTGCTCTGCGGCACTGGCGTTGCCGCTTTTGAGCGCTTCCGCGAAATCTTCGAGGTAAGCACGGGTCTGCGGAATCAGTTCTGGACCAGCCGAACTGCCGTGACCGGGATAGATGATGGAGACCCGATTGCGGACGAAATCGCTGAGCTCTTCGAGACGCTGCAGCCAGCTTTCGAGATGGCGTTCTTGCAGGTAGAGATGGGAGTTGTTGTAGACGAGATCGGCAGACAACAGAGTCTTCGAGCTGGGAAGGTAGAGAGCCGCGATGTGTTTGGCCTCGCACTCGCCGAATTCGACAACTTCCAGCCGAGTGCCTTCAAGTTCTAGAAAGGGATCCTGAACGACCTCGGGAATCACTAAGCGCGAGGCCGCCTCGGGCCCGATTTTCCCTTGAAGGAGAGAAAGCATCCAGGGCCATCCGTCTCGATATCGGTGACGACGTTTTTTGTGCTGACGGGCTCGGATTGCGGAAAGCGGTCGCAAATCAGGTCGAGACTCATGAAGTGATCGGGGTGAGCGTGAGAGATCATGATCTGGCGCAGAGTCTTGCCCAAGGCAAAGATCATGTCGGCGAGCTTGCGCGCGTCGCTGCGCAGCATGGGCACATCGAACAGAATGGCTTCAGACGCGCCGGCAACAAGGTATGAGTTCGACCACGCCCCAGCTTCGGCTGAGGTAAAGGTCTCAATGGAGGGCGTTGCGTTCTTCATAAAGCTCCTGAGTTTGTCTCGTTATCGTTTGGCACTGGACGGATGGCTCCGTCTATCTTGAGCCGCCACGCCCCCCCGGTATGGAAGGCGCTCGCGACGTCGAAAGTGTTTTCCAGAAAGTGGTATTTCACGAAGCGGCCATCGCGAATTTCGAAGCGGATGGAATACGCGATGTCGATCGTACGACCAGTTGCGAGGGCGCAAAGGCGAAACCAACCGAATGCCGCCGCCTTGTTGCCCTCGGAGATGACCTCGCGCGGTCCATACGCGGTCACTTCTAGATTGCGATGCATGCGGTCGAGAAACTCATGCACGGCTTTACTACCGCGATGCAGCCCAAGCCAGGGCAGAGCCGTTTGACATTGCTTCGAAATGGGCGGCAGCGTATCGGAGGAATCGCGCAACGGGGTTCCGTTGACGACGTACTCGACATCCGCGTCAAAGTATCCATCGACGGCGGATGCGTCTTTGCGCATAACGGCATCCAGGTAGTCGCGAATTAATTCGGCGTTCGAGATTGGCGTGTGCACGAACCCTCCCGTTTTTTCTGATCCAACTCCATGTGTGGTTTATTTGCCCCCCGCCGTCCAGGAACTTCCTTCTGCAGGGGGAGTGACTGTGGCCCAGCGCTCCGCGATCTCTTCCCCTTCGAAGCGCCACAGCACAAAACCGTGAAATTGCATTTTGTTGCCGGAATGCTGGTCGGTCCAGCGCCAGATATTGCGGCAGACGACTTTGTCGCCTTCGGCAATCATCTCTTCGATGGTGAGGTGAAGGTCGGGCATGGCTTTGTACATGTCGAGCATCATCTTCTCATCGCCTTGGAGGTCGGTGGGTTTTCCGCCGGGGCCGTCGTGGTCCTGGAAGTCGGGAGTCATGTTCGTGCGAATGACTTCGGCCTTGCGTCGGTTCACGAAGTCCTCGAAGTGTTCGCGAACACGCTGCTTCATCTGCTCTGTCGTCAGCTTGGTTGCCATAAAATAACTCCTGCGGCTAGGATGCACTTGGGTTCACGGTCTAAGCCGTCCCAGAGCGGGGAGCGCCTTCGTTGGGAAGAACTCGAGGTCTGGCACGGCTGCCGGGTCTAAACTAACGCGGATTCGAGAAGGCGGGAAGTACGCACAATTTTGTTAGTGGCCCGGTTTGAATGACAAGCAAAAAAGCCGCGCAAAAGGGAACACACAAGAAAATGAAAAAGCATTTCGGCTGTCCTGTACAGGCTACCTCGAACGTCCTCGCGGGGAAGTGGAAAGTTTTGATCGTGTGGCAGCTTGGGTTCGGATCAAAGCGGTTTGCGGAGATTCGAAAACTACTTCCCGGCGTGAGCGAGAAGGTGTTGACCTCTCAGCTCCGGCAACTCGAGAAAGACGGAGTGATCAGCCGTTTGGATCAGAAGACGATTCCTCCACGGGTGGACTACAAATTAAGTCCGGCAGGAAATGAACTCATTCGAGTTATGCAGGCCATGTGCGACTGGGGTAGTAAGCATCTGGGAATTGCGCCGACCCTTCCGCCCTTGGCGTCCAACCAGTACGCAAAACTGGAGTGATCCATTCCTTTCTCACGAACCCTCGGTCGACTTGATCGTGTTAAGGAGGATGTTGGGGTGGTAGAAGTAGGGTGCAGAGGGGCGGTTTGACGCGCCCACTTCGACGGAACAAGGCGCTGGGGTTCGATGGACGAAAAGGAAGTGCGACCAACGTGGAACTGAGGAAATAACCACCCGATTGTCACGACAGCATCGATACTCTGCGCTATCAACCGACCTGCGAAACCCAACAATAAACCAACAGAGAAAAGGATACGGCCCTAAGCTAAAGCCTCCCGCCTTCCGAACGCGCCCAGTCTAGCGCGAGAGTGACGGGCAACCTGGAAGTAATCGAGACCGGCATAGCGAAGAAATGGAAAGGCGGTGACTTACGGTATCTCGGGAACTAGGTGCGTTTTCGATCCATCTCTGAGAATCTATGCCATGCTGTGGCCGCCATGTGGTGTCTCTTGGACTTCAGAGCGGAAAGCATTTTCGTACAATAAACGTACAATGGATCGGGCAATGGAGCTTTTCTAGCCGTTGTGGCATTTCCTGGAATCAGTAACTTACGTGCTGGGGATCGGTCGTCTTGCTCTCAACGGCGGCTACGCGAATCGGGCTCGCCTACCATGAAGCAATCTCCGCAGCGAAAGCCGGGCTCGAGGGTTTGGCGCTCGCTGCGTCCGCCTCCTACGCCTCCAAAGGAATTCGGGTCAACTGCGTGGCGCCGGGGATGACCCGTACCCCGCTGACGGCCAAGTTGCTGCAGAACGAAATGATGGCCAAGGCATCGGCGGGCGTGCATGCACTGGGCCGGATCGGTGAGCCGAACGACATTGCCTCCGCCATTGAGTGGTTCCTCGATCCCGAGCAGAGTTGGGTTACCGGACAGGTGATTGGCGTAGACGGCGGGCTTTCCCGAATTCGATCTCGGTCCTGATGCTGGCTCTACAGATCGGCTTCTTAATTAAGGGACGGTAACGATCAGCGCTGCGCAGGGACTATCCCCCGACTTGCGGTAGGTGTGGGGCACACTGGAATCGAAGTAGATGGCGTCGCCGGCCTCCAACTCGTAGGCGTGTCCTCCAATCGCAATCACGAGTGCTCCGGAGAGCAAGTACAAGTGTTCGGCTCCCGCGTGAGTGTGTGGCTTCAGTTTCTCCTTCGCGATATTCTGGAAGTCCGCGTAGTAAGCATTGAGCTTTCTCGGTGCCGCCCCGTAGTCTAGAGTTTCGAAAAAGTATGCGACCTCGGGTGTTCCCGGGCGTTCTGGAAATCGCTTGCGATCCCGCTTCTTTGCCAACGCCACTGCATGCCGCTTGCGTTCATCCGTGAAGAAGTGATCTAGGCCGACATCGAACACGGTCGCGATGCGTGCCAAAGTAGGCAAAGTAGGATAGAGCTTGCTGCGCTCAAGC
>Ga0302326_10027786_pt1 | contig 11403 bp, 10 predicted proteins | sample Palsa_T0_3_FD_202264 | JGI IMG/M metagenome (GOLD analysis project Ga0302326, IMG submission 202264) | Peat permafrost microbial communities from Stordalen Mire near Abisko, Sweden - Palsa_T0_3 | ecosystem: Environmental > Terrestrial > Soil > Palsa > Peat permafrost | place: Sweden: Abisko...
GTCGGTGGCGGGCGTGCGCACCACGCCCTTGGGCCGCCCCGTGGTACCGGACGTGTAGATGATGCTCACCGGAGCGTCTTCCGGCGGCTGCGCCCACGGCGTCTGCGCAGCGAGCCACTCGGGCCACGACAGAGCACCGCCGGGCAGCTGTGCGTCCTCAGGCAGACCCGCACCGCCATCCCCATCGGCAGGCACGAGGATGATGGCGAGGCCCTCGGGCACGCTCGGCGCGATCGCCGGCCACAGGTCGGTGTGCACGATGAGCGCCTTCGCGCCGCTGTCGGTCAGCACATGAGCGATCTCATCGCCGCGCCAGTGCCAATTGATCGGCACCGCGCTGGCGCCCAGCGGCACCGTGGCGATCGAGGCCTCGAGGAACTCGATCGAGTTGCGCAGCAGAAGCGCGATCCGGTCACCCGCGCCGATGCCCAGCTCGAGCAGCCCCGTGCTCGCTCTGAGCGCCCGCTCGAACAGCTCGGGGTAGGTGGTGAAGCGCCCGCCGCAACGGACGCCGATCTGCTCGTCTTGCTCCTCCGTCGGCATCCGTGCGGATGCTAGTGGTCGGCCGTGGCGCGTGCCCGGGCGAGGAGCGAGCCCGCGACCTCGGCCTCAGGGCGCATCCACGAGCTTGCGATGCTGGAGCGTCATGAACGCATCGACGATCTGCGGGTCGAACTGGCTGGCGCTGCAGCGCTCGATCTCGGCCACGGCGTGGCGCACCGAGAACGCGCTCTTGTACGGACGTGCGTGGGTCATCGCATCGAAGGCGTCCGCGACGGCCACGATCCGTCCGCTGATGGGGATTGCCCGGCCCCGCAGGCCGGACGGGTAGCCACTCCCGTCCCAGTGCTCGTGGTGGGCGAGGGCGATCTCGCTCGCCATCCGCAGTATCGAAAGATCACTTTCCCCGAGGATGCGCGCACCGATCGTGGTGTGCGTCTTGATGAGCTCGAACTCCTCGGCTGTGAGCTTGCCCGGCTTCAGCAGGATCCTGTCGGGGATGCCGATCTTGCCCACGTCATGCAGCGCTGCGGCGCTGCGGATCGTCGAGATCAGCTCGCTGTCCAGGCCCAGGCTGCTCGCCAGAAGCTCCGCGGTGCGCGCGACGCGCTCGGTGTGCTGCTTGGTGTCGTCATCGCGATACTCGCCCACCAGCGCAAGGCGTTTGAGATCCGCCAGCCGGGCGGCTCGCAGTTCATCAAGTGTGTGCCGGAGCTCGGTGATGTCGGTGTAGGAGGCGACCGAGGCGTACGGCTCCCGCTCGTCGGGTCTCACCAGCGGGGCGCTATTGACCGAGATCCAGCGGACCGAGCCGCCCCCGCCGACGACGCCCATGATGGTCCCGGTCTGATGCTCGCCGCTGCGCATCGCCACGGTCGTGGGATGCTCATGGCCGAGGAACGGCGAGCCATCCTCGTGGATGTAGGACGCCAATGGCCGAGCCGAGGTGGTTTCGCGGAACTCGGTCACCGATAGCCCCACGATCCGCGCCGCGCTCTGATTGAACGTGACGATGCGCCCGTCGACGTCGCGCATCACCACACCCTCGTTGAGCGCTTCAACGACAGAGTGATAGCGCCGCTCGCTGGCCCGCAGCGCCTCCTCGGTGGCGCGCTGCTCGCTGAGATCGCGGTAGATCCCGATACCGCCGGCAACCTCTCCGTCATCGTCGAGGATCGGCGCCATCGTGATCCGCACCTTCAGCAGATGGCCATCCTTGGCGACCCGTTCGGTCTCCACTTCGGCGCGCTTGCCCGCTCGGACGGCGTCGTGCAAGGCGACCGTCTCATCGGCACGACCCTCGGGGGAGAGCAGGAGCAGGCTCTTGCCGACGATCTCAGCCCGAGAGTAGCCAAACAGCCGCTCAGCGCCGTCGCTCCAGCCGGTGAGCATCCCCGTGAGCGTCGCGGCGACGACACCGTCGCTCGCCGACTCGCTGAGGGCCGCGAGCTCGAGCGCGCGCATGAGCCTGGCGGAGTCCGCCGCTGAAGGCTCCTTGGAGGAGGGGACGGCCGGGCGGCGGCTCACGAGCTCTCGCGCGCGGCCTGCACGTTTGCCGTGCTGTGAAGCCGCGCGGGACATACAGAGGCCATCGACTCACGGGCGTGCTGCTTGAATCGCCCCCGCGCCACTGCGCGGAAAGCTGGATAGGCTGCGCAGCCATGGAGCACGTCTCCCTGCATGACAGCGGCGACGGCGTGGTGGTCATGACCGCGGACCGCCCACCGGCGAACGCGATGGACGTCACGCTGCTCGGCGACATCCTCGAGGCGATCGAGCAGGTGGTGAGCGACCTGCCTCGCGCGCTCGTGCTCGCCGGGCGCGACGGTTTCTTCTCAGCCGGCGCCGATCTGAAGGCGGTGCCGGGCTACGACTTTGATGATCAGCGTCTCATGGTCACCCACATCAACGACATGGCGCTCGGCCTGTATGAGCTGCCCTGCCCGGTCGTCGGCGCCATCACCGGGCATGCGATCGCGGGCGGGTTCGTGCTCGCGCTGTGCACCGACATACGGATCGCGTCCAGCGCCGGCAGCTACGGTCTGACCGAGGTCAAGGTCGGCGTCCCCTACCCGCAGGCGGCGATCGGGGTGGTCGCCGCCGAGCTCGCGCCGCATGCCGCGCGAGCGCTCGCGCTCGGCGGCCGGCTCATCGACGCCGCCGAGTGCCTGCGTCTCGGCGCCTTCGACGAGGTCGTCGAGCCGGAGCACGTCCTCGCGCGCGCGCTCGAGCACGCCGCCGCGCTCGCGGCATTCCCCGCCGAGGTCTACGCGCGCACCAAGCGCGAGCTTCGCGGCGCCACCGTCGCGCGCCTGCGCTCGGCTGCCGCGGAGGACCCGCTGCTGGCCCGCTGGGTCGCCTAGCGCGAGCGGGCAGCCGGTGCGCGATCCATGCGGCGGCCCTCGGGGCGTGGCGCGCACGACTGCAGGCGGCGGTTCCACCCGATAACTTGGGTCGGCCTCGACCGCCTGGTGGCCACGCTCAACCGGCTGTGGACGAACGCACTCCGAATCCCCCGACCGATAAGGACACGATCGCATGAGCTGGGACTTCCGCACCGACCCCGACTACCAGGAGCAGCTGGACTGGATGGCGGACTTCGTCCGCCGCGAGATCTGGCCGCTCGAGGCCATCTGGCACGAGCTTGGACCCGATGGTCTGACCGCCGCCATGGCACCTCTCAAGGAGCAGGTGAAGGCCCGGGGCCTGTGGGCCACGCACCTGCCACCGGAGCTCGGAGGGCAGGGCATGGGTCAGGTGCAGCTCGGGCTGATGCACGAGATCCTCGGCACGTCTCCGATCGCGCCGCTGGCTTTCGGCAACGCGGCGCCCGACTCCGGCAACTCCGAGATCCTCGCGCTCGCGGGCACGGCCGAGCAGAAGGACCGCTGGCTGCACCCGCTGCTCGCGGGCGACCTGCGCAGCGCCTTCAGCATGACCGAGCCGAACACGCCCGGATCAGATCCCACGCAGCTGTCCACCCGGGCTGTCAAAGACGGGAACGAGTGGGTGATCGACGGGCTCAAGTGGTTCTCCTCGAACGGCTCGATCGCCGACTTCCTGATCGTCATGGCCGTCACCAACCCGGACGCGCGCCCCTCCCAGCGTGCATCCATGTTCATCGTGCCATGCGACACGCCCGGCGTCGAGATCCTCCGCGACGTGCCCACGATGGAGCATCCGTGGGAGCACTACGGCGGCTACGGCGGGCACTCCGAAATCAGCTACGACAGCGTGAGGGTTCCCGCTGAGGCTCTGCTCGGGGGCGACGGCGAGGGCTTCATGCTCGCCCAGCAGCGGCTCGGTCCCGGGCGCATCCACCACTGCATGCGCTGGCTCGGCGTCGCACGCCGCGCCTTCGACATGATGTGCGAGCGAGCGACCTACCGCTATGCGCACGGCTCGCTGCTGGCGGACAAGCAGACGGTCCAGAACTGGATCGCCGACAGCGCCGCCGAGATGCAGGCCGCGCGCCTGATGACCCTGCACGCCGCGTGGGTGATGGACAGCCAGGGCGCGAGGGCCGCCCGCACCGACATCGCCTTGATCAAGTTCTACGGAGCCAAGGTTCTGCACGACGTGGTCGACCGCGCGCTCCAGCTGCACGGCTCGCTGGGCTACTCAACCGACCTGCCGCTCGAGCAGATGTACCGCTTCGCGCGGGCCGCCCGCATCTACGACGGGCCCGACGAGGTCCACCGCCAGTCGGTGGCGCGCCATGTGCTGGCCGGCTATGAGCCACCCGCGGACGGTGTTCCAAGCGAACACCTGCCCACCCGCCGCGAGCAGTCGCGCGAGCGCTTCTCCCATCTTCTGGAGACGGTCACGGCCAACGACTGACGGACTAGCCCAACACCAGCTCGGCGACGTCACGCAGCGTCGCCGCATCGCCGGACACCAAAAGCGTTGTGACGATCGACTCCCGCCAGCGCTCGAGATCGTCGCGGATCTTCTCGCGCGAGCCGACCAGCGAGAGCTGCTGGATCAGCTCGCTGGGGATCCGCGCCCCGGCCTCCTCCTTGCGCCCGCCCAGGTACAGGTCCTGGATCTCGAGCACCTCCTTCTCATACCCCATGCGAATCGGAACGTTGGCGTGGAAGTTCGCGCCCTTGGCCCCCATCCCGCCGAAGTACAGGGCATAGAACGGGCGCAGGGCATCGACGGCCGCGTCCAGGTCCTCGGAGACGATCACGGGCACCGTGGCTGCGATCTCGAAGTCCTCCAGGCTGCGTCTGGCCCCGTCGCGAGCGAAGCCCTCCTGCAACGGGCCGAGGTACAGATCCTGGTGCTCGGGTGAGAACAGCATCGCGAGCCAGCCGTCGCACAGCTCGGCACACATGGCGATGTTCCTCGGGCCCTCGGCGCCGAGGAAGATCGGGATGTCCTCGCGCAGCGGATGGATCGAAGACTTCAGCGGCTTGCCCAGCCCGGTGCCGTCCGGGAGCGGTAGCGGGTAGTAGGGCCCGTCGTTAATGACCGGCCCGCGCCGCGCCCAGATATTGCGCAGGATGCCGATGTACTCACGCGTGCGCGCGAGTGGCTTCTCATACGGACGCCCGTACCAGCCCTCCACGACCTGCGGACCGGAGGCGCCGAGACCGAGAATGAAGCGACCGCCCGACAGGTGGTCCATCGTCATCGCGGCCATGGCGGTCGCAGCCGGCTGGCGCGCGGAGATCTGGACGATCGCCGTGCCGAGCTTGATCCGCTCCGTCGTCGCGCCCCACCATGCGAGCGGGGTCAGGCAGTCGGAGCCGTAGGCCTCCGCCGTCCACATCGAGTCGAAGCCCAGCCGCTCGGCCTCGGCGACGGTCTCGGCGATACCGGGTGGAGGCCCCCCGGCCCAGTAGCCCGTGTTCAGACCAAGCTTGAGTGCTGGCGCCACGGCTGCGTAGTCTTATCGATCTGCCGTTAGAGTGCGTGCGTGGGAGATTCCGTGCGCCTTCCGGCCAGTGCAGAGCTTCGCCTTCGCCGCGAGGCGGTCGTGCGCGAGCACATGGAGTCCGAGAATCACCACGACTTCGACACCACCATCGGCACCTTCGCGCACCCGCGCTATGAACTGATCGCGACCGGCGAGGTGTACGACGGCGAGGATGAGGTTCGCCGCTACTACGCCGACAGCCGCGCCGCCTTTCCCGACCAGCGCAACGAGCTGATCGCGCTGCACCACTCAGACGACACGGTGATCGTCGAGTTCGACCTCCTCGGCACCCACCTCGGCCCGCTGCGAGGCCTGCCCCCGACAGGCCGCAGCTTCCGCTGTCGCATGTGCGCGCTGTTCATCTTCGAGGAGGACCGCATCACCGGCGAGCGCGTGTACTTCGACCAGCTCACGATCATGCGCCAGCTCGGCGTCGCACATGACCCGGACACGATCGCCGGCCGCGCCACGACCCTCCTCAGCCATCCGCTGACGATCGGCGGGGCCCTCGTTCAGGGCCTCCGCGACCGAGGACGCCCGACCTGAGAGTCCGCTCGCCTCGGGCAGCCGCCCGGTGCACGCAACTCGGAGTAAAGTCTCACTGTGGCAGTTTCACCGGCGCCGCAGACACCCGAGGGGGATCTAGGCTCCCTGGATTTCTGGGGCAAACCTGCCGAGGAGCGCGATCGCTACTTCGCCCGGCTTCGGAGCGAGGCGCCGATCTCGCGGCACGAGCCGCCCGAGGACATCCTGGGGCTGCCCCAGCAGGAGCGCATGGGCTACTGGGCGATCGTGCGCTACGAGGACGTGCGCGCGATCTCGCGCGATCCGGAGAGCTTCTGCTCGGGCGAGGGCACGCAGTTCGCTGACGCTCCGCCCGAGTTCCTCGAGGCCTCGATGTCGTTCCTGGCGATGGACGCGCCGCGGCACACCAAGCTGCGCGGCCTGGTGTCATCGGCGTTCACCCCCCGGCAGGTCGCCCGCATCGAGGAGGGCATCCGCGTGAACGCGAGGCGGATCGTCGAAGAGGCTGCTCCCACCGGCGGCGGCGACTTCGTGGAGCTGATCGCCAAGCGACTGCCCCTGGTCACGATCTCGGACATGATCGGAGTGCCCGACGCCGATCGCGAGCGGGTGGTGGCAGCCGCCGATCTGCTCGTCACGGCCTCGGACCCCGAGGCGTTCGGCGATCGGCCGCCGATCGAGGTACTGGGCGAGGCTCTGTGGACGCTCACAGAGTTTGCCACCGAGCTTGCCGCTCACCGCGCAAAGGAGCCCGGCGACGACCTGATGACGGCCCTCGTCCAGGCTGAGATCGACGGCGAGCACCTCACCCACGCGGAGATAGCCGCCTTCTTCGTGCTGCTGTCGGTGGCGGGCAACGACACCACGCGCCACACCACCTCACACGCCATGCGGGCGCTGAGCGTCAACCCCGAGGAGCGTGCGCTGCTGCTCGAGGACCTCGACGGTCGGCTCGCAGGAGCGGCCGAGGAGTTCATCCGCTGGGCCTCGCCGGTGATGACCTTCCGGCGCACGACGACCCGCCCGGTCGAGCTCCACGGCGAGCACCTGCCGGCGGGCGAGAAGGTCGTGCTCTTCTACCACTCGGCCAACCGCGACGAACGCGCCTTCGAGGACCCGTGGCGGTTCGACGTGACCCGCGATCCCAACCGTCACCTCGGCTTCGGGGGTGGCGGACCGCATTACTGCCTGGGCGCCTCGCTGGCGCGAGCGCAGCTGCGCTCGATCTTCGGCGAGCTTCTGCGCCTGATTCCCGACATCCAGGCAGGAGAGCCAGAGCTGCTGCGCAGCGCCTTCGTCCACGGCGTCAAGCGCATGGACTGTGAGTTTCGGGCGCGGCCATGATGAGACGCCGCACGACCGCATTGAGACCAACGGGCTAGTCTGATCAGCAGGGGATCAGAGCTTCAGAGACCGCCTTCCATTTCAGAGGAGAGACTGCGATGAGCACGCAAACGACGATCGACAGCAACGAGCTTTTCATCGGGGGCGAGTGGACCGAGCCACTTGGCACCGAGCGCATCAACGTGACGTCGGCCAGCACCGAGGAGCCCGCCGGGTCGGTCCCGGACGGCACCAACGCGGACATGGACGCCGCCGTCAACGCTGCGCGCGCAGCGTTCGAGGACCCCAGCGGATGGTCCTCCTGGTCGGCCGAGGATCGCGCCCAGGCGCTCGAGCGGCTCGCCGGCGCGCTGGAAAGCCGCGGCGAGGAGGCGGCCCACCGCGTCTCGCTGCAGAACGGCATGCCGATCTCCTTCGCGCTGATGGTGGAGGGAGTGTTCCCAGCGGTGCTCGCGCGCTACTACGCGGGATTGATCCGCCAGATGCCTCTGCAGGAGGACCGCCCGGGGCTGCTCGGCGGGACCGTGCACGTGGTCTCAAAGCCGGTCGGCGTGGTCGGGGCGATCGTGCCGTGGAACTACCCCCAGACGCTCGCCCTGTTCAAGCTCGCGCCGCTGCTCGCGGCCGGCTGCACGGTCGTGATGAAGCCGAGCCCGGAGACCGTGCTCGACAGCCTGCTGCTGGCCGAGGCGATCATCGAGGCAGACCTGCCGCCTGGTGTCGTGAACATCGTGCCCGGCGGCAGAGAGGTGGGGGCCTACCTCGTGGAACACCCGGGCGTGGACAAGGTCGCATTCACCGGCTCCACCGCAGCCGGGCGGCTGATCGCGCGCCGCTGTGGCGAGCTGCTGCGCCCGGTCACCCTGGAGCTCGGCGGCAAGTCCGCCGCGATCGTCCTGGACGACGCCGATCTGTCAAACGCCACCGAAGCGCTGTTCGCCGCGACCCTGGCGAACAACGGCCAGACGTGCAACATCGGTACGCGGATACTCGCGCCGCGCTCTCGCTACGACGAGGTCCTCGAGGTGTTCAGCGGCCTCGCGGGCGCGCTGCAGGTCGGAGATTCGCTCGATCCCGCCACGCAGATCGGTCCGCTCGCTAGTGCACGCCAGCGCGAGCGCGTCGAGGGCTACATCGCGAAGGGCCGCGCCGAGGGCGGCAGGGTCGTCGCCGGAGGCGGCCGTCCCGAGAGCCAGGACCGGGGCTGGTTCGTCGAACCGACGATCTTTGCCGACGTCGACAACAGCGACACAATCGCGCGCGAGGAGATCTTTGGGCCGGTGCTCGCGGTGATCCCCTACGACGGTGTCGATCAGGCCGTCGCGATGGCCAACGACTCCGAATTCGGGCTCGGCGGCAGCGTGTGGACGAACGACTACGAGCGTGGCGAAGCAGTGGCCAAGCGTGTGCAGACGGGCAGCATCGGCATCAACCACTACCTGCTCGACCCGGCTGGCCCGTTCGGCGGCGTGAAGGCCAGCGGCCTTGGACGCGAGCTCGGTCCGGAGGGGCTCACCGCCTTTCTTCAGCTGCAGTCGATCTATGAGGCGGCGCCGGCGCCCACGGACACGCCGTAGGACCAGCACCGCGCCCGCGCGAGATCGTGGGCGCCGAACGAGCATGAGCGCGGGCACGGCGCAGCAGAGCCGCGTCGCCGTCGTAACGGGCGGCGGCCGCGGCTTCGGGCGCGAGATCGCTCGCAGGCTCGCCCGCCGGGGCTACGCCGTTCTCGTGACCGACGTCGATGCCGCGAGCGCCGATGAGGCGGCGCGCGAGATCGGCGCAGGAGCGTGGAGCAGGGCCCTGGACGTCCGCGACCCGGACGCACATCTCGCAACCGCCGCGGAGGCGTCCGAGCGTGGGCGTGTGGCGGTCTGGGTCAACAACGCCGGTGTCCTGCGCACCGAGAAGGCGTGGGAGCACTCCGACGCCGACGTGCGCCTGATCGTCGAGACGAACGTGCTGGGCGTGATGTGGGGCTCGCGCGCGGCGATCGCGACGATGCGCACCTCGGTCATGGGGGATGAGCACGTGATCAACCTCGCATCGATGTCCGCGTTCGGGCCCGTTCCCGGTCTCGCCGTGTACGCGTCATCGAAGCACGCCGTGCTCGGCTTCACGACCTCGCTGCAGGGCGACCTGCGTTCAGCGCGTCTTCCGATCCGGGTCCATGCGCTGTGTCCGGACGGCGCCGACACGCCGATGGTGCAGGAGCGCAGCGATGACCGCGAGGCGGCGATCATCTGGTCGGGCTCGCGGCTGCTGAGCGCGCAGGAGGTCGCCGAGCGCGCCGTGGCACTGCTCGACTCCCGGCAGCTCGTGCTCGCGCTGCCCAGATCCCGCGGCGTCCTGGTCCGTGCACTGGGACTCGCGCCCGGGATCGGCGTGAGACTCGGAGAGCCGTTGCGCCGGCTCGGCGAGCACAGGCGACGCCGGCTCCCTAGGGTTGAGGAATGAGCCTCACTCTTTCCCAATGCTTCGTACTGGTCGATGACCCCGACCTCGCACTGACCTTCTACCGCGACACGCTCGGCCTCGAGCTGCGCAACGACGTCGCCCGCGGAGACTTCCGCTGGATCACCGTCGGCGGCGCCTCCCAGCCCGGCGTCGCGATCGTCCTCACCAACTACCTCAACGGCAGCCCCGCCGACGGCGACGCGCTCGCCGCTCTGCTCGCCAAGGGCGCCCTCAACGGCGTCCACTTCCACACCGACGACCTCGACGCCACCTTCGAGAAGCTACGCGCGTCGGGCGCCGAGATCGTGCAGGAGCCGACCGACCAGCCGTGGGGCACGCGGGACTGCGCCTTGCGCGACCCGTCCGGCAATCTGCTGCGCATCGAGGAGCCGCCCGCCGCGCAGTGACGCGGCGCTCCTAGTGACCTGAGTCGTTGATCCGTTGGCAGTACGTGGCGAGGCTGTCGAAGATTTCGTCGGCGTTCTTGTGCCAGACGTAGGGTTTGGGTTCCTCGTTCCAGTTGGTGATCCAAGTGCGGATCGAGGCGACGAGGTCGCGGACAGAGCGGTGAGCGCTGCGCTTGATCCACTTGCTGGTTAGCTCGGCGAACCAGCGCTCGACGAGGTTCAGCCACGAGCTGTAGGTCGGCGTGAAGTGCAGCGTGAACCGCGGGTGCCGCACTAGCCAGCGTTGGATCGATGGGGTTTTGTGGGTCGAGGAGTTATCAAGCACGACGTGAACGTCAAGGTGCGCCGGCACGCTGTTGTCGATGAGGTTCAAGAAGCGGCGGAACTCCTCGGCGCGATGGCGGGGCGTCATGTCGGCGATCACCTGGCCGGAGGCCACGTCGAGCGCGGCGTAGAGGTTCGTGGTGCCGTTGCGCACGTAATCGTGGGTTTGGCGTTCGGGGACACCCGGCATCAGCGGCAACACCGGCGCGGAGCGGTCGAGCGCCTGGATCTGGGACTTCTCATCGACGCACAGCACGACCGCGGCATCGGGCGGGTTCAGATACAGCCCGACGATGTCGCGGACCTTGTCGATGAACTGCGGATCGGGCGAGAGCTTGAACGTCTCGGTCTGATGGGGCTTCAGCCCGAACGCCCGCCAGATGCGGCTGACGGCGGTCTGGCTCATGCCCGTCGCGGCCGCCATCGAGCGCGTCGACCAGTGCGTCGCGTTCGGCGGCTGCTCCTCGAGCGTCTTGACGATCACCCGCTCGAGGTCCTCATCACCGATCGAGCGCGGTTTGCCGGGACGCGGCTCGTCATGCAGCCCGTCAAAGCCACGCCTGGCAAACCGGCCTCGCCAGCGGCCCACGGTCTGGGTAGTGCAACCCAGCCGCGCGGCGATCTCCTTGCTCGAGGCGCCGTCGGCCGCCGCCAACACGATCCGGCACCGTAGGGCCAACGCCTGCGCACTCTTCGGGCGCCGAGCCCAACGCTCGAGCACGTCCCGCTCCTCATCGCTCAGCACGACCTCAACACGGTTAGCCATGACCGCCTCCCATCGTCGTGGATGAGAAGACAATTCGCCGTCAGGCAACCATGCTCCTGCGAACTAACGACTCAGGTCACTAGGCCGAGCGGTGGGCGACGGTCGGCGACCCAGCCGTCGAGGCTTGCGACGAAGCGCTCGCAGACCTCTTGATG
>Ga0302326_10027788_pt1 | contig 11403 bp, 7 predicted proteins | sample Palsa_T0_3_FD_202264 | JGI IMG/M metagenome (GOLD analysis project Ga0302326, IMG submission 202264) | Peat permafrost microbial communities from Stordalen Mire near Abisko, Sweden - Palsa_T0_3 | ecosystem: Environmental > Terrestrial > Soil > Palsa > Peat permafrost | place: Sweden: Abisko...
ACCTTCTGCCGCATGCCGCGCGACAGCTCCTGGGCCAGCGCTTCACGCTTAGGAGTGAGTTCAAATTGATCCAAGAGCGCCCGCGCATCGGCCTCAAAATCGTCAACGCGATAAGCCGATGCGATGAATTGCAGATGCTCCCAGACAGTCAACGCTTCAAACAGCTTTGGCTCGTCCGGCACATACGCCAACAGCGCCTTGGCCGTCACCGGCTCGAGCGCGACATCATGACCGCAAACCAGCAGCCGGCCGCCCGTGGGCGGGATGACCCCGGTAATTGCCCGCATGGTCGTCGTTTTACCGGCCCCATTGGGCCCCAGAAGTCCCAATATCTGCCCCGGCTGCACGTCGAAGCTCAGCCCCTCGACGGCGACCGTACCGCGGTAGGCCTTGCAAAAGTCGGTCACCTGGATCATGGGCGTTCCTACGGGAACCATCGGCCGCAAACGAGTTGACGTTGATCTTCGTTTGCCCCCGCATATCGGATTTTCGTCTCTTACCGATTGAAACGCCTTTCCGGCCCCGCAAATGCTTTGGGACGCAGTCGCCCGCGAGTGAGTGATCCCCGGATTCAGCGGGCCGGCCTCCCTCAATCCCCGTTCAATTGCAACTCCTCCCCGCGCGCGCGAAAATCCCGCCGGTCCTTCCTCACCCGGAGCAGCCGATGACTCGCCTCTCCCACTTCCTCATCTGCGCCTCGCTCAGCTTGCTCTGTGCCACTGGATCCGCAGCCGAGCCTTCCCCCGCCGACGCCACGGTTCCCGTCCTCTACCTCGCGGCCCCAAAACAGCTCAGCGAGGACGTGTTCCCCCCTCTTCTGGTTCGCGAGCTGGTGCGCCAGGCGTTTCTCATCGCCGCCCGCGACGAGCTGGGCCTGCACACGCGCGACGCCGTGCTTCGCGAATGCGATCCCACCCCCGACGGACAGCTTCCGCCCGACTCCTTCGGAATGCCGGCCCTGCAGCTTGATGTTCGCAAGGGTCCCAAGGTCGGTCAGCTCGTCGAACAACTGTTTCAACTGAACGGCAAAAAAACGCTCGTGTCGAAAGACACTATTCCCGCTCCCGAAGCCGGATGGGGCGGCACCGCGATAGACAAGCTTCTGGTCAACTGCGAACGCCTCTCCCGGCAAAAGGATCTCGATCAACTCAAAGGCCTCGGATTCGACGCGATCAAGGCGCGCTTCGGCGTCAAGCCCGCCTGCGAGGATCCAGCCCCGCCAGGCGTGGAAACTCGGCTCTATGAGACCACGCTGCTGGCGCCCTATTGCGCGGTCCAACAGACCCATGCCGCCATCTATGCCAGCGGCGAGTCTCCGGCGCGGCTCGGCGCGCTGGTCCGCGGCTACGCGAATCTCGGTCAGCTGACTTCCTTTCAATGGTCCACCATTCCGATCGCGCTTACCGCGCGCTCGCTCCTCTACGCCCAGCGGCTGGTCATCAAGTATCCAGACGACCCCCTCTCCTACGAACACCGCGCCTACGCCTACGCCATGGCTGGACTCGAAGGCGCGGCCCTGCACGACCTGGCGAGCGCCTCCCGGATGCGAAAGGACCTTGTCGCCGCCGGCAAATCCGTCCAGGCCGCTCCAGACTGGGTGGCCCTCCTCGGGCCGTTCTGCAAGCAGGACGTGGTGGGACTCTCGCCGATGGCCAACGCCAACGATCATCGCGCCGCCCTGGCGGCGTTGATGATCTTCATCGACGTCGAAAACTGCCGATCGGTCAGCCGGGTGATGCAACTGGGCAACGCCGCCCTTGCGGTGAACAATCGCTGCTTCCGCGTGATCGACGGGATGATGGAGCACGCGGGCGTGGCCAGCGGACACGAATTAACCGAGCTGGCGCCGCAAGTCATGCTCGCGTCGCTTCCCGATGAGATCAGCCGAATGAAGATCGTTCCCGGCTCTGTCGATGAGGCGCTTGTCGCCGCGCGAGGTAACGCCGACCCGATTGCGAACCTCGCGGCCGTGCCCAAATCCTTTCTGGCCGCCACCGAGGTTTCAGAGCCGTCCTGGGCGCTGGCTGGCCGGATTCTGCAGGAGACGAATTTCGTTCACGTCGAGCGCCGCGCCGTTTTCATGTCGCAAATGTGGGGCGTGGACTGCTCCGATTATGTTCAATCCACCGCTCCGTTGATCGCGGATCACCCGCTCCGGGCGTACGTTCAGAGCATGGCGATGCCGCCAGGACTGCGCGCCGATTTCCTCAGCAGCCTAGTCGTGAATGACCCGCAATATAAGATGTACGACTTGGCATTGGCCGTGTACACGGTTCCCCAAGTCGCGGATCACCTCAGCGGCGCGGGCATCTGGCAGTACATCTGGTGGTCCCCCGCGAATACCACCGGGGAACTGGCATCGAGAATCGCGTCCAACCGGTACGACGCCGAGTCCGAAAGGAGCTTCGCCAAGCAACTGCTCATCGTCAATCCCTATTCCGCCCTTGGCGCCGCGGTAACGATCTGGCTGAATTGGCCCGAGGCGGCTCCCCACGTCGCCAAATGGGCCGCGGACTTTCGCGATGACCCGGTGGTCCTCTCGAACCTGGCTGGGCGCTATGTCCGATTCCGAATGCCAGAGAAGGCCGAACCGTTGCTCCGACATCTGGTCGACATCGCGCCGGACAGAGGCTACATCGAGCAGTTCGCGGGATTCTATCTTGACCAGGGGGACGAGGACAAATGGCTGGCAACGCTCCAACTGGCCCTGAAGCAACCTGAGTATGGCTTGGACCATTCCCTCGTCGACAGCGAGATCGCCTGGCATTTTCTCTACGCCGGCCGATTTGACCTGGCCCGCCGCTGGGCCGATGCCAGCGTCGACGACAGCGGCGGTTCAGGCTCCGCGATGGAATGCGACGAGGCCGCCGCCGAATATCAGCATGACTTCGCCGCCGCCGAGAAGCTCGTCCGCGCAGAGGATGAACGCTATGGCGGTTTCAGATGGTACCAATGGTGCAAACGAACCGGCCACGGCGATGTCGCAACAGCGCAAAATCTCGCCGATCAATGGGCGGCGCAGCAGTTGCAAAGCGGCGATCATTCACAGTTCCAGGAAATTGCGCTCGTGCACCTGCTCGAATATCAGCCGGGCGACGCCAAACAGTTTTTGGAGACCAGCATGCTCGAGCAGAACGACGCATGGTCGGCATTACAACTGGCCCTCGTCTGCGACGCCACCAAGGACCCCGCCGGCGAAAAGCAGGCCCTCCATTACGGGATCGAGCAATGCGCAACTGCCAAAGACGGTAGCGACCGCTCTTTCCTTGTTGCCTATGCCCGCCTCGCTCTCGCCGCTGGCGACAATCCCCCGGACACATCGGACGTGGACAAGCTTCTCAGCTCTCCGGATGTTCCCCAAAAGGAGCGAATCAACATTCTCTATTTCCACGGCCGCCAGTGCGAAATCGCCGGCGACATCAAAAACGCCAAAGCGGAGTACAAGCGCGCATCCAAGATGTACATGACTGACGTGTACAGCTACATCCTGGCCTGCGACGCCCTGCATCAACTCGGCGAGGCAACCGAGGCGCCCCCGTACCCGGTTCCAACGGTGCAAGTCGCCGCGACCACCCAATCCGCTCCCGACACCGGGGCCAAATCCGGGTGGCTGCTCGTCGCCGTGGAGGGAGACGCGACCGTCCACCTCAATGGTAAACAAATCGCGAAGGTCAGTTGGGACTCGCCGGCGGACGTTTACGTCTCCCTGGGCAAGGGCGACCTGATCGTGGTGCGCGCCCTCAGCAAGCGGCCCTCCCGCGAGTTCGCCTGCGCGTTTGTTCCCGACAAGGGCGAGCCCTACCAGCTTTCGATGTCCGTCATTCCCGACAAGCCCCCCGAAAAAGCCGTCTCCAGCGACTTCGCCGCCGCTCCCCTGGCGCCCAAAGGCAAACACGATTGGAACATCGCCGAAATCTTCGCCGACGCCGGAATCTGGAACCCCCCAACCACCAGCGCTCTCCCCGACCAAAACCAATGGGAACTGCTCGGCGCGGTGGCGCCATGAGCAACAGCGAAACGAAGTTTCATATGGACCGCATTGCAAGGGCACGCATCATGGCAAAACGGATGGCCCTGATCGTCTATGTCCTGTTCACTTTCATCGATAACCAGCCGACGGGGAAGCCTTCGCTGCGGCCATCGCCCGTGCCTGGAGTGCCTGGTCTCTCCCGCCAAATGGCCCGATCAAGAGGTGCGGGCCGAGAAGCTTGAACTGTTGATTGGCGACATCCCATTGCTCGCACTGGCACGCCCACCACGCGTATAAGCTTTGATTGGATGTATTGGGCACTTGCCGCAGCGTGCGCTGAAAAGCCTCATTCACATCGCGCCACACCGCGGGCTGCATCGCATACGCGTGCGGATTGTCCGAAGCCGTCTTGGCGAATCCTTCGTACGCCGCCGCAAGAATCTTGTGGCTGTTCGCAACGTCGCCCTTGGCGGATCTCGCATAGGCGCCATAAAGAAGAATCAGCGGATCGCGGCATCCGGCCGCGATGGCTTTGTCCAGATGCTCCCCGGCCGTCTTGTGCAGGGGGGAAAAATCCGGGGTCGTCGCCGCTTTGATTCCGGCGATCGCCTCGGCATCCCATTTTGGATCATGTTGCCCTACGGTCCGATATTGCGCTATCTCCCGCCGTTCCTCAGCTTGGAAATAATCGTACACCATCTTTTCCCGCCTCAGCCGCGCGGGAATCAGCGGGCGCACAGCAGCAATCGCCCGCTCAAGATGGTCCTTCGCATCGGGCGAAGGATTTGGGTCCTTCGCCGCCGCTTCCATCAAAGGAAAGGCCCGTGGCGAAAGGTCGTACAGGGCGTCGTCAGCCGTCTCCCGGATGATCGGATCGGCGCTGGACAACCTGCCAATGAGGTCCGCGACGATGCGTTCCTGTGGCGGCATTGTTTCCGCTCCGCGAGCGCTCGTCACAACAATTCCCAGTAAGAATACAAGCGACGCGACTTGACGCATTGGCTTACCCCCCGGGTTTGCGGTCACGGCTTCGTCCCTTCAGCGGGCTGGAACTTAGGGGCGTCTTTCGGCGCAGTCTTGATCTCCCGCAGCACTGAGTTGCCGGTGTCATCGCTCACCACGCGAAACTGCACCGGGGTATTCAGCCGCAGCCGCCGAACGTCGGCGAGAATCTTGTCATCCACGATCCATCGCTTGCCATCGAGACGACCGGGGACGAACACGGTCACGGGTTTGCCGTCCACTTCGATGTCCGCTTCGGTCGTCCTGTTTCCGTTCAATTCGGCGAATTTGACCGCCTTGAGCGTTCCAATTTGTGGCGGGGTGTAAGCCTCGATGCTGCGGAGGATCGGGTACGGCTGGCCCTGGATGGCGTCGATGAGCACGAGTTGCCCATCCTTGAGCTTTCCGATGCTGGCCATCAGGTCCGGGTCGGGCGTGACGTTGCCGGCGGCGTCCTGCGTGCCGGCGACCACAAACGTGTAGTCCTGCTCGAATCGCTTCATGGCCACGACCGTGAAGCTCTTTTGATCCTCCGTCTGGTCGCGCGATTCGTGGAAGACAAACGCGTTGGGCAGCTCCATGCCCGGCTCCATGACGTAGGGGCTGATTGAATAGAGCATGCCGGTCTTGTCGTCGTAGCTGTCGTAAACGACCTTGGCCATGTCGCCGGGGTTCAGCGCTTTGATCTGGTCCAGCACCACCAGCACGGGATCGACGGTGTACTTGTCCTCGTCGGCGTTCTCGACGCCGATCTGCAGGCGCTTGCCGTCAACGGTCAGGATCGTCACCACGATGCGCGGCCGATCGCGGTAATTCATGGACTCGGCCCCCTCGAGCTTGCCAACCACCGTGACCCGATCCGCCGAAGCGATGGCGGCGAAGCAGCAGACGAGGGCACAAACAATCAGCCGGCTCGAAAACGTGCGCATCCGTCGTCTCCTGGCGAGGGGTCCGCCCCGCGCTGGATTATACCGCCGCCGGGCGCCATCGCGCGAAGCGATCTCGACTTCAGGGATTGCCCTGATGCAAGCGATTGATAGGATATATCCCTATGCACGATTACGCATCTTCCGTATCAACGTGTCGTTGCCGCCCGTGGGCAGCGTAATTCCCGGCATGCGCGTACTCGCGCAGATTCATTTAGCTTCCGTTCGGGCGTCTTCGTGAGCGGGGCCAAGCGGACGCAGTGCTCTTCAACTCTTACACCTTCCTGTTCTGCTTTCTCCCGATCACTCTGATTGGCTTTGTGCTGTCCGGCCGCCTAGGCGATCGTCGCGCCAGCATCCTCTGGCTGGTTCTTTGCTCAATGGTGTTCTACGGTGAATGGAGTCCCCGGTATCTCCGGCTGCTACTGGTTTCGATGGCCATCAACTTCCTGATCGGAGCCGCGTGGCTCAGGTCTTCGCAACCGCTCGTCAGAAAAGCAGGCCTGCTTACCGGCCTGACCTTCAATCTCTCAGTCCTGGCCTACTTCAAGTACAGCCATCTGATCATCAATACACTGGCGCCAATCGCGGGCCACGCAGCGCATTTCGGAAGATTCGTGCTCCCGCCGGGCCTCTCGGACTTCATGCGCGCCGACATCATCCTGCCGCTGGGAATATCGTTCTTCACCTTCCAGAAGATCGCCTATCTGGTCGACACGTATCGAGGGCGCGGATATTCGCGCAATTTTCTGCATTACATGCTGTTTGTGCTCTTCTTCCCGCAGCTCATTGCCGGGCCGATTGTCCACCCGCGCCAGATTCTCCCCCAGTTGGCCCGCCGGTCGGTCTTTGGCATTACCTCCAGGAATCTGAGCACGGGGTTTACGCTCTTCTTTTTCGGGCTGGCCAAGAAGGTCCTCGTCGCCGATACGCTCGCGCCGACGGCGACCGAGGTCTTCGATCACGTTGCGTCGGGCCGGATGATCGGCTTAACCACCGCCTGGCTCGGCGCGCTGACGTATGCCATGCAGATTTATTTCGATTTCTCGGGCTACACGGATATGGCGATCGGGCTGGCGCGGCTCTTCGGGATTCGCCTGCCCGTCAATTTCAATTCGCCCTACCAGGCCCGGAGTATCGCCGACTTCTGGCGCCGCTGGCACATGACCCTTTCAAGCTTCCTCCGCGAGTACCTTTACATCCCGCTCGGAGGCAACCGTCGCGGAAAATATCGCCGCCATATCAACCTGCTGATCACCATGCTCCTGGGGGGCCTCTGGCACGGCGCCAGCTGGACGTTCGTGGTCTGGGGCGGTCTGCACGGGGTGTACCTCTGCATCAACCATGCATGGACGGCGATGACCAAAGGCTCGCGCTCATATACGGACAACTCCGCGTGGACCAAGCTGTGGAAACAGAGCGTCACATTCGCGGCGGTGGTGATCGCGTGGGTCTTCTTCCGCGCGACGGATTTCCGCGTCGCCGGACACATGCTGGCGGGAATGTTCGCAATGCATGGGCTGCATCTGGAGGAAGTCGGGCGATCCCACATGCGCTGGCCAATGACCCTGGCGGCGATGGCGTTCTGTTTCCTTGCGCCCAATACGCAGCACTTCATGGCGCTGGCGCGGCCCGCTTTGGGCGTCCTGCCGCCGCCCGCGGATCAACGAACGGGTCGGCTCCTCTGGCATCCGACTGCCGCCTGGGCGATGGTGAGCGCCGCCCTTGCCATCGCCAGTATTCTGTTGCTCGCCCGGCCCAGCGAGTTCATTTACTATCAGTTCTAACTTTCTCCGATGAACCAGTCGTTTCCCAAACATCTTCGCAGCCTGTTCTGTGCGATCGGCAGCGCTCTCGTGCTCATCGCCGCGCTGAACCTGGTTGCCGATCCGTATCAAAGCTTCAGGTGTTGCAACAGCGACTCTTTGCGGAAAGCAGCCGCTGGATATGGAACACGCGTGGGCAAGGGAGAAATGTTGGCGCGGCATGACTGGGATATTCTGCTGCTGGGAACCTCGCGAGTTGAAGCCGGGCTGGATCCGGCACATCCGGCGTTTGCCGGGTCTCGCGTCTACAACGCCGGCCTCCCGGGCGCCGACTATCCCGAACTCGACCTTGCCGCGCGGACGGCGATGAAGCGCGGGACGCTCAAGCGATTGATCTTGTGCGTCGATCTGTTCTGCTTCGACCCCGCCTGGCAGTCAACCGCTGACGCGGATCAATCGCTGGTCAGTCCAGGCCTGAATCGCGCGGAGTATTGTCTGGCGAACTTGTTGAGCCTGCGCGCAACGGAAGCATCATTTGAGACGGTTCGTGGTGCGATGCACAACGCTCAGGCGAAGGATTACCCCCTGGGTCTGTTCGGGCCGCACGAGACGCCAGGCAGCCATCGCCGCGCCGACTGGCCGCTCGGCGGCGCGCTGCGGCTGACACTTCCCGCCGGTATCGACCGGTCCAATCCGCCGCCGCTGAGCGATGAGCGATTCAAAGTACTGGCCGCTCTCCTCGACGATGCGAGCCGCGCCGGTATCAGGGTCGATGTGGTGCATTTGCCGATGCATGCCACCGGGCTGGAGGGGTACGCCGCGCTGGATGTCTGGCGGGTATACGAGCAGTGGATTCGCACGCTCGCCGCCGTGGTGACCATCCACAATCAGAGGTTTCCCGCCCGGCCCGCCGCGTTTTGGGATTTCTGCCAATATAACGCCATAACCATGGATCCAGCATTTGAGAAATCGGAGTGGTTCTACGACTCGTATCACTTGAAGGTCCCTCTGGGAAACCTCGTCATCGATCAGATCATGGGATTTCATTCCGTAGGTCAGGCCGCAATTCCGGAACTCGGCCTGCTGGTTACCAACTCAAACGTTGAAGCCCATCTGGCGGAGCTGCGCCGCGATCGTGAAAGGTACTACGCCGCTGATCCGGAAGTGAAGCAGATCGACGATGCAATCGCGCGCGAGTATCGGACCCGTGACGGGGATGCTGCCAGTTGATTCCCGGGAAATCAGCGCGGACAAGTCCGGCGGCCACACGCGGGAAAGGAACACATATCCCAACCTCACCAGTCGGTTCGGCAGAGGAAGATTCGATTGCCCTGGCGGCGGGGATTATTTCGCAGGGGCGGTTGTCGGGCTGTCATCCTCGGGCATGAATTGATCGTGCCCGTCCTCTTCCTGCTGCTTCATCTGCTTGTAAATGTCCTGGGCCTTGGCATCGTCGCCGTCGAGGACGGCGGTCTCCATGTTGCACATCGAGATCACGAGCGACGCCATCTGCTTGCGATACTCCGCGACAAACGGCGGCTGCTGATCGGAGGGCATCGTGGTGGCGCGCCGGGGCGTCAACGATTTGGCCGCCAGCGCGGCTTCCTCGATTTTGGCGATCGTCTCCAGCGAAGCCGCGTCGTTGTCCTTGCTGCGCAGCGAGCGGCGGAGCTTCTTCATGCCGTCGTCGATCTGCTCCATCGCCTTGCTTAAGTCGCTCTTGGGCGTTTTGTCCTCGGCCACAGCGCGGCGCGGGGCCAAGAAGAACCAGCCGTCCAGAATCGCCGCGATCGCGATCAATACCACCAGTTTGCGTGACATGGAAATCGTTCTCCCAAGCAAAAGCCCCACCATCAGATTTTGTCGTCAATCATCTCGGTAACGCCCGGCGTCGGAATCGGATACTTCCCATGCTCACCCGGCACCGTGGGTTCATTTGTCGGGAACCAGTGCCGGCGGCGAGAGCAGCTCGCGGATTTCACGGTCGCGCTGGATCGTGCGGATCGTGTTCGCATCATCCGCATTCCAATAGCGGTTCTTCTCCTCCTCCGAAGGCTCTTTCAGCGGGGCAATCACGCGGAAGCCGATCCAAAAGCCGTCGCTGAGCCAGTGCGGGCTCTGCGGAAGCTGCGGGTCCTTGTCGTTCATCGACCTGTCGGAAGGAGTGCGGGCGGCGGAGCGGCAGGCTTCCGGTTCGGATTCCCAGCTTCCGCCTCGCAGCACGCGCGGATACTGCTTGGTGGGCCAGTCGATTACATCGTGCCAGTCGGGCGTCTTGCCTTGAAACTGCTGATACTGCGTCGGCGAGTATTGATCGATGCACCACTGGGCGACGTTGCCGTGCATGTCGTAGAGTCCCCACGGGTTGGGCTTCTTTTGTCCGACGGGGTGATATCCCCCATCGCCGTCGGAGAGGTCGGAGTTGTCGATGTACCAGCCATAATCCTTCAGCAGCGCCGGATCGTCGCCGAAGCTGTACGCGGTGGTCGTACCAGCGCGGCAGGCATATTCCCACTCGGCCTCGGTCGGCAGACGATAGAATCGCCCGGTCTTTTTGCTCAGCCATTTCGTATATTGCCGGGCGGCAAACTGCGACATGATCACCGCCGGAAAGTTCGCCCCCCGGCCCATCCGATCCAGCACCGGCCCGGCCTCCAGCTCATACATCGGCGTCGGATAGGTCACGGCATCGGCCAGCTTGTCCTTGGGAATCGTCGGCGCGCCCGCTGATGCAAGTCGCTGATAGTTGGAGAGAAAATAGTTGTACTCGGTCTGCGTGACGGTGTACTTGCCCATGAAAAAGGGATCCACCTGCACCTGAAACTGCGGCCCTTCGTCCTCCTTTCGCCCCTTCTCCGTCGCCGGGCTTCCCATCAAAAACTTGCCCGCGGGAATCGGAACCATGTCAAACGTGATGGTGCTGCCGGGAATGGTCTGCGTGAACGGCTTGGCATCGCCCGCCGGCGCATCCGCGGCGAGAACGCACCGCGATGCAAATGTCTGAACCAGGACCGACCCTGCGAGCAAAGCAATCACAACCCTCATCCGCAACACTCCTCGTCCGCGGCGCGCGCGCCGAACCGAATTTGAGTATTCTAACGGCGGAGGTTCTGTTTAAGCAAAATCATTGTGGCATGGGCGTCCCGCCCATGTGAGTTGCGTACAGCCTATGAAAACACTTCGATCCCAAGTGCCATTTACGCGCAACGCAGCTAACACGGGCGGGACGCCCATGCCACAGGGAACATTCCGGCTGGCATGCTGTTGCGTCGCGTTCTGGACGTTGGGATGCGCATCGAATCTGCAAAAGTTTGATTACGTGCGCCCGGAGATGGGAACAGGCTTTCACATCATTCTCTATGCCGCGAATGCCGACGCCGCGCGGCGAGGGGCCGATGCGGCGTTTGCCCGGATCGAGCAGCTCAACGGCATTTTCAGCGACTACGACAACAAGAGCGAGTTGAGCCGACTCTCGCAGCAGACCAACGCCGGCCCGATGCCCCAACCGGTGAAAGTCAGCGACGACATGTGGCGTGTGTTGGTCGCTTCCAAGGAAATTGCCGAGCGCTCCGGCGGCGCGTTCGACATCACCGTTGGCCCATTCGTTCGCCTCTGGCGGCGGTCGCGGGCGTTGGAGGAATTGCCCACCGTGCAGCGGCTGGCGGACGCGCGGAAATCGGTGGGGTATTGGTTCATGGAACTGGACGCGGCGACGCACAGTGTGCGACTCGCCGCGGGG
>Ga0302326_10027790_pt1 | contig 11402 bp, 8 predicted proteins | sample Palsa_T0_3_FD_202264 | JGI IMG/M metagenome (GOLD analysis project Ga0302326, IMG submission 202264) | Peat permafrost microbial communities from Stordalen Mire near Abisko, Sweden - Palsa_T0_3 | ecosystem: Environmental > Terrestrial > Soil > Palsa > Peat permafrost | place: Sweden: Abisko...
GCCGGCCTGGGCGTCGCCTTCAACGCCAAGCCCGTGGTGCGCGACGCCGCGGACACCTCGCTGAGCGTCCCCTACCTGGACGCGGTCTTGTACCTGCTCGGCATCTCCAGCGAAGAAGTCGCCGCCGCCGCGGCCATCGCCGGGCCCTTAGGCTGTCGCGCAGGCGTGCGCTTAACGGTCAGTACCGCCAGCCACCTGTCCGAAACATGCCTATATAAGCGACAAACAAGGCGAATACTCTTCGCTTACCGCATAACCTTCGCCCGCTACGAAAAGCTCCGGGGGCCCAGTACCGAAACCCCGCGGACCCGCCTTTATGGTGTGTCGCCAACTCCCGCCCAGAGGTAGTGGCGACACACAATAATGCGAGCCCCTGCGCCAGCCGGTGAAATGCACGTTTTGGTGCATTTGCGCGGGGCGGGCGGGTTCTATCGCCGGACCCTAGACAAAACCCGGGCCGCAGGTCCGGCAGAACCTGCGGCCCGGGTTCGCTTGAGCCGGGCGGAGCGGCTAATCGGTTTGCTTGGCGGCGGCGGCGCGGTCCGCGGCGTCGTCGCGGGCTGTGGCGTCGGCGATGTCGGCGCCCGAGACCGGGCTCACGCCCTCAAGCGCCGGGGAGACCGCGCCGCCCACCTCGGTGGCGGCGGGCGCGGCACCGCCCATGCCCGCGGAACGGCGCTTGGAGACCACGATGGCGGCGGTCACGATGATGACGGCGCCTAGGGCCACGCCGACCCGCAGGCCGATGTTGCTGCTGTATTCCACCACGGTCGGCGCGATCAGCAGCGCGACCAGGTTCATCACCTTGATCAGCGGGTTGATGGCGGGACCGGCGGTGTCCTTGAACGGGTCGCCCACCGTGTCACCGATGATCGTGGCTTCGTGAGCCGGGGAGCCCTTGCCCCCGTGATTGCCGTCTTCGACCAGCTTCTTGGCGTTGTCCCAGGCGCCACCGGAGTTGGCCAGGAAGACCGCCATCAGGACCCCGGCCGCGATCGCGCCGGCCAGGTACGAGCCGAGCGGCGCGTAACCGAACGCGAAACCGACCGCGATCGGGGTCAGGATGGCCAGGATGCCCGGCGTGGCGAGCTCGCGGAGCGAGTCCTTGGTGCAGATGTCGACGACCGCGGCGTAGTCGGGCTTCTCGGTGTAGTCCATGATCCCGGGGTGGTTGCGGAACTGGTTCCGGACCTCCAGCACGACCCGCTGGGCCGCCCGGCCCACGGCCATGATCAGCAGGCCGGCGAACATGAACACCACCGCGGCGCCGATGATCACCCCGACCAGGACGTTCGGCCGGTCGACCGACAGGTTGAAGGTGCTGGCGGCGGCCGCGCTGAGCTTGTCCTTGACCGTGGTGTCGAACGCGCCGAACAGGGCGGTGGCCGCGAGCACGGCGGTGGCGATCGCGATGCCCTTGGTGATCGCCTTGGTGGTGTTCCCGATCGCGTCCAGCTGCGTCAGCACCTGGGCGCCCTCACCGTCGACGTCGCCCGACATCTCGGCGATGCCCTGGGCGTTGTCGGTCACCGGGCCGAACGAGTCCATGGTCACGATCACGCCGACCGTGGTGAGCAGGCCGGTGCCGGTCAGCGCCACCGCGAAGAAGGCGATCTGCGGGTTGTTGTACGCGAGCAGGTAGGCGCCGAAGACCGCGGCGCCGATCAGCAGCGCCGCGTAGACGGCGGACTCCATCCCGGTCGAGATCCCGGACAAGATGACGGTGGCGGCGCCGGTCTCCGAGCTCTCGCCGATGTCACGCACCGGCTTGCGGTTGGTCTCGGTGAAGTACCCGGTCAGCAGCTGGATGGCGCTGGCCAGGACGATGCCGATGATCACCGCGCCGATGGCCAGCAGACGCGGGTTCCCGACGTGGTGCAGAACCGTGCTGTCGGTGACCCCGGTCAGCTTGCTGAACTTGTCCGGCAGGTACCAGAACGCGGCGATGATCACGAGTATCAGCGAGATGACCGCCGAGACGAAGAAGCCGCGGTTGATGGCGGTCATGCCGCTCCGGTCGCCCTTGCGCGGCGCGACCACGAAGATGCCGATCACCGCGGTGATCACGCCGATCATCGGCACGATCAGCGGGAAGACCAGCCCGTAGTTCCCGAACGCCACCTTGCCCAGCAGCAGCGAAGCGACCAGCATCACCGAGTAGGACTCGAACAGGTCGGCCGCCATGCCCGCGCAGTCACCCACGTTGTCACCCACGTTGTCGGCGATGGTCGCGGCGTTCCGGGGGTCGTCTTCCGGAATGCCCTTCTCGACCTTCCCGACCAGGTCGGCACCGACATCGGCGGCCTTGGTGAAGATACCGCCGCCGACCCGCATGAACATGGCGAGCAGGGCGGCGCCGAAGCCGAAGCCCTCCAGGACCTCCGGCGCGTTCGCCTTGTAGATCAGCACCACCAGGGCGGCACCGAACAGGCCCAGACCCACCGTGAACATGCCCGCCACACCGCCGGTGCGGAACGCGATCCGCATCGCCTGACGCTGACCGCCGCCGGCCTCGCGGGCCGCCGCGGCGACCCGGACGTTGCCCCGCACCGCCAGCGACATCCCGGTGAACCCGGTGAGGGCGGAGAAGCCGGCCCCGACCAAGAAGAAGACGGAACGGCCCCACTGCACGGCCGCGTCCGCGGACGGCAGCAGCAACAGGACGAAGAAGATGATCACCACGAACACGCTGAGGGTCCTGAACTGGCGGCGCAGGTAGGCAGCCGCGCCTTCCTGCACAGCCAGGGCGATCTCCTGCATCTTCTGGGTGCCCTGGCTGGCCGCGAGCACCTCCCGCACCAGCAGCCCGGCCACGCCGAGCGCGAGCAGGGCGACGACCGCGACGATCACAACCCAGGTCAGGTTGGAGCCAGTCACGCTGACGGGGTCCGCCGCGAGCGCCGGGAGAAGCCTTGTCATTCGACCTCCTGGAATCCGAACGGAATGACTGCCGATCGGGACTAAACGAGTGGCCGGGAGTCTACGCACGCATGGCCCCAACCACGAACACGAGGCCGTTCCTAACAATTCCGTTATGTTCCCGTTATTGTAACGCCACGGAAAAGTGATCTCAGACATCGGAGGACGCCTCTATCTGAGTGACAGCAGGTTCTGGTGGGTTTCGCGAGGTTGTGGCGGGTCTCGCGGGCACCGGCCGGGTTCAGGCGGGGACGGCAGGGTTCAGGCGGTGATGGCCGAGGGCCAGCTCATCCGGACGCTTACGCCCGCGCTTGTCGACGAGACGTGCACGTCATCGGCCAGGCCGGAGATCACGGCGAGCCCGAAGCCGGCCGGGATTACCCCGCCGTCCTCCTCATGGGCGACCTCAACCTGGCCGCGGGGTCCCGTGCCGTTGCCATTGGCGCCAGCCGGGGCGCCTGAGGCACCGGGAGCGTGATCGCTCACGACCACCACGAATCGCTCGCCCTGATCGGTCATCTCGATCCTGACCGGTTCGGCCGGGCAGTGCCGCTGGTGCGCTTCGACCGCGCGCGAGCAGGCCTCGCCCACGGCCAGGCGCACCTCATTAAGCAATGCTTCGTCTACGCCGCTGCGCCGCGCGACCGCGGCGGCGACCAGCCGGGCGGTACGAACGTGCGCGGGCAGCGGCGTGAACGTTACTTCGACGGTGGCCATCGCAGCAGGCCTGACCTCGTTATTTCTCGAGCTTTTTGGCCGCGATGGCCGCATCCACGGTCTCGTGGATGCCGAAAACCTTCGTCAGTCCGGTAATCCTGAAGATCTTGAGTATCCGCTCCTGCGTGCAGACGAGGTCCAGGGAACCGTCGTGTGCGCGCACCCGCTTCAGCCCGCCAACCAGCACCCCGAGACCGGTGGAGTCCAGGAACTCGACCTTCTCCATGTTGACGACGAGCTGATAGTTGTTCTTGTTGACGAGATCGATGAGCAGCTCACGGAGCCGCGGCGCCGTGTACACGTCGATTTCGCCCTCAACGTCGACGACTTCGATGCCGTCCTTGTTGTAGTGACCCAGCTTCAGATCCACAAATCCTCCAACGCCATGCAAGGCGTCATCTCAACGTCCCGCCCCGGCGCGCGGGCTAACGTAGCCAGAGCGTAGGGCGTGTCCTTTGCGGCATTCAACCACGCTCTGGTGTCATGTCTATACGAAATCATGCCTCCGAGCACCCACCTACGGATGACAGACTGAAATCCTTGTGTCTATCACCACGCCCGTTCCGCCGATTGAACAGCTGACGTACCCGGCAGAATTTGCCGCCGGGCGACCGGCCACCGCGCCGGCCGCGGACCTTACTATGCCCGCCGGAGCCGTTCCCATGCCGGCCGGAGCGGAGAATCGTGCGCTGGGCATCTTGCTGGGCGGCGCGGGGGCCGGCCGGCCCGTCCACGTGGAGCACATCCCGGCCCGCGCGGGTAGCGAAAGTCCCTGGCCACCGTGGGTTCCGGCCGAGATCGTCGGCGCGTTCGCCGCCCGGGGCATCAGCGCCCCCTGGACCCACCAGGCCATCGCCGCATCGCACGCCCAGGCCGGCCGCAACGTGATCATCTCGACCGCCGCCGCGTCGGGCAAGTCGCTCGGATACCTGCTGCCGGCCCTGACGTCGGTGCTGGCAGGCGACACTGTGCTCTATGTCACGCCCACCAAGGCCCTCGCGGCCGACCAGCTCGCCTCGATCCGGGCCCTGGGCCTGCCCGGCGTGCAGGCCGCCACCCTGGACGGCGACTCGACCAGAGCCGAACGGGACTGGGCCCGCACCCACGCCAGGTACCTGCTCACCACGCCGGACATGCTGCACCGCGCGTTGCTGCCGCGGCACGCACGCTGGTCCGGTTTCTTCAGCCGACTGCGTTTCGTGATCATTGACGAGTGCCACGGCTACCGGGGCGTCTTCGGCTCGCACGTGGCCCAGGTGCTCCGCCGGCTGCGCCGGGTGGTGGCGCATCACGCTTCTTTCGGCGAATTGCACGCCGGGGCCGGCGAACCGGCCGCCGGGTCCCGCCCGGTGTTCGTGCTCGCCTCGGCCACGGTCGGCGCACCGGGCGTCTGCGCCCGGCTGCTCACCGGGCTTGACGCCGTTGAGGTCACCGATGACGGCTCGCCGCGCGGACCGCTCGCCTTCGCGCTGTGGGAACCGCCGCTGACCGATGCCCGCGGCGAGGCTGGCGCCAGGCTGCGCCGGACGGCCACCGCGCAGGCCGCGGATCTGCTCGGCAGGCTGGTCGCCGAGAACGTCCAGACGCTGGCCTTCATCAGGTCCCGGCGCGGCGCCGAGGCCGTCGCGCTGGCGGCACGCAAGTCCCTCGACGCCCGCGCCTCCGGCCCCGCACCTGACACCGGCCCCGCACCTGACACCGGCCCCGCACCTGACACCGGCCCCGCACCTGACACCGGCCACGCGAAGGTCGCGGCCTATCGGTCGGGATACCTGCCTGAGGACAGGCGGCGCCTCGAGGCGGCGCTGTCCGACGGGCGCCTGGTCGGGCTCGCCACCACCACCGCGCTCGAACTCGGGGTGAACATCACCGGCCTGGACGCGGTGCTCATCGCCGGGTGGCCAGGGACCTGGGCCTCACTGTGGCAGCAGGCGGGCCGCGCCGGGCGCAGCGGCAGGTCCGCGGCCGCGGTGCTCATTGCCCGCGACGACCCCCTGGACACCTACCTGGTGCGGCACCCGGAAATACTGCTGAGCCATCCGGTGGAGGCTACCGTCCTGGACCCGGGCAACCCGTATGTGCTGGCCCCGCATCTGTGCGCCGCGGCCGCTGAGCTAGCCCTGACCGAACAGGACCTGGAGATCTTCGGCCCGGCGGCACGCCAGGTCGTCGATGACCTGACCAGGTCAGGCCGGCTGCGCAGACGGCAGGCGGGCTGGTTCAGCATGCGCCGGGACGCGGCCGCGGCCGCGGGCTTGCGCGGCGCCGGGCTGGCTCCGGTCCGGGTGGTGGAGGAAGCGACCGGCCGCCTGGTCGGCACCGTGGACGAGCCCTCCGCCCACCTGATCGTCCATGAAGGTGCCGTCTACCTTCACCAGGGTGACAGCTACCTGGTGCGGCGGCTTGACCTCGCCGACCGGGTGGCGCTGGTCGAACCGGGCGATCCCGGGTACACCACCACGGCCAGGGACGTGACCGAGATCGAGGTGCGCGGCGAACTGAGGCGGATGAGCTGGGGCGAGGCCGAGATCTGTTTCGGCAACGTCCGGGTGACCCGTCAGGTGGTCAGCTTCACCAGGCGCCGCGCCGACACCGGCACCCCGCTCGGTGAGACGCCGCTTGACCTGCCGCCGCGCCAGTTGCGGACGCGGGCCTTCTGGTGGACCGTTTCCGACGCGCAGCGGGACCTGCTCGCCGCCGCCGGGGTCGATCTCGGCGGCGGCGCACATGCCGTCGAACATGCCTCGATCGGCCTCCTGCCGCTGTTCGCCACCTGCGATCGCTGGGATGTCGGCGGCGTGTCGGCCGACCTGCACCCGGCCACCGGGAAGCTCACCGTCTTCGTCTATGACGGCCACGACGGCGGCGCGGGCTTCGCTGAGCGGGGCTTCCAGGCCGCCCCGGACTGGCTCCGCGCCACCAGGCAGGCCATCTCGAGCTGCGACTGCGAGGCGGGCTGCCCCTCCTGCGTTCAGTCGCCTAAGTGCGGAGCCGCCAACCACCCGCTCTCCAAGCGGGGGGCGGTCGCACTGCTGGACATCCTTCTCGGCGGATGTCCCGAGGCCTAAAAAATATATAAAAGCGGCGTCGTCGCTTTTGGGCCTTTGGTGTCTTGTTGGTGCTCAGAGGTCTTCGAGGGCACTAAGAGGTTAAAACGGGCACAATCGGTAACCGGTCGATACATTCCAGGATCCGCAAAGTTTGCCCTGGCGAACAAGCACGGAAAGCCCGAGCGGTCAAGCGCGACGAAGACACCAATGTGTCACAAGTCAACCAGGGGAACGGACCGCGAAGAGCCGGAAAAAGGAAGCGGGCCCAGCCGGGGGGGAGAGCTGGGCCCGCGTGCACGGTCCGGCCCTGGGGGGGGAGGCCGGCGCCGTCCTTATAGGAAGCTTATCCGCAAAGGGCTCTGGGATCGACACCGGGGGTCGTATCGGCCACCGGTCCCGTATCACCGCACGCGCCCCCATGCGGCTTCAGCCAATCGAATTACAACATATGCCGCAGGGCCTGAGAAGGCCTTATGCCTAAGATCGCTACCGGATGGTTAGAAATTTTTTGCCGGTATCACTCTGTAAGATTCCAGTGCTCAGACCGGGTCCCGGTCGTCCGACACTGTCCGTTAGCAGGGCGCGATTCAGCCCAGTATACGATCCTAGCTGTGCTTATGACCCCAAATCGTCCGGCACGGGACCGGTACGGGACGTGCGGCGAGCCACAGGTTAACTGCATGTGATCGGGGGGACTGATTGAGATCACGAATCGGTTACGTGCCAGGTCTTTTCAGGCCGGGCATTTCGTCGTAGAACTGTGGTACGGGCGCTTGAGCGTCCGGGCACGGCAGCCAGGTACCCACGCGCGACCAGCCGCGGGAGGCGTGTCAGGCCAGGTCAGATGACCTGACTGACGGAGAAGGTGCACGCTTGGTAGCCAGGTTTGACGTGGCTTTCGCGGCGGCGCCCCGGCCAGGGGCGCCGCTCGCTGTTTCTGCCCCTCAGCATGACGCCCCCGCTTCCTTCGGTCTTCAAGTACCGGGATTAACCTGACGCCTGGCGCAGCCGCAACGGCCCGGACCGGACACCTGATCACCAGAGGGTCCGCGGAATCACCAGAGGGTCCGCGGAGAAATCAGCATCCGGGCGAGACGAAAACGCCGTTCCGGCACGGGGTGTTGTCATGATGGCGATCAACAACGCTAGCCTTGGACTTTGGCCTAACCTGCTCTAGCCCCCGAGGGGATATCGGCCGCGGATGCCGAATCGCCGTGCGGAGCACGGATAGTGGTCCGCACGATGGGAGATGGACGCGATGGTCCGCAGCGAGACGCCGGAACCGGCCGGCGGTGATCAGTCACTAGGGGATCTCGTGGCCCTGGCGGCCAAGGACATCTCCCAGCTGGTCAGGTACGAGATTGACCTGGCCAAAACGGAGCTGAAGAGCGATGCGAAGCGCGTCGGCCTGGCCGGCGCGCTGGCCGGGGTGGCCGCGTTCGTGGGCTGCCTGGTGCTTGTGCTGTTCTGCTTCGCCTTCGCCTACGGCCTCTTCGCCGCCTTCGGCATCGCGCTGTGGGCGTCCTTCCTCATCGTCGCGGGCACCTGCGTGCTGCTGGCGGCGGTCGCGGTGGGCATCGCGGTGCTGAAGCTGCGGCACCTGTCCGGCTTGCGTAAGACGAGGAAAACCGTCACCGAGGGACTCGGGATGCTGCGCCACGACGGCCAGCAGCCCGAGATCGCCGCCCCCAAGCCTCGGTGAGGTGCGCGTAATGACCGTCGGAGCCGATGCCGCTATCGCCATCAGCGGCCCGTGGGTACACCGGTCGGTCAGCGCGAACGGCACCCGTTTCCATGTCGCCGAAGCCGGCGAGGGGCCGTTGGTGCTCCTGCTGCACGGCTTTCCCGAGTTCTGGTGGACCTGGCGCCACCAGCTGGCCGCCCTGCCCGAGGCAGGCTTCCGCGCCGCCGCGGTCGACCTGCGTGGCTACGGCGGCAGCGACAAGCCGCCCCGCGGTTACGACCTGGTCACGGCGGCCTCCGATGCGGCCGGCCTGATCCGGGCCATGGGCGAGGCCAATGCGATCGTGGTCGGCCACGGCCTCGGCGGACTGATCGCCTGGACGCTGGCCGCCTACTCCCCCAAGGTGGTCAGGCGGCTCGCGGTCGTGTCGATGGCACATCCGCTGCGGATGCGGACGGCGGTGTTCACCGATCCGCTCGGCCAGGGCCGCCGGCTGGGTTACGCGCTCGGCTTCCAGCTGCCCATGCTGCCCGAACGCCAGTTGCTTCGGAACGGAGCCTTCCGGGTGGGGCGGATGCTCGAGGCCTGGTCCGCGCCGGGCTGGCCGGATCCGCAGACCGAGCAGACCTACGCCAGGGCGATGCGGATACCTTCGGTGGCGCACTCGGCGCTTGAATATCACCGCTGGCTCGCCCGCAGCGGCGTGCGGCCCGACGGCCTGCGTTACGTGCGGCACATGCGCGCCCCGATCCAGGCCCCGACCCTGCACCTGCACGGCGCGGCGGACCCCTGCGTGCTGCCGCAGACCGCTCGCGGCGCCGGGCGTTATGTCGACGGCCCTTATCGCTGGCGGGTGATCGACGGCGCCGGGCATTTCCCGCACGAGGAACGGCCGGACGCCTTCGACACCGAGCTTCTCGGCTGGCTGGCCGACCCGGAACCGGAACGTTGAGCCGGGACCGCGACCCGGCAGGCAAACCGCGGAACGCGCGCCCCCGCGACGCGCTCGGACGTCCCCTCCCCCGCGCGGAGGCCGGCCTGGCCATGATGCCTGACGAGCTCGGCCTCGACGGACCGGACGCGGCCAGGCTCGCCGATGAGCTGCTGGGCGCCGGGCGCCCGTTTCACGCGCATGAGGTCCTCGAGGCGTCGTGGAAGTCCGCGCCGCCGGACGAACGCGATCTGTGGCAGGGCCTGGCCCAGATCGCGGTCGGGCTGACGCACGCGCACCGGGGCAACGCCCGCGGCGCGGTCACGCTGCTCAGGCGGGGCGCCGACCGCGTCCGCGCCTACCGGGACGCGGCGGAGCCGTCAGCCCTGGGTTCGGAGGAGCCGCCGGCCACGCGCGGCCGGCCACGCGCGGGCGGGCATCCGTACGGCATCGAAATCGGGGCCGTCCTGGCGGCCTGCGACGACCTGGCCGCGCGCATCGAACGGCGGGGGCTGACGGACATCCCGGCCGCAGACCTTCGGCCGCGCCTGCTGGCCCCAGCCGGAGCCGACGGCCCTGGGAGATCAGTCGTCGAGTAGAGCCAGGAGCCTGGTCACGGTGGCCCAATTGCGTGCGGTCCCGGCCGTTCCGGTTCCCATGAGGGTCTTGGACCGGGCTAGCTGCCCCGCGAGCTCACTGCGGCCCAGGCCATCGGGGGTACGCGGGTACGGGTTGCCGGCGATCACCGCGGCAAGTTCGTCGCGAGACAGGACGACAACACCGGGCTGTACGTCAAGGCGGCGGGCGATTTCCTGCTCCAAGGCGCCGGCCAGCTTGGCGGTGTCCGTTTCGGTGGTGGTGAACTTGCGTCCGGCCAGGTTGATCGCGCGCAGCAAGGCGACATGGGTCCGCACGTCAGCTGCTTAGTTGTCGCAGGCCATGGTGGAGACGGCGGAGGTGGCGTGGGCGCCCGCGCTGGCGTCGGCGGACACCTCGGCCGCGGTGAGCGCGAAGCCGGTGTCGGAAACCCCGACGGCCGCGGCGAAGACGACGCCGTCGACGGTTCCCTGCGGCGACAGCAGCGGGCCGCCCGAGTTGCCCGACTCGACCAGCGCCCTGATCTCGTAGATCTGGCGGGTCACCGTGCTGGTCTGGTAGATGTTCGGGCCCTGCGCGTTCTGGACGTCGCCGATCCGGGCCGCCACGGTGTGCAGGAACTGGGCGTCGAGCGGGTAGCCCGCGACCACCGCGCTATCACCGGGATTGGCCGGGCCGGCGAACTGCAGCGGCGTCAGGTTGAGCCCGGGTACGTAAAGGACGGCCACGTCGACCTGCGGGTCGTAGAACACCACCCGGGCGTGAAGCGTAGTTCCGGCCTCGGTGGTCACCGTCTGCTTGGTCGTGACTCCCGCGACCACGTGCGCGTTGGTGAGGATGTGATCAGGGGAAATGACGAACCCGGAGCCCTCGATGGACCGCTGGCAACTCGGGGCGACCCCTTGCACCCGCACCACCCGGCTGCGGGCCGCCAGGAATCCCGGGCTGTTGAGCACGGCGTTGTCCGGGGCCTGGATCGACAGGATGCGTTCCGCGCCGATGCCGCTGAACACCTCGGCGTAGGCGTTGTTGCTGGCCAGCATCCTGCGGAAGTCGGAGAAATAGGTCTTGGCGGGCGAGGGCATGAACTTGTCCAGCGTCTGGAGCGCGAGGGAGTTGTTCACCTGCTGATCCACCAGCGGGAACGGCGACCCGACCAGCACCGAGCCGACCACCCAGGCGATCAGCAGCACGGACACCACGCTGACCGCGGCGCCGCCCACCGAGTCAAGCACCGTCGCCGACCGCCAGGTCACGGTGGACCGCATGGCCGCGCCGATGGAGGACGCGATGAACTGCCCGAGCACGGCGAAACTCACCAGCAGGACCACGGCGATGACATCCTGCTGGGTCTGCCCGCCGACCAGGGCCCGCGAGATGTCCGGGCCGAACTCCGCGCCGAGCAGCGCGCCGCCCACGAAGCCGAAGAAGCTGAGTACGCCGACGATGAAGCCCTGCCGGTAACCGGAGACCGCGAACGCGGCGACAACCACGATCAAGATGA
>Ga0302326_10027791_pt1 | contig 11402 bp, 6 predicted proteins | sample Palsa_T0_3_FD_202264 | JGI IMG/M metagenome (GOLD analysis project Ga0302326, IMG submission 202264) | Peat permafrost microbial communities from Stordalen Mire near Abisko, Sweden - Palsa_T0_3 | ecosystem: Environmental > Terrestrial > Soil > Palsa > Peat permafrost | place: Sweden: Abisko...
CGCGGGTGCTCGTGCAGGGGTTCACCGGCCGCGAAGGGACGTTTCACGCGCAGCAGATGATCGAGTACGGCACGCACGTCGCGGGCGGCGTCACGCCCGGCAAAGGCGGCAGCAAGCATCTCGAGCGACCGGTGTTCAACACCGTGGCCGATGCGGTAAAGGCCACGGGCGCCAACGCCAGCGTGATTTTCGTGCCGCCGCCGTACGCCGCGGACGCCATCCTGGAGGCTGCCGACTCGCAACTGCCGCTGGTGATTTGCATCACCGAAGGCATTCCCGTGCTGGATATGGTTCGCGTGGCAGCTGCGGTGGATTTCAAGAAGACACGTTTGATCGGGCCGAATTGCCCGGGAATCATTTCTCCCGGTAAATGCAAAATCGGCATCATGCCCGGGCGCATTCACAAGCAAGGACACGTCGGCGTCGTGAGCCGCAGCGGCACGCTGACCTACGAGGCAGTGGACCAGTTGACACGGCTCGGCATCGGGCAATCCACGTGCATCGGCATCGGCGGTGATCCGATCATCGGAACATCGTTCCTGGACGCCATCAAGCTCTTCAACGAGGATCCGGACACGCACGCCATCATTTTGATCGGCGAAATCGGCGGTAACGCGGAAGAACGCGCCGCGGAGTTCATCAAGGCCAGCGTAAAGAAGCCTGTAGTGGGCTTTATCGCCGGGCAGACGGCCCCGCCGGGCCGGCGCATGGGCCACGCCGGCGCCATCATCAGCGGCGGCCAGGGTACCGCCAAGGACAAATACGCCGCCATGTCCGCTGCTGGAATCAGGTGCGTGGAAACACCCGCCGATCTCGGCTCCACGATACAAGCCGCAATGAAAGGTTGATACTGCGCGATAGTCTTAGAGCGGCTGCCGTCGCACCCGGCCGCGGCATCGTCGCGCCTCGCGCGCAGAATTCAGTTGTCCCAGGGAGGAATTGTTCTCGTGTCCATCGAACGCACATTTGCCATCATCAAACCGGACGCCGTGGCTGCCGGTCAACAAGGCGAAATACTCGCGCGCATCCACAAACACGGTTTCAAAATCGTGGCCATCAAAACCATGAGCCTGACCAAGGAAGAAGCCGGCGGCTTTTACGCAGTGCATAAAGCGCGTCCCTTCTTCGGCGAACTAACCGATTTCATGTCTTCTGGAAAAATTATCGCCCTGGTTCTCGAAGCCGAAGGCGCCATCGCGAAGTGGCGCGACGCTATGGGCGCCACAGACCCCAAGAAAGCCGCGCCCGGCACCATCCGCTGCGATCTCGGCACCAGCATCGGCAACAACTGCACGCACGGTTCCGACGCTGCGGAAACCGCCGCCTTTGAAATTTCTTACTTTTTTGCCGGCCTGGATTTGATTTAGCTGCGTCCAACGAACGAGAGGTTTACCCATGCTCACTGTCGCATCGCTTCGCTTGCTGGCTTCGGCCAGTCTGTTGATCGCCGCTGTTCTGCCGTTGGCCAGCGCGCAGACCGCGAAGTTCGGGCCGCATTTCTGGGACCAGCCGCTCGATCCCACCGTCTTTGAGCAGCGCGTTACCGACCGCCTGGCGCGCGCACAAACGGCCATCGACCAGATGCTCGCCGTCACCGGCCCGCGCACCGTGGAAAACACGCTGGCGCCATACGACAATGCCGTTGAGCAACTCGATTCCGCCGGCAATCAATCCAACTTGTTGCAAGTCGTCAGCCCGGACGCCGCCATTCGCGACCGCGCGCAGGTCATGTTGCAAAAAGCCGCCGCCGCCGGCACCGCCCTCTCGCTCAACCCCGCCGTCTATAAAGCGCTATCGGCGATGGACGTCTCGCACGCCGACCCGGCCACGCAATATTACGTGAAGCGCACGTTGCTGGAATTTCGCCTCTCCGGCGTGGATAAAGACGACGCCACGCGCGCGAAAATCCGCGCGCTCAGCGACGATATCACCAAGCTCTCTTCGCAATTCGGCCGCAACATTCAGGAATCGCAACTCAAGGTCGTGGTGAAGGATGCCGCGGAACTCGCCGGCCTGCCCGCCGACTTCATCAGCCGCCACAAGCCCGCCGCCGACGGCAGCATCACGCTCACCAGCGATTCTCCGGATGTAACGCCCGTCCTGAAGTTCGCCACCAATCGCGACCTGCGCCACCGCATTTTTCTGGCTTACAACAACCGCGCTTATCCGCAGAATTTGCAAGTCCTCGTCGATCTGCTGAAAAAGCGCGAAGAACTCGCCAGCCTGCTCGGCTACAAGCACTGGGCGGACATGAATGCCGTCGATAAAATGGCCGTCAACGCGCCAAATATCAGCCGGTTCATTGACCAGATCGACGCCGCGTCCAAGCCGGTCGCCGACCGCGAATACCAGATGCTACTGAGCTTGGCGCAAAAGGAGCAACCTGGCCTGACCGCCATCTCCATGCAAGACCGCAGCTTTTATTTCGAGCAACTGCGCAAGACGGCGTTCGATTTCGATTCGCAGTCCGCGCGCCCGTATTTCCCGTACGATCGCGTGCAGCAGGGTATTCTCGACGTCGCCTCCAAGCTGTTCAACGTCACTTTCCGCCCCGCGAAAGACGCCGTGGTGTGGGATCCTTCCGTCGATGCGCTCGACGTTTTCGATGGCCAACGCCAACTCGGCCGCATTTATCTCGACATGCACCCGCGCCCCGGGAAAGATCAGTGGTTCAGCTCCGATCCCATTCTCGACGGCAAGCGTGGCCAGCAGTTGCCGGAAGTCGCGTTAATCTGCAATTTCGCCGGCGGCAAACCGGGCGATCCCGGCTTGATGGAGTATGGCGACGTCACCACGTTCTTTCACGAGTTCGGCCACCTGATGCACTGGATTTTCCAGGGCCAGCAGCAATGGGCGGGCTTTGGCGGCAACCTCGAAAGCGATTTCGTGGAAGCGCCTTCGCAAATGCTGGAAGAGTGGATGCACGATCCCAAAGTGCTGGCCACCTTCGCGCGCCATTATCAGACCAACGAACCCATTCCCGCGGACCTTGTGCGTCGCGCCAATCGTGCGGACGCGTTCGGCCGCGGCCTGTGGGCGCGCATTCAGCTCCTGTACACCACCGTTTCCTTCGATCTACACAACAGCACGCCGGATCCCGCGCACGTCGAAGCGATTTTCCCCACGGAGATCAAACGCTTCCTGCCGTACACGCCCGTCGAAGGCGATCATCAATTCGCTTCCTTCGGCCATCTGACCGGGTATTCTTCCGCCTACTACACCTATTTGTGGGACAAGGTGATCGCGCAGGATTTTTACAGCCAGTTCGATCATGACAATCTGCTCGCGCCCGATGTCGCGCGCCGCTACCGCACCACCGTCCTGGAGAAGACTGGCGCCATGCCCGCCAACGATCTGGTCACCAATTTCCTCGGCCGCCCACAATCCATCGACGCGTTCGTGGCCTGGATGAATCAGGAATTTAAGTAGTTTTGCCACGCACGCTGCTGCCCGGCGCGCATATATGGTGAGCTGAAGGCTACTGTCACGTGGCGGCTAGTTTGTTTTTTCTGCTAGTTTAATTCGAAGGCTGCTCTTTTACCGTCGGACCAATTGCCTTCCAGTCCTCGCCGTCAAACTGAATCAAAAACAAATCCTTGATCGGCTGGTAATCGGAAGCGCTGGTCTTTACGCGGATGCCCGGCCGCAACATCCCCAGCGATAGATCCAGACTCGCCGCCTGCTTCATCACATTCCCGCGCGTCAGGTTATCGCCGCATTTCCGCAGCACTTCCACGAGCACCTGTGCTCGCTCGTATCCCGCCACGGTGAGTTGATCGCGGGGTTTCGCTTCACGATCGTATCTCTTCATCCACAAAAGAAATTCCCGTACTGCCGGATCATCCACCGCTTCCGGTCGCCACCAGCCTTTCGAGCGCGCGTTGCAGAGGATGCCCTTGGCCGCCGCGAGGCCCGCAGGATCCAGAAACGCGGTGATCGACAGCGACGCGTTGGGGATAAATTGCACCGGGCGCCAGTCCATGGCATTCGCTGCGCGAATCGCCTCCGTCGCGCGCCGCCCCACGGACATATTCAGAAACACATCGGCACCGGATTTCTTCAACTCCGCGATCTGCGCCTCGAGCGACGTGTCGCCATCCGCGTACGTCACTTCCTTGACGATCATGCTGGCAGCTTTGTCGCCCAAGCCGTCATAAATTCCCTCGCGATACTCCCTCCCGGTGTCGTCATCCGCGTACAGCAGCGCAATTTTTCCCTCCGGTTTGTTCTGCAAAATCCATTTTGCGTACACTGCGCCTTCCATGTGAAACGTCGCAAAAAATCCCATGGTCCAGGGAAAATGCTGCGGGTCGTCAAATGCCGCGGCGCTCGATTGCACAAAAAGCTGCGGCACTTTCTGCTCATTCAGATATCCACGCATCTCCAGATTCGGCTCCGTCCCAAACGAGCTGAACATCAGCAACACGCCGTCTTGTTCCACCAGCTTCTTTGTCAGTTCGGCGGATTTTCCCGGCGTCGAGGCGCTGTCTTCCGTGAGAAATACAATTTTGCGTCCGTTGATGCCGCCGCCGTCGTTGATCATCGCGAAATACCCGCCCTCGGCTCTGGCCACCGCCGCATATTCCTTCGCCGCGCCGCTATACGGCGATACGTTGCCGATTTTGATCTGCGTATCCGAAGCTCCATTGTCATAAGCCTTCTGCGACGCTGCGGAGCACGCCAGCGCGGCACCGAGCGCCACACTTACCGCGAATCGCCCAATCGGCATACGCGGAAATAACCGCAGCGTTAGAACTAGCAGTATCGCGGAAAATGCGGTCACCGTTTCCACCTCGTGCGGCCCGTTCGCCCGGCCACGTATTCGCGGCTGGCTTCTTGTTCGGTCGCCCCGCTCATCGTTCTTCAGCCGATGCCCCGCCAGCGCACTTAAATTACAATCATCCTCATGGATCCGCAACGCGAACTCGGCCGCACGCTGTTACTCGTTGGCGCCGCTCTCGTAGTAGCGGGCGCTCTCCTGTATTTCTCCACTCGGCTCCCATTCCGCCTGGGCAAACTCCCCGGAGACATCGTCCATCGCACTCCACACACCACCTTCTACTTCCCCATCGTCACGTGTCTCGTCTTGAGCGCCGCTCTCTCCCTGCTTTTCTGGCTCATCAACCACTTCCGCCGCTAACCGTCCACCAGCAGCACAGGCGTTCCTGCCTGCGCAGTTTTGCAGTCGGGGCGAGGATGCCCAGGCCATCAGCCAGCGCAAATTCACCTGCGTATGGATTAGAATTGTTTGTTGTTTATCAACGCGCAGTCGATTCGCCTGGGTCGCAATGCTAACAAGCAAACCCAGCCTCGCGCGCACAGGTCTCGGAACACGGGTCACGTCCAATGAGCCAGCTCACCTTCAATCTCCTGCCGCAGCGCCGCATCCTCACCGTCAGCGAACTCACCGGCAAAGTCCGCGACCTGCTCGCGCGCAATTTCACCGACATCTGGGTCGAAGGCGAAATTTCCAATTGCCGCCCCGCGCAATCCGGCCACGTCTATTTCACCCTGAAAGACGATCGTGCGCAGGTGCGTTGCGTTTTCTTCAAGCAGCAGCAGCGCGGCGTCAAATTCCGCCCCGAAGATGGTTTGCACGTCACCGTGCGCGGCTCGCTCAGCGTCTACGAATCGCGCGGCGAATACCAAATCTATGTCGAGACCATCGAGCCCGTCGGTCTCGGCGCCCTGCAACTCGCGTTCGAGCAACTCAAAAAACGCCTCGAGGCCGAAGGCCTTTTCGCGCCGGATAAAAAGAAGCCCCTTCCGCTACTTCCCAGCCGCATCGGCTTGATCACTTCCCCCAGCGGCGCCGCCGTCCGCGACGTCATCCGCATTCTGCGCCGCCGCTTCCACAATGTCTGCCTGACGCTCTATCCCGTACGCGTACAGGGCGAAGGCTCCGCCGCCGAAATCGTCAAAGCTCTGAAACACTTCAATCAGAAAGTCTCGGTCGACGTGCTGATTTTGGCGCGGGGCGGCGGCTCCCTCGAAGATCTGTGGTCCTTCAACGAAGAGATCGTCGCGCGCGCCATCTTCGATTCCACAATCCCGGTAATCTCCGGCGTCGGCCACGAAACCGATTTCACCATCGCCGATTTCGTCGCCGATGTGCGCGCCTCCACCCCGTCCGCCGCCGCCGAACTCGTCCTGCAAACCCGCCGCGAATTCGACAAGCACCTCGCCGACCTGCGCGACAATCTCGCCAGCCTGATGCGTTACCGCCTGCTCGAATCCTCCCGCCGCATCCACGAACTGGCTGGCCGTCGCGGGTTCCGCCGCCCGCTCGATCTCTTGCGCCAGCAGCGCCAGCGCGCCGACGAACTCACCACCCGCCTGGCCCGCGGACTCCGCGCCCGCCTCGAACAAACCCGCAAACGCTTCACTTCCGCGCACCTGCGCATCGTATCCTTCGATTTTCGCCCCCGGATGACCGCCATGCGCCGCCGCGTCGACGCCGCCACGCCGCGCCTCGAATTCGCCTTGCGCGCTCGCATCGAAATCTCCCGCCGCAAATTCGCCGTCTGGCAGCTCCGCATTTTCTCCTTTGATTTCCGCGCCAAAATCGCCGCCCTGCGCCTCCGCCTGGATAAGCGCGAAACCGATCTCGCCGCGCGCATCGACCGTCAACTCCGCGCCAAGCGCCAGCACCTCGAACGCCGCGGCCTGCAACTCGAAGAACGCAGCCCGCTAAAACTCCTTGACCGCGGCTACGCTATCGCCACCGACGCCGCCGGCAACATTTTGAAATCCATCGAAGGAATAAACCTGGGAGACGCCGTAATCGTCCAACTCCGCCACGGCCAACTGAACACTGAGGTAAAAGGAAAGAAAGCCTGAAGCCGCTACCGATAAACTTCGCCGCGCGAGCCTATCGTCATAATTGTCACAGTGGAGGAAGAATCGTCAATCTCGTAAATAATTCGGTAATTTCCTGAGCGGACGCGCCAACCGTCCCGGCCTCCAGCTTCTTGCAACCGTGCGGTCTCGGACTATCCGCTAAATCCCGCAGCTTCGCTTCAATTTGCTCGAAATAAGGGGAGGGAATCGCCAGCAGACTTTTTTGCGCACCGCGAACGACAACTACTTTGTAGCGCACGTTCGATCGCGGCGAATCTCGTCTAGGGCTTGCTCCAGGGGCACGGCCTCTCCCCCCGCAGCTTTGGCTTCATCGTACGCGCGCACGTCGTCAAGGGTCTTCAAGCTCTTCGAGGAGTTTTCGGTATTCTTCGATGCCGATAATCACCGAGAGCTGCTCCCCACGCTCATTCACGATGAACTGGATTGGTTTAGTTATAAGTGGATTCTCAAGCGTAGTCTACTGCGCCGAATGAACCGCGGCAATAGATCGTATCCAAACCGCTACTCGTCGTCGGACGACGACGCCACCTTCAATACCGCCAAAAACGCCTCCTGCGGAATGTCCACCTGTCCCACGCGTTTCATGCGTTTTTTGCCTTCTTTTTGTTTTTCGAGGAGTTTGCGTTTGCGGCTGATGTCCCCGCCATAGCACTTTGCCAACACGTTCTTCCGAATCGCCGACACCGTCTCTCGCGCAATCACCCGGCTCCCAATCGCCGCCTGAATCGGCACATCAAACATTTGCCGCGGTATCAGCTTCCGCAGCCGCGTCACCAGTTCCCGCCCGCGGTCATACGCAAAATCCCGGTGAATAATCAGCGCCAGCGCATCCACCGGCTCCCCGCCCACCAGCACATCCAGCTTGATCAAATCCGATTCGTGATAACCCGCCAAATGATAATCCAGCGACGCATACCCGCGCGAAACGCTCTTCAGCCGGTCGTAAAAATCCAGCACAATCTCATTCAGCGGCAATTCATACGTCAGCATCACGCGCGTCGGAGACAAATACTCGAAATTCTTCTGTACCCCGCGCTTCTCCTGGCACAACTGCAAAATCCCGCCCACCGAATCGTCGCTGGTAATAATCATCGCCTTGATGATCGGCTCTTCAATCTTCGCAATATCGCTGGGATTCGGAAATTTCCCCGGGCTGTCAATCTCCAGCACTTCCCCGGTCACGCGCGTCACGCGATATAGCACGCTCGGCGCGGTGATAATCAAATTCAGCCCAAACTCGCGCTCCAGCCGCTCCTGCACGATCTCCATGTGCAGCAGCCCCAAAAATCCGCAGCGAAACCCGAATCCCAGCGCCACGGAATTTTCCGGCTCATAAAAAAACGCCGCATCGTTCAATTGCAATTTCCCCAGCGCATCGCGCAACGGCTCATACTCATCTGCCAGCACCGGAAAAAGTCCCGCAAACACCATCGGTTTGATGGCTTCGAATCCCGGCAGCGCCGCCACCGGACGCGCCGCCTCCACCACCGTATCGCCCATCCGCGCATCCGCCACGCGCTTGATGTTTGCCACGATAAATCCCACGTCGCCCGCTTCCAGCTCCTCCAGCGCCACCGGTTTCGGCGTCAGCGTCCCCAGTTGCTCCACCTCGTACGTATCGTTTCCCGCCACCAGCTTGATCTTGACGTGATTCCTCAGCCGCCCTTCCATCACCCGCACCAGCACCACCGCCCCGCGGTAAATGTCAAACCACGAATCGAATATCAGCGCCTGCAGCGGATTTTCCGCGCTTCCCTTCGGCGGCGGCACGCGCGCCACAATCGCCTCCAACACCTCCTCGATCCCCAATCCGCTTTTCGCGCTGATCAACAGCGCATCGTGCGCCGGAATCGCCAGCACGCTTTCAATCTGTTCTTTCACAAACTCCGGTTGCGCCGCCGGCAAATCAATCTTGTTGATCACCGGCAAAATCGTCAGGTTGTGCCCCGCCGCCAAAAAAGTATTCGCCACCGTCTGCGCTTCGACGCCTTGCGACGCATCCACCACCAGCAGCGCGCCCTCGCACGCCGAAAGCGCTCGCGACACCTCATACGAAAAATCCACGTGCCCCGGCGTATCGATCAAATTCAGCCGGTAGGTATTTCCATCCTTCGCTTTGTAGTGCAGCCGGATGCTCTTCGCCTTAATGGTGATCCCGCGCTCGCGCTCCAGGTCCATCGAATCGAGCACCTGCTCCTGCCCGCTCATTTCGCGCGACGTCAACGCCCCCGTCGACTCGATCAACCGGTCCGCCAGCGTCGACTTTCCGTGGTCGATGTGCGCAATGATGCAGAAATTGCGTATGAATTTTGGATCCATTTAGCTTCTTGCCGTCGGTGTTCTGGCTTCTCGCTCGGCAAACCCGCAACTTGGGCCACCCGGTGGGCTTGCTCGCTGCGCAGCCGCACTGGCGCGCAAAAAATGCGCCACGTAAACACCCAGTTTGCCACACTTCCCCGAGGCCGTCAGCCTCGCGCCATCCCTCTCGTTGGCGTCGCGCATCTCCCATCTTTGTCTTGCGGCCTCGCCACCTCGCCATTTCAGCGCCATAATCTTCGTATGGACGCACGCTGCTCCCGCTGCAACTCCCTACTCACCTGCCATCCGCAAGGCCCGTGCTGGTGCAAAGAGTTGCCGCACGCGCCCATGCCAACTCCAGCCGCTTCCCCGGACCAGCCCACCACTGGCTGCCTCTGCCCCCAATGCCTCCAGCACGATCTGCGCCAGCAAGGCCTGCTCCCCCTGGCCCCCACGTAGCCCACGCTTCAGCCCCCTCCGTTCGTCCCCGCGCTCGCAACGTTGCCGATTTCTGCATCCCGCATCCCGCAATTTTTGCCGCCCTCTCACCCCGGGTATATAGTTACAACCGGGGGCCGCGCGCCTTCGATGAGCAGCGCGCAACAGTTCTCGCGCATGCTTTAGCACTTCCGAAGGTATCGGGAACTCCTGCTCTCCACGTGGGTCGTTCCAAAAAAGGGCGCCGCATACGCCATGGCCGTTGACGTCAGCAAAAACCTGGACCGCGCCAAGCGGTTCCTCGAAAAAAACCGTGTTGACGACGCGATTGAAGCCTATCTCGCCGTCCTCGCCGATGCCCCGCAACATCAGGAGGCCACCCAGGCCCTCGGCGATCTCTACGCCCGCAGCGAGCAACCCGATCTCGCCGCCAATTATTACGGCATACTCTTCGATCTCCTCGTCGAGCCCCGCGACGAAACCAAGGCTCTCGCGCTTTATAATCGCTTCCTCAAATCTGTCCAGCAGCCGCCCGAGCGCATCGCCCGTTACGCCTTCCTCCAGCAGCGCCAGAATCGTCCGGAAGAAGCCATCGAGCAGTACAACAGAGCCGCCGAACTCTTCACCGCCGCCCTGCGCGACGAAGACGCGCTCTTCTGCTGGGAACGCATCGCCCAGCTCGACCCCGAAAGTCTCGCCCGCCAGTTGCGCCTCGCGGAAGCCGCCGAGCGCATCGGCAAGAATGCCCTGGCCGCGCGCGCCTTTCTCCGCGCCGCGCAACTCGCCACTACCGGTGGTGCCTCCGCCGATGCCCTCAAACTACTCGGCCGCGCCCATCGTCTCGCTCCCCAGGAACGCAGCGTCGCGCTGCTCTACTCCGAAGCCAAAATCAAAGACGGTGCCTATGCTGAGGCTGCCGATCTCCTCGAGCCCTTCTCCTCCACCGAGAGCGATCCGGCTTTCCTGAATATTTTCGGGGACGCCTTGCTGCGCTCCGGCCAGCTTGAACGCTCCCGCGAAGTCCTCGAACGTCTCCTGCGCGAAAAAAACGAAGGCGGTCCGCGACTCTTTGAGCTCGCCGACGCTTTTGCCGCCGCCGGCCAGGACGCCAAGTCCGTCGAGATTTTCCTTACCCTCAAACGCCGCATGTTTGCGGACAAGCGTCAGAATGACTTCGCCGCCCTCATGGACGGCGTCGCCGCCCGCAATCCCAATTCCCAGCTCATCCTCGAATTCTGGGCCGTCCTCTACAACGAACTCAATCGCGAATCCCAATACTTTGAAATCCTCATCAAACTTTTCGACGTCTATCTCCGCGCCGGCAACCTGCCCAAAGCCTGCGAAGCCATCGAGCGCCTCGTGGACATCGACGCCTACGATTACCGCATTCAGGAGCGCCTCGAATCCCTCCGTGGCAAAGTGGATGACGAATTCCTCAAACGCGTGGCCAGCCGCGTCGCTAAATCCGCCACCAGCACTTCGACCCCCCACACCCAGCCGCAGGCCGCTCCCAGTCACGTCACCGAGACCCCTTCCTTGGCCGTCACCGAAGAAGGCCGCAAACTCCAGGCTCTCGACGATCTCATCGTGCAGACGGAAATTTTTCTGCAATATTCCCTGCAAGCTAAAGCTCTCGAACGCCTGCAAAGAATCGCCGCCATGTTTCCCGGTGAAGAGACGCGCAACGCCCGCCTCGCGAATCTCTATCAACTCGCCAACTTCACCCCCCCCTCCGTCGCGCCCTCCAAAGCGCGGGGACCCGACCTTCCATCCTTTGCCGCCGAAACGCCCGCGCCCGTCCCGCC
>Ga0302326_10027795_pt1 | contig 11401 bp, 7 predicted proteins | sample Palsa_T0_3_FD_202264 | JGI IMG/M metagenome (GOLD analysis project Ga0302326, IMG submission 202264) | Peat permafrost microbial communities from Stordalen Mire near Abisko, Sweden - Palsa_T0_3 | ecosystem: Environmental > Terrestrial > Soil > Palsa > Peat permafrost | place: Sweden: Abisko...
CTTCACCCAGGCTGGCTCGCTGGTGAACCGGCCCGCGTAAGTGTCCCAGTCGCCATGAGTCACTTGGACAGGTTTGGCGTCAGTCAGCCCGATCCGGTACAGATGAACGTGGCCATCCAAATCGTGTGAGAACAAGACCTGCTGTCCATCCGGCGACCAGAGAGCGCTTGAATAGTAGACCCACTTTTCATCTTTCACCTCGAACAAGCTGCGCGTGCTGCCGTCCCCCAGTTCACTAACGGCGATCTGCAATTTCTTCATGGCCGCATGCACCGGAACCCAGAGCAAACTGCGGGAATCCGGAGACCACTTGATCGACTGCGTGAGGATGACGTTTTTCCCGTAACTGCAATCTTGCACGCGGAGCGGCTTACCTCCGCTACGCCCGAGAACCCAGAGCGACGTGGCAGGCGGATCGTCTTTCGCAACGGATCGCGAAACGCCGGGCGCTACGACGACCTCTCCAGAGTAATTGGGGATCAACAACTGTCGCGCCGGGTCTGACGTCACGTACGCCAAGTACCGGCCATCCGGAGACCAATGAAACTCGCGCACGCGCCCGGAGGTGGTGGTGAATGGAACGGTGGCGCCGCTCGATCGGGTGTAAAGATAAATTTCGCCTTTGAGAAGAAAAGCGAGATCCTGGCCATCGGGTGAGAACGCCGGTATGCTTTCGCTCTCTTTGGTTCGCGTGATTTGGGTAGGAGGTTTCGTGCCATCGGTTGCGACGGTGTAGATATCTCCGCGAAGAGCAAATGTCACCGCCCGACCGTCGCGCGCAACGTCGAAAGCAGATTCGATTCCCGCACTCGGCATTGGATAGGCTTCGGTATGAGAGTTTGTCTCGAGGTCGGTGAGCCGGACCAATCGCTTCTTCACGTACTGGTAGCAGTACAGATCAAGGAAGCGGCGCCCGGACGCATTCCAGAGAAAGACGAGTTGATGATTTTGTTGCGACCACGCCAGTTGCTCAGGGCGAGTTCCCCAAATGTAGGGGCGCGTGAAGAGCCGTTCGAAGTCAAGGGTTTCCGCCTGGCCGGTCCAGCTAACGAGAACCAGGCCTAGAATGGCTAAACATCGTACCGGAGTCGTGTTCAAGTGAAGAACTCGGTCAAGTGTACCCACCTTCAAAATTTTGAGTCAAATAGGGTTCTCCATCCTACAATAATCGGTTCAGCCTATATGTCATGGGGGCGAGTCATCCAGCGGCCGATTCGCTGAATGATATCGGATTTTCCGATGGTACAAAGGTGACGAAAATCGATTTGACACCCACCTCCATTGCGGTTAGCATCGCTCTAACACTCAAGCGAATGCGCAAACTCCTTTTCAACCTCCACCTATATCTGGCGCTGGTGCTGGGCATTTTCGTCGTGATCATCGGAGTCACGGGAAGCTTGATCGCCTTTGAGGGCGATATTGACAGGCTAACGAATTCCCGCCTGTTCAATGTGCGGCCGCAGGGACAGATGCTGACGGCGGCGGGCATGCTGGAGGCCGCGCGAAAGGCGTATCCGGGACAAAGGATCGGTGCGATTCGATTTCCGTCCGATGAGAAGACCTCCGCGACCTTCGGGGTGCGAGGCGGCCAACAGGTTTTCCTGAATCCTTACACGGGCACGATTATCGGATCGCGCGGCTCCGCAAGTTGGCTTGCCTCCGCGCACCAGTTGCACATGCGCCTTCTGCTAGGCAAGCCAGGGGAAATCGTAGTGACAAGTGTCACCGGCGTCCTGCTCTTCCTTGTGGCTTCGGGAGTCTACCTTTGGTGGCCTTTGAAACGGGCAACTGTTAAGTGGGGAGCCAGCGCACGGCGCATTCACTTCGATCTGCACAACACGACGGGGATATATTCGGCCGCGATTCTTTTCATCCTTGGCGTAACCGGGATTGTCATTCATTTCGACAGCGAACTGGAGGAGTGGATGCACCGGCAGGCGGGGACAGCGAAGATCGAAAAGAATATTCCCTCCGTGCCACAACCGGGTGGGCAGCCGATCGGACCGGATCAGGCCGTGCAGGTAGCGCTTGCCACCGTCCCAGGCACCCAGGCGCTCGCGATTTCCGTTCCAGCCAATGCGAAGGGTTCCTACCTGATTTCGCTGCACTATCCGGAAGATCTGACACCGGGCGGCAGAACCTGGGTGAACGTGGACCAATACAGCGGAAAGGCATTGAGCTTACAAGACTCGCGGACGGTGCCATGGGGCACGCGGACGATCGTGTACAACCGGGCCATCCACACGGGAGACATCTTCGGCTACTTCTCCAAGGTGATCATGTCGTTGACCTGCCTCTTGCTCATTAGTCAGGCGATCACGGGATATTATCTCTGGTGGAAAAAGCTGCGCGGCCGGCAGCGCGAAAAAGACGCTCTCCCGACCGGCGAATCTCTTAACGCAACCTAACGAGGACCGGCGGGCGCCCTTTATAGAAGCGTGAGCGAAACTGCAGATCGGTCAGACCGATGAAAACGCTGGCTCAATATCGATTTGTTTTGAAATCCGACGCTTCATACAATAGCAATCGGCATCAGGCCGCGCACAACTCATGGCACGTTTCACGCTGATCACCAACGCAAACGTTGTCGATGTGGAATTGGGATGCGTGCGCGAGGCACGGTCGATTGTAATTGGCAGCGGGGGAAGGATCGAGAGCGTTCTTGCCGGTGACGCGCCAAAGGAATACTGGGCGGAGACGCTCGACGCAGAAGGGGCGTATGTGTGCCCGGGGTTAATCGACGCCCACGTTCATTTATTTCTGAACGGCGGCGAAGATCCACTCAAGACTTTCCTGGCCAGCGACACAGAAGCGGCGATAAGGACGGCCACTGCAAACGCAGCGCAGGCGCTTGCAGCCGGGATCACCACGGTAAGGGATTGTGGCGGGCCCGCGGACCTGGTACTTCGGTTTCAGCGCATGGTGGAAACAGGGGAGATTTTAGGGCCGCAAGTCTTTTCATCGGGGGCGCCATTGACACGGCGGCGCGGACATTGCCATTTTTTTGGAGGTGAGGTTTCGAGCGCGGGCGAGGCTCGAAGTACAGTGGAAAACCAGCTCCGAAAAGGCGCGGGCTTTGTGAAATTGATTGCGTCCGGAGGCGGTCTGACGCCCGGTACGCGGCCCTCCGAGGCAGACCTACCCCTGGACATCATGCGGGAAGCAGTGGCGGCGGCCCACGCGAACGGGGTTCACGTCGCGGCGCACTGCCACGCAACGGAGAGCATCGTCCGGGCACTCGACGCAGGCGTGGATATCATCGAACACGCAAGCTTCGTGGAACCGAACGGCACGCCGCGATTCGACTACGAAATCTCCGCACGCATCAGAGACCAAGGCGCGGTGGTGAGCCCTACAGTGATCTCGGGAGTGCGGATTGCCCAGACGCTGCGACGGTCCGCGGGGACGAGCGGCCTGGACCACGCCGCCATTGAACGACTGGAAGCACGCCGGCACCATGCGGCGCTCTTTCACGACTTGGGAGTGCGGATCATAGCCGGATCGGACTGCGGAGTGGCGGGGACGCGTTTCGACTCGCTGCTGGATGAAATAGCTACGTATGAATACGCTGGTATTTCCAGGGCTGCGGCGCTGCGCAGTGCGACATCCGGCAGCGCGGGTTACCTTGGGCGGCCGGAACTCGGTCAGGTAAAAGCGGGCTGCATGGCGGATTTGGTGTTTCTGAACGAGAATCCGCTGGAGAAGTTAACGGCACTGAAACAATCGATTCTAGTGATGCGGAATGGAGTGATTGTTTGCGATCGTCGAGATGTTCCCGCTGGCGTGAGATAGGTGTTTTAAGGTTCGCGAGGGCGCAAAGAAGCCGTGAGAATCGTGTTCAGTTGGGCCGCCAGAATCGATAAATCCGAAGTTGTTTGATCGGTACAATGACTGTAAATGCCGATCAACTTTCGCCAACTTGAGGTCTTCTGCGCAGTGGCTAAGACCATGAGCTTCACTCGCGCGAGCCACGTGCTATTCATCTCGCAATCGACGGTCAGCCAGCACGTGCGCGAAATGGAAGGCGCTCTCGGCGTCAAGGTTTTCAGCCGCAACCGGAGGAACATCTCGCTTACCAATGCGGGCGAAAATCTTTTGGAGCGCTCGCGGAACATCTTTCAACTTCTGCAAGAGGCGGAGACCGAGGCGAAGACCGCGACGGATCCGTATCGCGGAAAGCTTTCGTTCGGATGCGCGTCGACAACGCTGCTTTACCACCTGCCGTCCATCCTGCTCGAATATACGCACAAATACCCGGACGTGGAACTGAACATTACGGGCGGGACCATCCAAGAAGTAGGCGCGCAGATGTGGTCGGGCGCTCTCGATTTGGCGCTCGTGGTGCTTCCCCTGAGCTCACCCGCCATGGAGACGGTGGTTTTGTTCGAAGAGTCGTTCGTCGGTGTCCTGCCCGCGAAACACCGGTTGGCGGACCGGCCGAACCTGCACGTGCCGGATCTCGCTGCGGAGCGTTTCATTCTGCACAGGCAGGGACAAAACACGCGTAAGCTGATCGACCGGTTTCTATTCAAGTTGCGAATTACGCCGCAGGTGACTATCGAATTGGCGGAGACCGAAGCCATCAAGGCGATGGTGGCGCAGGGTCTGGGAGTTTCCATCCTTCCGGAGAGCGCTTTCCTGAATGCCCGCGACCAGAAAGACGTGCGAACTTTCCATATCGCCAAGAAGAACCTGAAGCGTTCGTTAGCAGTGGTGTATCCCAAACCGCGCACACTGCGGCCTCCGGCCGTGGCCCTTGTGGAGTTACTTCAAAAACATTTCCGGACCAAATCGCGGGGTTAAGTGCCATCGGCCCAGCCGATAACTGAACACCGCAAATGCATATTTGATTGGCACGTCGCCGAGCGGCCATAATGAAGGCCGCTTTCCAATTTTTCTCATGCTTATCTGTTCCAATTGCGGGACCGCGTTTGCGACCAATCAACCGCGTTGGCGTTGCGATTGCGGCGCCTATCTTCTGTTGCAAGACCCCGCGATGTTTCGCCGGGAAGCTCTTCCGGAGAGGCCGGCAACGCTCTGGCGTTACCGGGAGGCGCTAGGCATTGACCGGCAGGACGACATCGTTTCGCTGGGAGAAGGTTTCACGCCTCTCACCGAAACCGTGTTCGGCGGTTCCCACGTTCTCTTAAAGGTGGATTATCTTTGTCCCACTGGATCGTACAAGGACCGCGGCAGTTCAGTAATGGTCAGCAAGCTGAAGGAGTGGGGCATCGGCGAGATCATCGAGGATTCGTCGGGCAACGCGGGCGCCTCCATTGCCGCATATGCTTCAGCCGCGAAAATTCGGGCCGATATCTATATCCCTGCCGGGACGTCGGAAGGGAAGGCCGCACAGATCGCGATGTACGGCGCGAATCTGAATCGAGTTCCGGGCAGCCGTGAAGATACTGCGCGCACGGCGTGGAATGCGGCGGCCCGGACTTTCTATGCCAGCCACAACTGGAGTCCCTATTTCCTGGCGGGAATGAAAACGGCCGCCTATGAGATTGCCGAGCAAATGTCGTGGCGCGTGCCCGAATGGGTGGTGACGCCGGCGGGCGGCGGCGGATTGTTAGTGGGACTGTTTCTGGGATTTGCCGATCTTCTGAACGCGGGCTTCACCCAGAGCATGCCACGACTCGTGGCGGTGCAAGCGGCTGCGTGTGACCCGATCTTTCGCGCCTGGTCGGGCGGGTTGACGGACATTCCGGCCGTCGGGAAAAGGGCCACAGCGGCAGAGGGAATTTCAGTGGCAAAACCGGTGCGCGGAAAGGCCATTTTGCAGGCGATTCGAGGATCGCGTGGACTGGTCCACACTGTGAGTGATGAACGTGTTTGGGCCGCGCTGCCGGAACTAGGGCGGATGGGAATCTATGTGGAACCGACGGCAGGCGCCGCGCCCGCCGCATTCGCCGATTTACGCAAGGATGGCACCATTCCGGCGAGCGATACCGTGGTGGTGATGCTAACAGGGAGCGGCCTTAAAGCAACCGACAAGATCGTCGAACATTTCTTCTCGCAGGTGGGAGTTGATGCGTAGAGGCGGCCTCTGCCGATATATTGACTAAGGGATGGAACTGCACCTGCGCGAGCCAAAGACGTCGGAGGAGTTCGAAAAGTATTACGATCTACGCTGGCGAATTCTTCGTGCGCCTTGGACTGCGGAGCGGGCATCCGGCAGAGACGAACACGAACAGGATGCTATCCACCTGGCGGCCTGGGCGGGCGACCGGCTCGTCGGAACCGGCCGCGTACATTTTCTCTCGGCTGATGAGGCGCAGATCCGCGGCATGGCCGTGGAAATGGGATTCGAGCGCAAGGGGATCGGCAGCATGATTCTAGCCGGCTTGGAAGAACGGGCGGCTCGATTGGGCGCCAAGCACTTGGTCTTGCATGCACGCGCTACGGCCATTCCATTTTACCAGCAACAGCATTACCGGCTCCTTGACCAATCTCACACGCTTTTCGAATCGATCGTCCACTGGCGAATGCGTAAGGACCTCTAGTCCGGACTGATTCATGTTACTGCTCAACCGTTCACAAGTTGCGTCGTTATTGTCGTTCCCTGAATACATGGCAGCGGTCGAAGACGCGTTTCGCCTTCACGCGGAGGGAGCGGCGTTGGAATCGGCACTGGCGCACGTCGATGCCGAGCAGGGCGAATTTCACATCAAGGCGGGAGGCCTGCGCGGAGCCACACCCTATTTCGCGATCAAGGTGAATGGAGGCTTTTTTCAAAACCGCGCCCAGTCCGGGTTGCCGAATATACAGGGCCTGATCATGCTGAGCCGCGCCGATAACGGCGTGCCTCTGGCTGTGATGGATTCTATTGAGATCACCCTCCAAAGAACCGGCGCGGCTACGGCTATTGCCGCAAAATATCTGGCTCGCCCAGAATCGCAAGTTTGTACCGTTTGCGGTTGCGGTACTCAAGGACGCATTCACCTTCGCGCTTTGAGGCACGTGCTGCCGCTCAGAAAAGTATTTGCGTGGTCCAGAACTGCGGAGCGCTCGGAAGCGTTCGCAGCGGAGATGACACGTGAACTTGGTATTGAGGTCACACCAGCGCCCAGTCTGCGGGACGCGCTACAAGCAAGCGATGTTTGCGTCACCTGCACGCCCGGCAGGTCGCCGTTCCTACGGCGCGAGGACGTTCCCCCTGGCCTGTTTATCGCGGCTGTCGGTTCGGACAGCCCGGATAAGCAGGAACTCGACGCCAGTCTTGTGGCGAATAGCAAAGTAGTCGCCGATTTGCGGGGGCAAGCCGCCGCCGTGGGAGAGACGCATCACGCGATTGCCGCGGGCCTGATGCATCCAGATCAGATTTACGCCGAACTGGGAGAACTCATCTCGGGAAAGCGGCCGGGCCGCGTGAAGCCGGAAGAAATCATCATTTTCGATTCCACGGGAACTGCATTGCAGGATGTCGCCGCCGCCGCGGCCGTGTACGAAAGAGCGATTCAGGCCGCAGTAGGATTACAGTGGTCGCCCACGTAGGAAAGATCTACTTTCCTGGCTCCGCGTTCGGCTTAACGGCGCCTTGGTTCCCCATCGCGTACCGATCGAACCAGTAAATCTGCCACTTCAAAACCTCCACCGCGTGTTTCGGCTCCGACCGGAGGCTGTGCGGCTCTCTCGGAAAGATCACAAGTTCGGTGGGAACGCCAAACCGCGCCAACGCCCGGAAGAACTCTTCGCCTTGCTCCAACGGTACCCGGTTGTCGGCCTCTCCGTGGAGAATCAGGGTCGGCGTCTTAATGTTCTTTGCATTCCGAATGGGCGAGTACTTCCAATAAAGATCGAAGTTCTCCCATAGGTCGCCGCCAAAGTCCCGGCTATGCCCGTAGTAAGCATCGCGGACCCCTTCGACACTGATCAAATCCGAAATGCCGCTCAACGTAATCGCGGCTTTGAACCTGTTGGTTTGACCAACCACCCAATCCGTCATGAAGCCGCCGAAGCTCTGGCCCGTCAAGCCAAGCCGCTCCTTATCCACCCACGGATACTTCGCCAGCGCAGCGTCAACGCCCGCCATAATGTCTTCGTAGGCTTTGCCACCCCATTCCTTGTCTACTCCACGCTGAAAAGCTTCACCATAGCCGGAAGACCCGCGGGGATTGGTCATCAGCACAGCCCAGCCTCGGGCGGCATAGGCTTGCGCTTCGATGTTCCAAACCGGCCCCCACATGCCGTTCGGTCCTCCGTGGATCATCAGCATCATGGGATATTTCTTTCCGGGTTCCCAACCCACCGGCTTTACAAAAAAGCCTTCGACCGGCAGCCCTCCAGGTCCCTGGAAGGGCAATCGTTCCATGTGTTGAAGGTCGAGCGAGGAGAGGAATTGCTGATTCAGGTGCGTAAGCTGGCGCGGCTTCGCTTCCGGCAGGCTCATTGCAACGATGTCACCGGGATGGGTATCGTCGGTGCCGGCGAATGCCATCGCCCGGTCGCCTTCTCCGACGCTCATGCCCCTCAGACTCCCATCAACGCGAATGCCGGCCTCTTTGTGCGATGCCAGATCCAGACGAAACAGAAGGTGTTCGCCTTTCACGGCCGCTATGTAAAACAGTCCGCGATCTTCCGTGGTCCATTCGAGTTCAGTAGGGTAAGTCACCGTCTCGCTAGCCAACGCGAAAGTGCCGGCATCCACGTTCGATACGAAGATCTTGGGCATTGTGACTTCATCGCTACTGCCGATATACGCGATCCTCTTGCCGTCGTGCGACCAGCGAGGGCTGTGCAGGAATACTTCCGGAGCCGCAACTTTAGACACTTTGCCGCTCTCAGGGTCAACCATACGCATCTCGCTATCCCGCATCATGGAGAGTTCGGTTCTCTCGACCATGAACGCGATGCGGGATCCATCGGGTGACCATTGCGGTTCGGAATCGTTATTGGTATCGCCGGAAGTGAGCTGGCGGCCCGCTCCTGTTGAGACATCGACGATCCAGAGATGCGAGCGCTTGTCGTCGTAAAATCCGGCGCCATCGAGTTTATAGGCGGGATTTGTGTAATCGCGGACATCGCTGCGTTCTCTGTTGGCGGGAAAATTGTCGCTTGGACCGGTCCTACTCACGCAGGCAAGCCGCGTACCGTTAGGTGACCATTGAAACGCGCTCACTCCATTCTTGAGATCCGTGAGATGCCGAGGCTCGCCGCCACGCAGCGGGATGATATAGATTTGGGCTTTCTGCACGGTCCCTGTTTGCGGATCGTGCCGCGCGGAGAGGAATGCGATCGATTGACCGTCCGGGCTCCATCGCGGCGAAGTCGAACTCTCCGCATTCGTCAGCGGCCACGGCTCGCCGGAACCATCCATTGGCGAGATCCAGATTTCGCTGATCCGCCGGTTCAACTTTCGATCGATCGATGTCACGGTATAGGCGGCCAACTTCCCGTCGGGAGACATTTGGGGATCGCTCGCCAATTGCAGAGCGAAATAATCGTCAGGTGTGAGCGGGCGCTTCACATCCGCAATCGCAGCGGCCGCCCATGCAGTGAAAACGACGACGCAGAGTGCTTTTTTCATGGTTGAGATCGCCTTCCGGAAACTTCTGCATTGTAAGGGCGCGAGCGAAAGGAAGACAAATCGATATTACGAGCAACCCTATATCGGCATTACCGATTGGAATCGCTGATCGATCACGCCGATCACTCATACACTCTAATATCGATTTGACAGCGTCAGCCCGCAGCCTGATACTGCCTGATTATGCGGCAAGCATTGGTATTGATCGTTCTGGTCTGGACATTCGTTCTTTCCGCACAGGATTACAACCTGAACGCGCTGCATTGGCGAAACATTGGACCGAATCGCGGCGGCCGCTCGCAGACCGCGGTTGGAAGCCTGCGGCGACCCCTGGAATATTACTTTGGCGCGGTGGGAGGCGGCCTTTGGAAGACCACGAACAGCGGCGTGACATGGTTCCCGGTTACCGATGGCCAGCTTCACAGTTCCTCTGTCGGCGCGGTCGCAGTGGCCCCGTCCAATCCCGATATCGTCTACATCGGCATGGGGGAAACCGAACTGCGCGGAAACATCATGCAGGGCGATGGTGTGTACAAATCGATCGATGCCGGCAAGACCTGGAAGCACGTGGGGCTCGCCGACACGCAGGCGATCTCGCGGATCCGCATCGATCCCGCCAACCCGGACGTCGTCTATGTGGCGGCTCTTGGTCACCCTTATGGCCCCAATGAACAACGCGGTGTGTTCCGATCCTCAGATGGCGGCGCCACTTGGGAGCGTGTTCTGTTCCGCAACAATCGGGCGGGCGCCGTTGATTTGGCAATGGATCCGAACAATCCCCGCATTCTTTACGCCACCATCTGGGACGTATACCGTACTCCGTGGTCGCTTTCGAGCGGCGGTCCCGCCAGCGGCTTTTTCAAATCGACCGACGGCGGCGGCACATGGGCCGAAATCACCAGAAGCCCGGGATTGCCAAAGGGCGTCTTGGGAAAGATCACGGTATCGCTTTCCCCCGCCGATTCGAATCGCGTCTACGCCTTGGTGGAAGCGGACGACGGAGGGCTGTTCCGTTCTGACGATGCCGGAGCAAATTGGGAGCTCGTCAATTCCGACCGCAGCATCCGGCAGCGTGCGTTCTACTTTTCGCGCATCACGGCCGATCCCAAGCGGCGCGACACTTTGTACGCCATGAACGTCGAGTTCTATCGTTCCGACGATGGCGGGAAAACGTTTCGCCGCATGCGCACGCCGCATTCCGATCATCACGATCTTTGGATTGCTCCCGATGATCCGAAGCGAATGGTAGCGGCCGACGACGGCGGAGCCTCTGTCTCCACCGATGGAGGCCTGACATGGACACCGCAACATTTTCCCACCGCGCAGTTCTATCACGTGGTAACCACCGCTGAGTTTCCCTATCATGTATGCGGCGCGCAACAGGATGATGGCACCGCATGCGTTCCAAGCGACGCCGGACTCAATCTGCGGGATCCTACAGGGTCGGCGAACGACTACATGTACGGCGCCGGCGGCGGCGAGGCTGGTTACCTTGCGCCCGATCCGAAGAACCCGAACATCTTCTATGGAGGCGATCAAGCCGGGATTATCACCCGCTATGACCGGCGTAGCGGCGAATCCCGAGTTGTTAATGTTGATCCGCTTTTCTTTTCCGGAATGTCGGCACAATCGATCCGCGAGCGGTGGCAGTGGACTTTTCCCATTGTCTTTTCACCCGTCGACGGAAAGACTCTTTATGCCTCCTCTCAGCATCTGTGGAAAACCACCTCACAGGGCCAGCACTGGGACGTGATCAGTCCCGACCTCACTCGCAACGATCCCAACACGCTAGGCGACTCCGGTGGACCCATTACGAAAGATCAGAACGGACCTGAAATCTACGGGACGATTTTTTCCATTGCGCCTTCGCGG
>Ga0302326_10027799_pt1 | contig 11400 bp, 9 predicted proteins | sample Palsa_T0_3_FD_202264 | JGI IMG/M metagenome (GOLD analysis project Ga0302326, IMG submission 202264) | Peat permafrost microbial communities from Stordalen Mire near Abisko, Sweden - Palsa_T0_3 | ecosystem: Environmental > Terrestrial > Soil > Palsa > Peat permafrost | place: Sweden: Abisko...
TACCTCTCCCAGATTGCTCGAGCGGCAATACGCGCTGAAGCTCTCCCGCTGCCTCACGAGATGCTCGCGCAGCAGATCCCGGTCGCCGCCTGACCCACCCGGGGGACGGGCCCCGGCGAGGTCTTACCATCAAGCGGCCCCGTGAAGGGCACCGGAGCGACTTCCTCGATCCTGTGCCCGCGCCCTTGAACCGCCATCACGAGGACCATCGTCACCAGCCCCGCGAGGCCAAGCCACGGCCAGCGCCAGACGAACGCCAACGCCAAAGTCCCGAGCATGAAAACGGGCACCGTCGCGATGTGAACGATGAGGTTGCGGCGAGCGCGATGCGCCGCCGGGTAGAGGGACCATTGCCACTTCAGAAGCCGTTGCCGCATACCCGCGAAGATAAGGCTTAGCCGCCACCGGGCACGAAGGCGATCCCTGTGCCTCCCGATCGAGCGTTCACAGGCGAAGGTACGCGGCGCCTCCGGCCGACGCAAGCGCGACGCTCCAGCTTCTAGTTCGGTTCGCAGAGGCCGTAGCCCGGATAGGCCTCGTCGAAGAACTTCACGGCGTCCGTACCAACGCAGGTCATGCCGTCGCAGCAGCTCGACGTGTCGAAGCAGACCACTCCGGCGGGAACGCAGGTCTTCGCCCCGCCGTCGGTGAGGCCGCAACACCAGCCATGGCCCTGTCCAGCGTCAAGGCAGCAGGGGCCTTGAGCGCACGGGTTGGGGAGGGCCGGATAGGTTTGTGGCGCGCAGTAGGTGAAGAACCCGAGGTTTTCAGTGATGATGCATTCGTTGCTATCGCAGTATCCGCCGCAACAGCCGGAACCGCCGTCGCCGGGGCTGCAGGCTCCTCCGCCCACGATGCAGCTGCAGCTGGTGCCGCCCTGCGCGTTGCAAAGTCCCAGAATCGGCACGTCATACGGAGGGTCAGTGTCGGAATCGTCGTAATCGAAGGGGAAGTAAGACAGGCAGTGCGCGCCGGAGGCGAGCACCGTCCAAGCCGTCGAGCTCAGGGACGGGTCGCAGGTCGTGCATGAGCCCAACACGGTACTGAACCAGGTTCCCGCTGCGACCGGCTCTCCGTCGATGAGGCAGATGCCAGCATCGAAGCCGCCGCTGCTGGTGCCGCCCGACGAGCTCCCGCCGCTCGACTGTCCGCCAGTGGTTCCGCTGGAACTGGAGCCGGTGTTGGACCCAGGTCCGCTGGTCCCGGCAGTTGCGGTTCCGCTGGTTCCCATCGAGGAGCCCCCGCCTCCGGCGCCTGAGCCACCCGACGCCATTGCCCCGGTCGTGCTCGCGCCGACAGCCACCGAGATCTCCAGGCAGCACCCGCCCGCGCCGGAGAGCGCAAGCAAGGCCAAGAGTCTCAGCGCAGCCGATCGCGACATGGCACCCCGCGAGCCAGCATAAGCCACTCCGGTGTCGAGTGGAAACCGCGACCTTCGCCCAGAATCGAAATTCGCGGCTCCCGCTGTTCCAGGCGGAGGGCACCTGACGCGCGCTGACAACCGCGAGAATCCTTGAAGCTTTTAGCGGGCCCGTACGTTCTGCGTGCGTGGGGCCACATGCGTCAACCAGCGGTGCGCCCGCTCGACCGGCTTCGATACCGCGATCTGCCGCGCTGAGTCTCATGGCCTTGGTCGCGCTCTCCGGCGCCGCGGTGGGGTGCGTGTCGGGAAGCAGGGCAAGCGGCCGCACGAGCGGTACTCCTCCACCACTCTGCGAGCCTCCTTGCGGGCAGCACGCCAGCTGCAGTGTCAGCCCGGGCGGCGGTGCCGCCTGCCAGTGCGACCTGACCGTCTGCCCGCTGATTGACGGAGGGGCAGGGGCAACGGCTTGCACGGACCTCGAAACGGACCCTCACAACTGCAACGGCTGCGGCAAGCAATGTGCGCAGGGGCAGAACTGTGCCCTTGGCGAATGCACCTGTCCGGCGTCCCCGAACATCGCGCTCTGCGAGACCGATGGAGGCTTCCAATGCGTCGATCTCACCAGCGACAGCAATTGCGGCGCCTGCGGCTTCACCTGCGGCGAGAATCAGGAGTGCGCGGCTGCCGATGCTGGCGCCGCCGATTGCGTTTGCGTGGACGGCGGACCCGGCACCAGGTTCGAGAGCTGCAGCGGCGCCTGCACCGATACCAATCTGGATCCCTTCAACTGCGGCGGTTGCGACATCGTTTGCGTCTCGGGGGCATGCTTCCCGGGCGACGCCGGCACCGGCGTCTGCGACTGCCCCGCGCCGTACACCTTTTGCGGCCAGGACTGCGTCGACACCTCTCGCGACCCGCTTCACTGCGGGAGCTGCAATGATTTGTGCCTCAGCATGGACGAAATTCCGCAGGTGATCTGCACTCTCGGCCACTGCTTCTGTGGTCCAACGGGCCGAGGCACGCTCTGCCCTGATGGCACGTGCGCGCTGCTCTCGACCGACCCCCAAAACTGCGGCCAATGCGGAAAGGTCTGCGCCCCTCCGGCCCAGGATTGCGTCGACGGAGGGTGCTCTCCCGGGTGAGGAACGGGGTGTCCGGCCGAAGGCGAAGCCGAGAAGCCCAACTTCGCGGTTTCGAGGAGGTGGCAAGGTGCCGGGCCAGAGTGAATCACCATTCAGGATCGGAGCTGAAGACCGACAGGGGTTAGGTTATGACGCGCTCGGACGGATGTTTCGGGACGCGATCCAGAGCGTCGCGGTCCTCACTCCGGAATCGCGCGCGGGACGCTTTGGGGGCAGGCTGCGGCCTTCCGCCAAACCGAGTCGGGCCCGGGGGCTGCTCACGGTCCAGGCTGGTAGAGCGTCAGTCCGTAAGAGCCATGGCGACCCGCTGTCACGGATCGGTCAGGCCACAGAGGCCATACCCATAGTCGCAGAACAGGCACGCGGCCGCGTCGTAGCAGTTTCCCTCGCAGCAGTTTCCCGTCTCGGCGCAGACGGCGTTCGAGGGAAGACAGGCATGAATCCCCCCGCCTATGAGCCCGCAGCACCAGCCCCCGCCATCCGGGTAGCCTTCGACGCCAGCGTCGAGGCAGCACAGCCCTTGGGCACAAGGGTTCGGATGAGGGCCCGCGCCACAGAGTGTCAGCGCTCCGAGGTTCTGATCCACGCTGCACCAGCCGGCGTCGTTGCAGAAACCCCCGAGGCATCCAACCCGATCGTTGCAAGCGTCGCCAGCACCGGTGAAGGTGCACGAGTTAGGGTTGGTGCCACACCTCCCGGTGACCGGCACGGTGGGAAAGCGAGCAGAGGGGCTGCTGGCGACCATTACCTCGCAAGCCTCGCCTGCATCCAAGTAAGTCCAGCCATTCGCGTTGGCGGTGGGGTCGCAGAGCACGCACGAGCCGAAGGTCGCCGCCAGCCAGGTCCCAGCCTCGACGACGAGACCGCCATCTACAACGCACGTTCCGGCGTCTAAATCGAAAGGTTGCCCTGTGGTGGTTCCACCGGACGACGTGCTCGAACCGTTACCGCCGCTCGTGCCGGTGCTCGCTGCACCTGTGTCTAGGCAGCAGCCAGCGCCGACGAGCAGCACGAGAACAAGATTCGTCTGAAGCAATCTCAAACTCATCCGAGACCTCAGGCTACCAGGAAGACCGAGCGGGCGCGGGATGAGGACGTGGCTCCCATGTCCGCCTCCAAGGCAGGAAGCGCGCGACCCGCGATCGGGTCGGGCGCCTCTCGCCGGAGATGCTCCGGTCGCGGCTCTGCCACCTTGGGTCCGGGGGTGCTGGCACAGCCACCCGAGTCCGAAGGGAGGGCGAAGCGGATGCGGTAGCATCTGCGAGACCGACGGGGGTTCCGGGGGTGTTGGCAGCGCCAACCCCCCGGATCCGATCGGTGGCGATGGGTGGAGTCGAACCACCTACCCAGGGATTATGAGACCCTTGCTCTACCGGTGAGCTACACCGCCGACGGGCTTACGCAAACGACGTGAGCGCGGGTATCTACGCTGGAACGCGCTTACCGACAAGATCCGCTCCTCCGACAGTCAGCCGACTCTCGCTTGCGAACTCCCCGGGCCGCGTATAGATATATCGCGATTTTCGGCCGGCGCGCGCGTCGATGACGGGGTGAGTCGGCGCCGACCGACGCATCCCGCGCGTGGCCTCAACGAGCTGGATGGGAGAAGGAAGGGACATGGCCTCGATCGTTTCAGTCCGCGGCGCGGTGAAGGAGTATCACCTGGGGGACGTGCTCGTGCCGGCGTTGCGCGGCGTGGACCTCGAGGTCGGCGAGGGCGAGTTCCTCTCCATCGCTGGACCCTCGGGGAGCGGCAAGACCACGCTCCTGAACCTCATCGGCTGCGTCGACACCGCCACCCGCGGCCAGGTGGTGGTGGCGGGCAAGGACACCGCCCAGCTCTCGGAACGCGCGCTGACCGACCTGCGGCTCAACACCATTGGCTTCATCTTCCAGAGCTTCAACCTGGTCTCGGTCCTGTCGGTGCTGCAGAACGTCGAGCTCCCGCTCCTGTTGCAGCACAACCTCGGCGGCGCCAAGCGCATGGCGCGGGTCGAGCAACTCCTCGAACAGGTCGGCCTCAAGGGCTTCGGCGCGCACCGGCCGAGCGAGCTGTCGGGCGGCCAGCGGCAGCGCGTCGCCATCGCGCGCGCCCTGGTGACCGGCCCCAAGCTGGTGCTGGCCGACGAGCCGACCGCCAACCTCGACTCGGTGACCGGCGAGACCATCCTGAGCCTGATGCAGGAGCTCAACCGTACCGAGAAGACCACCTTCATCTTCTCGACCCACGACGCCAAGGTGATGGCCCACGCCACCACCATCGTGAGGCTGGCCGACGGCAAGGTGGCCGAGACCAGCGGCAAGCCAGGCCAGCCAGCCCAGGCAGTCGCGGCGGGAGCGCACTGACGTGCTGTCCACGCTGCGGGTCCTGATCCAGATCGCCTTCCGCAATCTCTTCGCCTCGCGGCTGAAGACGCTCATCGTCGGCGGCATCGTCTTCGCCGGCGCGCTGATCGTGACGGTGGGCGGCTCGCTCCTCGACAGCGTGGTCTCGGGCATGAGCCGCTCGATCATCGGCACGCTGGCCGGCGACATCCAGGTCTACGCGGCCCAGTCCAAGGATGAGCTGGCGCTCTTCGGCAACATGGGCGGCTCCGATCCCAACCTGGCGCAGATCGAGCAGTACGAGATGATCCGCAAGACGCTCGAAGCGGTGCCCAACGTGGCGCGAGTGGTCCCGATGGGGATCAGCAGCGCGCTGGTGACCTCGGGCAACACCATCGACGTGGTGCTCGAGAAGCTGCGGGCCGCGGTGCGCAAGCAGCTGGCCGGCGATCACGGCGCCGAGGTCAAGGCCCAGATCCAGTCGCAGAAGGACCACGTCCAGCAGATCATCAGCGTCCTGCAGAGCGAGCAGCAGAACGGCGCCGCGCTCATCGACCAGACCAAGATCTCGCAGGACGACCGCGACAACGCCGCGGCGCTGGCCCGCGCCACCAGCCCCACCTTCTGGACCGGCTTCGACCAGGACCCGCTCAATTCACTCGAGTTCCTCGAGAACAAGATCGCGCCCCAGTCGGCCGACGCCGACCTGCTCTACCTGCGCTACGTCGGCACCGACATGGCCGCCTTCCGCCAGTCGTTCGACCGCTTCCGCATCGTCGACGGGCAGGTCATCCCCGAGGGCCACCGCGGCTTTCTTTTCTCCAAGTTCTTCTACGAGGACCGGGTCAAGCTGCGCACCGCGCGGCGCCTCGACCTGATCCACACCGCCGTCACCGAGAAGCGCCAGAAGATCGCGACCGACACCGACCTGACCCGCATGGTGCACGAGAACCAGCGCCAGACCCGCGAGATCCTGCTGCAGCTCGACGCCGCCTCCACCGCCAAGATGCGCGGGCTGGTGCAGGCCAAGCTGGGCTCGAGCGAGACCGACCTGGCCAAGCTGCTGGAGAGCTTCTTCGACACCACCGACGAGAACTTCGAGGACCGCTACAAGTTCTTCTACGACCAGCTGGTCCCGATGCTCGACCTGTACCGCATCCGCATCGGCGATCTCCTGACCATCAAGGCCTTCACGCAGACCGGCTACTCGCGCTCGGTCAACCTCAAGGTCTACGGCACCTTCGAGTTCAACGGACTCGACAAGTCGCCGCTGGCCGGGGCGGTCAACATCATGGACCTGGTCTCGTTCCGGGACCTCTACGGCTTCCTGACCGCCGACAGCAAGAAGGACGTCGAGCGGCTCGAGAAGGCGGCCGGGGCCAACACCAACGTGAACCGCGAGCACGCCGAGGACGAGCTCTTCGGGAGCGGCTCGCAGGTGACGGCCGACGCCACCCCGGGGATCGCCGAGCCCAAAGAAGAGCTGCCCGAATTGAACGGCCTGGCCGGCAAGCTCCACCGCGAGGATCTCTCGGCCCGGGTTTATGATCCGGCCGACGTCGAGCGCGGCATCGTCCTGAATGCCGCGGTGATCCTCAAGGATCACTCGCGCGTCAAAGAGACCATGGCCGACATCGAGGTCGCCTCCAAGCGCGACGGGCTCGACCTCAAAGCCGTGAGCTGGCGCGACGCCGCGGGTCTGATCGGCAAGCTGGTGGTGGTCTTCCAGGTGGTGCTCTTCGTGGCGGTGCTGGTGATCTTCCTGGTGGCGCTGGTGGTCATCAACAACGCCTTGGTGATGGCCACCCTCGAGCGGGTGCGCGAGATCGGCACGCTGCGCGCTGTCGGCGCCCAGCGCACCTTCATCCTCGGCATGCTGCTGGTCGAGGCCGGCACCATCGGCCTGGTCTTCGGAGGCCTGGGCTCGCTGCTGGGCTGCCTGATCGTCGCGATCCTCGGCTGGCGGGGCATCCCCGCCACCACCGACGTCCTGAACTTCTTCTTCTCCGGACCCCGGCTGCATCCCTTCATCAATCCGCTCTACGTCCTCGGGGCGATGGGGGTGGTGCTGCTGGTCTCGGTGCTCTCGAGCTTCTATCCCGCCTGGCTCGCGATGCGGATCAGCCCGCGCCAGGCGATGGGGGCGGAGGAGTAACCATGGCCGCGTTTTTCAACTTCTTCGCGGTGCGCAGCGTCGACCTCCTGGTGGCCTTCCGCAACTTGCTGCAGCACACGCGCCGCACCCTCTTTCTGGGGGGCGCCATCGTGGCCGTGACGGCGATGATGGTGCTGCTCAGGGGGCTCTCCGCCGGCACTCAGGAAACCATGCTGCGCAGCGCCACCACGCTCATGACCGGCCACGTCAACGTCGGCGGCTTCTACAAGGTGACGGAAGGCACGGCGGCCCCGGTGGTCACCGACTACCTCAAGGTCCTCGAGATCGTGAAGCGTTCGGTGCCGGAGCTGGACTATGCCGCCGCCCGCGGCCGCGGCTGGGCCAAGATCGTCTCCGACACCGGCTCGATCCAGTGCGGCGTCTCGGGCATCGACATCCGTTCCGAGCCGGGCTTCAAGGAGGCGGTCGAGATCCTGTCCGGTAACCTCCAGGACCTGGCCAAGCCCGACACCATCCTGATCTTCGAGAGCCAGGCCAAGAAGCTGGACGTGAAGGTCGGCGACGCGCTGACCATTTCGGCCCCCACCACCCGGGGCGTCAACAACACCGCCGACGTGCGAGTGGTCGCCATCGCACGCGACCTCGGGCTGTTGTCGGGCTTCAACGTCTATGTGCCCTCCGACACGCTGCGCGCGCTGTATCGGCTCAGCCCGGACGCCACCGGCGCGCTCATGCTGCACCTCAAGCCCAAGTTCATCGACCAGGCGCCCGCCATCGTGGCCCGCCTGCGCAAGGACCTCGAGGCTGCCGGCTACCGCATCATGGACGCCGACCCGCATCCCTTCTTCATGAAGTTCGACAAGGTCTCGCGCGAGGAATGGACCGGCCAGAAGCTCGACGTCACGAGCTGGCAGGACGAGATGGCCTTCTTCAACTGGACCCTGCAGGCGGTGAGCGGCCTGTCGGTCATCGTGCTCACCATCCTGCTGGCCATCATCGTGATCGGCATCATGAACACCATGTGGATCGCCATCCGCGAGCGCACCCGCGAGATCGGGACGCTGCGCGCCATCGGCATGCAGCGCGAGCAGGTGGTGCGGCAGTTCCTTCTCGAGGCCCTGATGCTGGGGGCCTTCGCGACCCTGGTGGGGGCGGCCATCGGCGCAGCCGCGGGCCTGGGCGTCAACGCGGCGCAGATTCCCGTACCGGTGGCGGGACAGCTCTTTCTGCTCTCGACCCACTTCTTCGTCTCGATCCATCCGGTCGCGCTGGTCACGGCCGCGTTCACCATCACGCTGGTGACCGGCCTGGCGGCGCTGTATCCCTCGCTGCGGGCGGCCCAGCTCGAGCCGGTCACTGCCATGCAGCATTTCGGTTGAGCCCATGAGGTCACGCGTGCGCCCCATCTCGTTTGTCGGTCTTCTGTTCGCGGTGACGAGCCTTGCAGCCGGCCGCGCCGTCGCGTCGCCCGCCGAGAAGGCTCAGATGGACAAGCCCCAGATGGCCGACCTGCTCAAGAAGGTCGACGAGCGGCAGAACAGCCAGGGCGACTACCGCTCGCTCATCTACATGGTGCAGAAGGAGAAGGACAAAGTGGACGTGGCCTACGAGGCCGAGGTCCTGCGCCGCAGCAAGGACCAGAAGTTCATCATCCTCTTCCTGCAGCCCAAGACCTCTCAGGGCCAGGGCTACCTGCGGGTCGACCAGAATCTGTGGTTCTACGATCCGTCCGTCGGCCGCTGGGAGCGGCGCACCGAACGCGAGCGCATCGGCGGCACCAACTCGCGGCGCTCGGACTTCGACGAGTCACGGCTGGCCCAGGAGTACGACCCCGCCTGGGTCGGAGAGGGCAAGCTCGGCAAGTACGATTCGGTCACGCTCAAGCTCACCGGCAAGGAGGGGGTGGACCTCGCCTTCCCGGTGGTAAAGATCTGGGTCGACAAGGACTCCGACAACGTCCTCAAGCGCGAGGAGTACGCGCTGTCGGGCCGGCTGATGCGGACCAGCTACTACCCCAAGTGGTCGAAGGTCTACTCGGACTCCAAGGGCGCCGACGTCTGGTTCCCGCAGGAGATTCACTTCTTCGACGAGATCGAGAAACAGAACTCGACCCACATCGTCATCAAGTCCGTCGATTTGAAAACGCTCCCCGAGAACATCTTCACCAAGGCCTGGCTCGAGGAGAAGAGCCGGTAAATGCTGGCCCTGGTGGCGGCGTTGGCTCTCTCGCCGGTGACGCAGTCCGATCGGCCCTCGGACGACGCGATGTTCGGCGGCACTGATATTTCGCCCGGCGCGACGGGTGACGACGGCGGCGCTCCCGCGGAACCGGACGGCGGACTGGTCCGCGACCCGGCGATCCGCGACCAGGCTCTCCTCGAGAGCAAGTTTCCCTACCAGGCCTCGGAGGAGCTGCCCCCCAACAACCCGCTGACCATCGGTGGCCTGCTCTACCTGCGCACGCAGCTCTCGGCCTCGGAGGGCCAGCCCCCTTCCCACTATCTGTTGAGCGCGCCGTTCTTGCTGGATACCTACCTCGACGCCCGGCCCAACGACCGGGTGCGCGGCTACGTGCTGGTGCGCACCGAATGGGATCCCACCTACAACCCGGCCCAGCCGACGCAGTACGGGCTCACGCTGACGCCGGTTCCCAACCCCGATTTTTTGATCGACCAGATGTGGATCAAGTTCGACGTGGCGCGCGAGGTCTTCGTGACGATCGGCCGCCAGCACGTGAAGTGGGGAACGGCGCACTTCTGGTTCCCGAACGACTTGCTGAATCCGGTGAAGCTCACGCCGCTGGCGGTGTTCGACCAGCGCACCGGGGTCACGATGGTGAAGGCCAACCTCCCGCTCTCCAACGAGAACCTGAACCTCTACGCCATCGGGCTCTTCGAGGGGCTGCAGCAGGCCAACCAGCTCGGGAAGCTCGGCGGCGCGCTGCGTGCCGAGTACGTGCTCGGCACGGTCGAGCTGGGTCTCGACATGGTCTCGACCCTCGGACAGCACAACCGCTATGGCGGCGACATCTCGTTCGGCATCTTGGACTTCGACTTCTATGCCGAGGGAGCGCTCACCAGCAGCCGCGACAATCCCCTGTGGCAGGAGCTCGTGGCTCCTGACTTCTCGCCCGCGCCGGGCCAGCCCGTGTCGTTTGGCAGCTACCAGCTCACCAGTTCGGCCAGCTACCTGCCACAGGTCGTGGGAGGCCTCAACTACTCGCTGCGCTACGGCAACAACCGGCTCCTGACGTTCGGAGGCGAGTACTTCTACAACGGGCTCGGCTACAGCGCCCCGAGCATCTACCCGTGGCTGTTCGTGAACAACGCGGCCACCTTCTTCTATCTCGGCCAGCAATACGCCGGGCTCTACGTCCTCGCCGACAAACCGGGGTCCTGGTACAACTCGACCTTCAACTTCTCGACGCTGTCGAATCTCTCCGACCGCAGCTTCATCAGCCGCATCGACTTCTTCCAGACGGTGCTCACGCATTTGAGGGTCGAGGCCTTCGTCGATGTCCACTATGGCGGCAACGGCGAGTTCCACTACAGCCTGAGCACGCCCTCGCTCACGTTCAACGGCGTGACGCTCCCGACGCTCAACGTCACGCCGCCGGTGTTTGACGTCGGCCTGGCGCTGCGGCTTTCCATCTAGGCATTGGTGGCGCCGGCCCCCGTGCCGGCGGAACCCGATCATGAACCTCCCGGTCAATCCGCCACTCTTGCCGATGCTCTCGAAGGTCGCGAGCGCGCTGCCGGAGGGACCCGATTGGCTGTTCGAGCCGAAGTGGGATGGCTTTCGGGCGCTGGTCTTTCGCGACGGCGACGAGGTGTTCCTGCAGAGCCGCGACGAGAAGCCGCTCGGCCGCTACTTCCCCGAGCTGGTCGAGCAGCTGGCGGCCCAGCTGCCGCGGCGCTGCGTCCTCGACGGCGAGATCGTCATCGCCGGGCCGAACGGTCTGGACTTCGAGGCGTTGCAGCTGCGGCTGCACCCGGCCGCCTCGCGGGTGGCCATGCTCTCCAAGCAGATTCCGACCTCGATGGTGCTCTGGGATCTCCTGTGCCTCGACGACCGCGACCTGCGCGACACGCCGTTTGCCGAGAGACGCGCGCGACTGGAGCACGTGCTCGCGAAGGCGAAGCCTCCGCTGCACCTCACTCCCTTGACCGCCGATCGGGCCAAGGCCGCCGACTGGTTCGAGCGCTTCGAAGGGGCCGGCCTCGACGGCGTCATGGCCAAGCTGGCGACCGGTCTCTACGAATCGAACAAGCGGACCATGCTTAAGATCAAGCATGCGCGAGAGTGCGATTGCGTCGTGGCGGGCTTTCGCTGGCACAAGGGCAGCGATGGAACCGCGGTCGGCTCGCTCTTGCTCGGCCTCTATGGCGACGGTGGCACCCTCCATCACGTCGGCGTGTGCGCGAGCTTCACCGCCGCGCGGCGGCGCGAGCTGC
>Ga0302326_10027800_pt1 | contig 11400 bp, 4 predicted proteins | sample Palsa_T0_3_FD_202264 | JGI IMG/M metagenome (GOLD analysis project Ga0302326, IMG submission 202264) | Peat permafrost microbial communities from Stordalen Mire near Abisko, Sweden - Palsa_T0_3 | ecosystem: Environmental > Terrestrial > Soil > Palsa > Peat permafrost | place: Sweden: Abisko...
CGATCCCTGGGCCGGCCACTCCGCCTATCAGACCCTGCGTCGCATCGCCCAGACCTGCGACGTGCATGTCTTCCGCTCCTACGTGACCTACCCCGGCCCGCTCCAGCCCAAAGGATTTGCCGAGCCCGACCCCAACTGGCGACCGCCCGAGGTCCCGGTCACCTACGTCCCCTACACCGCCGTTCCGTTGCTCTCGCGTCCCTTCAACGGCTATACCATCGAGCGCAGGCTGCTTCCCCTGGTGCGCGAGTTCAAACCCAACCTGGTGCTCAACTACGTCGTCTATCCTCAGGGATTCGCCGCCGTCCGCATCGCCCGCGCGCTTGGCGTCCCCGTTGTCCTCACCGCCATCGGCTCGGACCTCAACCGCATCGCCGACCCGGTCTGCGGCTACCTGACCCGCTGGACTCTCCGCAACGCCGATTTCGTCACGACCGTCAGCCGCGATCTGGCCGCAACCGCCATCAAACTGGGAGCCAATCCCGATACCACTCAGGCCATCCTCAACGGCTGCGACACCGACGTCTTTCATCCCCGCGACCAGGAAGACGCCCGCAAGCAGCTCGGCCTGCCCCTCGACGCCGAGATTGTCCTCTACGTCGGCCGCCTGGACCTGCGCAAGGGCCTCATCGAACTGGTCAAGACCATCGCCGAGCTAAAGTCGCCACGCCCAAAACTGCACTGTTACATCATCGGAGATGGACCCGACGAATCCGCTCTCCGTCAGGCCATCGAAAAGAACTTCATCTCCGAAGCCTTCTCCATCGTTCCATCCTGTATGTCGGAACAAGTCGCTGTCTGGATGGCCGCAGCCGATCTCGTCACTCTGCCCAGCTACAACGAGGGCTGTCCCAACGTCGTCATCGAAGCCGTCAGCTCCGGCCGCCCCGTCGTTGCGACCCGGGTCGGCGGCATCCCCGAGCTCCTCAGCCCGCGCAGCGGACGCCTCGTCCCGCCCCGCAACATCATGGCGCTCACCGGCGCCATCGACGAGGTGCTCACCAACAAATGGGATGCCGACGAGATTTCCCAGACCCACAGCCGCAGCTGGAACGATGTCGCGGAAGACCTCCTCGACATCGTTGACGAGCTGGTTTATCCCGACCAACCCTGACCCGGTCGCGGCAAGTACCGCCCATCAAAAATGACGGTTTAGACGCCTCCCGCGGTAACCAGTCGCCGGCTTAAGTACCGCGCATTCGTAACCAGATAAAAATTGATGCGTTGTCCTTCCTCCGCTCTATAATTTACCGAATTCTCTTCCCATATCGGGACTTATCCCTACGTTCGAGGACACTATGCGCGTTCGCTTTGCGGCATTATTGGTCGGTCTGTCAGCTGCTCTGCTCTCTGTCGTTCTCACCGGCTGCTCACTCTCTCCAACTGCCTCGCCCGCCGCTGCCACCGGTCTCACAATCCAGGGCAACGTCCATGGAGGCCAGCAGCCGGTGGTTGGAGCTCATGTCTACGTCTTCGCCGCTAACACCACCGCCTACGGTGCCGCCTCGACCTCGCTCCTCAGCGGAACAGGCAACTCCGACTCCGTCGGCTCCTACGTGGTCACCAGCTCAACCGGAAACTTCACCATCATCGCGGGAGAATACACCTGCACCGCCAACACGCAGGTCTATATCTATGCACTTGGCGGCAATCCTGGCGCCGGCGCCAACTCGGCTGCCGGCTTCCTGGCTGCGCTCGGCAATTGCCCCGCCAGCGGCAACTTCGCCACCGCTGCGCCCTACGTCTGGGTCAACGAAGTCTCCACCGTAGCCGCGGCTTACGCCATCGCCGGTTACGCCGTGGACGCCACCCATGTCTCCTCCTCCGGCACCGCACTTGCCGCCACCGGCATCGCCAACGCCTTTGCCAACGCCGCCAACCTTGCGGGAATCTCCACCGGCGCGGCTCTGTCCGCCACCCCTGCCGGCAACGGGACCGTCCCGCAGACGACCATCGACTCCATCGCCAACATCCTCACCTCCTGCGTCAACTCGACCGGCCCCGCTTCGACCGCTTGCACCACGCTCTTCACCAACGCAAAGTCCGCTGGCTCGACCGGCACCACCCCAACCGACACCGCCACCGCCGCCATCAATATCGCCCACAATCCCGGCAAGAACATCACAGCGCTGTACGGCCTTGCATTCCCCAGCGTTGCCTTTTCCCCCGCGCTATCCGCCCAGCCCAACGACTTCACCATCGGAATCAACTACTCCGGCGTCGGGTCCACCGGCGCCGGGTTGAACCAGCCCTACTCCGTAGCCATTGACGCGCTTGGCAACGCCTGGTTCACCAATCTCGGCAACGGTTTCAATGGAACCATCTCCAAGCTGAACAGCTCGGGCGCTCCGGCATCCCCGAGCACCGGCTATGTTCCCGGCACTCAGTTCGCCCCCAATGGTATCGCCATCGACCTCTCGTCCAATGCGTGGGTAGTAGACGGCTTCGGCTTCCTCACGGAATACTCCTCCGCCGGCGCCCTGATCTCCACGGCGGGAGGGTACAGCGGTGGCGGCCTCGCCGCGCCTCAGGCGCTCGCCATCGACGGCTCCGCCAATGAGTGGATCGCCAACTTCGGCGTCTCGGATGATGTCAGCAAATTCAACAGCAGCGGAGTGGCGCAATCCACTTCGTCCGGCTACACCGGCGGCGGCATCGACCAGTCGCAAGGCATCGCGATCGACTCGTCCAACAATGTCTGGGTCGCCAATCGGTCGCCCGGAACAGGAAGCATCAGCAAGTTCAACAACAGCGGCGGCCCCATCAGCACCAGCGCCGGCTACACAGTCGGCGGCATTGACAACCCGGCCGCCATTGCCATCGACTCGTCCAACAACGTCTGGGTCGCCAACTTCAGCGGAAACTCGGTCTCCGAGTTGAACTCCACCGGCGGAGCTGTCTCAGCCTCCGCTTATACCGGCGGCGGCCTCAACCAGCCCTATGCCATCGCAATCGACGGCCTCGGCAATGTCTGGCTTGCCAACTCCGGAGGCAACAGCGTTACCGAGCTCACTAACGCCGGTGTCGCCATCTCTCCCTCCACCGGCTATACCGGAGGAACTTTCAATGGTCCCGAGGGTATTGCCGTCGATGGCGCCGGAAACGTTTGGATCGCCAACTACAACAGCTCCCCTACCAATCCCGTCCCCGCCGTTACCGAGCTGATTGGCGCAGCTGCCCCCGTCGTCACGCCTCTCGCCCAGGCCGTAAATACCGGCAAACTCGGTACCCGTCCATAGAACGCCGCAGTACCCTGCTACTCGGGCCCCAAATAAAACCTAAAGATTCCCCCACATAATCCGATTGAGTCCTCAAGGGCGCGGGGTCAAGACTCCGCATGCGGCCAGACCGTCCCTGAAAGGACTCTTCGTGACCCTACGTTCGCTCGCTCTCCGTCCACTCGTCCTCATCCCGCTCGCGCTCTTGCTCAATGGATGCGCTCTTACCTCAACCGGAATCACCACCACCGCCCTTGGACTCAGCCTTCACGGCAACGTCCACGGCGGACAGCAACCCATCAACGGAGCCCACGTTTACCTGTTCGCCGCCAGCTCCGCCGGTTACGGAACTCCCTCCGTCTCGCTCCTCAGCTCCACCGGCTTCGCCGACTCGCTCGGCTCCTACGTCCCCACGGGAGCAGACGGCAGCTTCTCCATTTCGAACGACTACGCCTGCACTCCCAACACCCAGGTTTATCTCTACGCCCTCGGCGGCGATCCCGGAAGTGGCGTCAACAACTCCGCCGCTGGCCTCATGGCCGTTCTCGGTAGCTGCCCCAACGACGGGTCCAACAGCTTCGCCGGCTCCGTCCCCTATGTCTCCATCAACGAGGTATCGACCGTCGCCGCCGCCTACGCCATGGCTCCCTATGCGGTCGACGCGACCGACGTCGCCAGCTCCGGCACGCCGCTCGCGCTGACCGGCATCGCCAACGCCTTCGCCAACGCCACCCTCCTCGCCGACCTCCCCTCCGGTTCCTCGCTCGCGACAACGCCAAACGGCAACGGAGTTGTACCCCAGTCCGCGATCAACACGCTGGCCAACGTCATCGCGGCCTGCATCAACACCACCGGTCCCGCCGACCCCAACTGCATCGCCCTGCTCGGCGCCGCAACCTCCGACGGCACCATGTCCGGCACCGCTCCATCTGACACCGCAACCGCGATGATCAACATAGCACACAATCCCGGCGCCAACACCTCGGCCCTCTACAACCTGCCACCTGCCATCTCGCCTTTCGCGCCCACGCTCGCTAACGAGCCCAACGACTTCACCCTCGCTGTGTCCTACACCGGGACCGGCTTCAGCAATCCCGGCGGCGTCTCCATCGATGCCGTCGGCAATGCCTGGGTCACCAACCAGTCCGGCAACAGCATCACCGTGCTCTCGAGCCTCGGCATTCCCATGACGGGATCGCCATTCTCCGGCAACGGCATCAACTACCCCAGCCAGCTCGCCATCGACAACAACGGCAACGCCTGGGTCGCGAACCTCGGCAACTCCAGCATCTCCGAGTTCGATTTGAACGGCAATCAGGTCAACGGCTCGCCCTTTTCCGGAGACGGCTCCTCCGCTCTGAGTGCCATCGCCATCAATTCACTCGGCAACGTCTGGATCGCCGCTCCCTATACCAACAACCTCGATCTCTTGACCACCACCAGCGGTACCCCGTCCCCCAGATCCATCACCGGAGACGGCCTCAGCTATCCCACGGCCGTGGCCTCCGACAACGCCGGCAACACCTGGATCGTCAACCAGCTCAGCAATAGTGTCACGATCCTCGACAACACCCAGACTCCTCTCTCCGGATCGCCCTTCAGCAGTGGCGACCAATTCAACAATCCCTCCGCCGTCTCCATCGACGGCGCCGGCAACGCATGGATTTCAAACCCAAACAATAACTCCATCTCGGTCATCGGCATCGCCGGCACGCTCGCATTGGGCTCGCCCTTCTCCGCCGGGGGTCTCGCCAATCCCATCTGCGTCGCCTTCGACGGAGCAGGAAACGTCTGGGTCGCCAACCAGTTCAGCAACGGCGTCACAGCTCTGACCAGCGCCGGCGTCGCCGTAACCGGATCGCCATTCATCCCATCCGCCGCCAGCAATATCAACAATACCTTCGTCGCAGTCGACGGCTCGGGCAGCGTTTGGCTCACCGACCTGAACAACAACAGCCTCACCGAGATCATCGGTTCGGCCGCACCTGCCGTCACCCCGATCGCGACTGCCATGATGAACAACACCACAGGCGCTCGTCCCTGAACATCGCCCCCACGATCAACCATCAACCTGCGGCGCAACCTCGGAATCTCCGGGGTTGCGCCGCAATCGTGGGTCCCGGAACGCCTCGCAGACCAGATAAACCGTAGAACCTGAGCAATATAGCTCTATAACCGCCACCATATCGCGCATCACACCGTCTAGCAGCCACGGATCTCCTTCGTGACTCCTGCCGAGGACATCCATGCGCACTCCCTTTCAAACGCCCTATCTCTGTCTATCAGCCGCACTGCTATCGGCAATCCTTACCGGCTGCGCTCTCACCCCGGCCGCGTCGCCGACGGCGGCTACCGGTCTCGCCATCCAGGGCAACGTCCACGGCGGACAGCAGCCCATCATTGGAGCTCACGTCTATCTCTTCGCCGCCAATACCACCGGCTACGGCAATCCCGCCGTCTCCTTGCTCCTCCCCGGCTCCACCGGTCTCTCCGACTCGGTCGGCGCCTACGTTCTCTCCGGCGCCTTTGGCGCCTTCAATATCACCGGCGATTACACCTGCACCGCGAATACTGAGGTCTATCTCTACGCGCTCGGCGGCAACCCTGGCGCCGGCACCAACTCCGCCTCCGGCCTGCTCGCCGCGCTCGGCAACTGCCCCAGCTCCGGCAGCTTCGCCAGCGCGACTCCCTTTGTCTTCGTCAACGAAGTCTCGACGGTCGCTGCTGCTTACGCCATCTCAGGCTTCGCAGTCGATGCCACCCACGTCTCCTCGTCGGGCACGGCCGCCGCCGTCACCGGGATCACCAATGCCTTCGCCAACGCCGCAAACCTCGAAACGATCTCCACCGGCGTCGCCCTCACCACGACTCCCGCGCTCAATGGAACCGTCCCGCAGACGACCATCAACACCATCGCCAACATCATCACCTCATGTGTCAACTCCACCGGACCAACCTCGACATCCTGTGTCGCGTTGTTCACCAACGCAAAATCCGCCGGCCTCACCGGTACCACCGCCACCGATACCGCCACCGCCGCCATTAACATCGCCCACAATCCCGGTCAGAACATCACCGCGCTCTATGCTCTCGCTACGCCCAGCCCGGCCTTTTCACCTGCGCTCGCCGCCAAGCCCAATGACTTCACCATCGGCATCAACTACAACGGCGGTGGCGCCACAGGCGCCGGATTGAACCAGCCCTACAGCATTGCCATCGACGCCCACGGAGACGCCTGGATCACCAACCTGGGCAACAGTTCCGTGTCCAAGCTCTCGAGTTCCGGAAACCCGCAATCCCCAGCCGGTGGATTCACTGGCGGTGCGCAATCCATCCCGAACGGCGTTGCCATCGACTTCGCGGAGAACGCCTGGGTCGTGGACGGCGGCACCTACAACCTCACCGCATACTCAAATGCAGGCAGCCCCACCTCACCCACCGGAGGTTACACCGGCGGTGGCCTCGGCGCACCCCAGGGCATTGCGATCGACGGCTCCGGAAACGAATGGATCCCCAACTTCTCCAACAACAGCGTCAGCGAATTCAACAGCGCGGGATCGGCCCAATCCAGCACCTCCGGGTTCACCGGCGCAGGCATAAACAAACCAGTCGCCATCGCCATCGACTCCACCGGCGATCCCTGGGTCGCAAACTCGCTCCCAGGCAACGGAACCATCAGCAAGCTCACCGCCAACGGCGCCGCCATCAGCAGTTCGGCGGGCTTTGTCGGGGCAGGCATCAACAATCCATACAGCCTCGCCATCGACTCGGCCAACAACGTCTGGATCGCCAATCACAACGGCAACTCGATCTCAGAGTTGAACTCCGCAGGCGCAGCCGTATCGTCCACTGCCGGTTATACTGGCGGAGGCCTCAACAGCCCTTACGGCATCGCCATCGATGGAGCAGGAAACATCTGGGTCGCCAACAACGGAGGAACCTACAGCGTCACCGAGCTTAGCAGCGCCGGGGTCGCCATCTCGCCCACAACCGGATACACCGGCGGAACGCTCAACAGTCCCGCGGGCATCGCCGTCGATGGAGCCGGCAATGTCTGGATCGCCAACAACAACAGTACAGGCGCCGCAGCCATCACCGAACTGATCGGCGCCTCGGTCCCCGTCGTCAGACCCATCGCCACAGGCATCAGAAACGGCACCCTCGGGACGCGCCCATAAAAATTCATGGGTTCAGGCAACCTATGGCTCTATCCCGCAAATTTTTCTTGCGTCAAGGACCCCTTTTCTCCCAAAAAACCCCATAACCCTTGGTTTGCTCCCCGCATCTGACCTCAACAAAACCGCGGAACCATTCCGTGGACTCCTGTTGTGAGGTCAACATGCGCACTCCGCCCGCCAAGTTCCTCCCCGGCATCGCCTCCATACCCCTCGCTCTTCTTCTTGCCGGATGTGCCGGCATGACGTCCACCGCATCCCCTGCTCCATCCACCGGCCTATCGATCCAGGGTAAAGTCCATGGTGGCCAGCAGCCCGTCGTCGGCGCTCATGTTTATCTCATGGCCGCCAACACCACCGGCTATGGCAATCCCGCTGTCTCCACCCTGGTGCCAACCTCCACGGGCAATTCCGACTCGATCGGCGGCTATGTCCTCACCGCAGCCGACGGTACTTTCTCTATCTTCGGCGACTACACTTGCAGCGCCAACACTCAGCTTTACATCTATGTGCTTGGCGGCAACCCCGGCGCGGGCGCAAACTCTGCCGTCGGCTTACTCGCCGCCCTGGGAGCCTGCCCCACCGGCGGCAGCTTCGCCACCACCGTCCCCTACATCTTCGTCAATGAAGTCTCGACCGTTGTCGCAGCCTACGCAATGGCTGGCTTCGCTGTCGACGCCACTCATGTCTCATCCTCGGGTACCACTCTCGCCCAGACCGGTATCGCCGACGCTTTCCTCAACGCCGCGAATATGGAAACCGTCTCGACCGGGACCGCGCTGGCCACCACCCCTGCCGGCAACGGAGTCGTCCCGCAGACGACCATCAACACCATCGCCAATATCCTCGCGGCTTGTATCAACTCGACCGGCCCCACATCCGCTCACTGCTCCACTCTCTTCACCAACGCCAAATCCAGTGGTTCAACCGGCACTCCTCCCACCGACACCGCCACCGCCGCCATCAACATCGCCCACAATCCCGGCTCCAACGTCGCCAATCTCTACAATCTCACGACGCCCACCGGTCCATTCGCTCCCGCTCTCACGAGCCAGCCGAACGACTTCACCCTCGGAATCAACTTCTCCGGCGGCGGTCTTACCGGAGCCGGCATCAACGGCGCCTACTCCATCGCCACCGACGCAACAGGCAACGTCTGGTTCACCAACCTCAATAACAGCTCTGTCACTAAACTTTCAACGACCGGCGACCCCGAGTCTCCGCCGACAGGATTCATCGCCGGCAACCAGAACTCTCCCAACGGGATTGCCATCGATCTCTCGGGAAACGCCTGGGTGATTGACGGCGGGAGCGACAACCTCACCGAGTACACAACCGTCGGTGCTCCGATTTCTCCGCTTGGCGGATACACCGGCGGCGGCCTCGACGTGCCCCAGGCCATCGCAATCGACGGTTCGGGCAATGAGTGGGCAGTCAACTTTACCAATGGCTCAGGCAATCCCATGGGAAGCGTCAGCAAATTCAGTTCGGGCACAGCCGATTCTCCCTCCGCCGGCTATACCGGCGGCGGCGTCAACCACCCCGATGCCCTCGCCATCGATGCTTCGGGCAACGTCTGGGTCGCCAACCAACTGCCCGGAACCGGAAGCATCTCCAAGTTCTCCAACGCCGGAGCGGTCATCTCGACGACTCCCTATACTGCAGGCGGAATCGACGACCCCTATGGCCTTGCCATCGACCACTCCGGAAATGTCTGGGTTGCGAACTTTGGGAACAGCACCCTCTCGGAGTTGAATAGTTCTGGCGCCGCAGTTTCCTCAAGCCCATTCACCGGAGGCGGTCTCAGCTCGCCCTACGCCATCGCCATCGACGGTGCGGGCAACGTCTGGGTCGCAAACTCCGGGGCCTACAGTGTCAGCGAATTCTCCAATGCCGGCGTTGCTCTGTCGCCATCTACAGGATTCACCGGTCCAACCCTCGACCTTCCGACGGCCATCGCAATCGACGGCTCCGGTAACGTCTGGATCGCCAATACCGACGCCTCCACCGTCACCGAGTTGATCGGTGCCGCGGTTCCAACCTATCTTCCACTCTCGGCCGCAATCCAGAACGGAGCTATCGGCTCCCGTCCTTAGTCATCCAGCTCCTGAACCCCCAAACGAAGCCGCCCTCCTCGAGCCAACCAGCGTTGAGGAGGGCTTTCCCATTTTTGGATCGCCCTTGAATGCGCTCGCCCGCACCCTGCCCGCTCACCCGAAAGTGCTAGTTACACTACCAATTCGTGCGTTACTTGTCCGTCGATAAACGCGCTGAGCAGCCTTATGCTTGAACCCATGTGAGCGACAGAGGCCATCGGGCTTCTTTTGACTCCCGGGAGTCTTCATCATGCGTATCCCCCTTGCCCTTTTGTGTCTCTGCCTCCCCGCAGCGGTCACTGGTTGTGTCACCTCTTCGGGTGGAGCCTTTGCACCCGCACCCGCCGCTCTCCCCGTCGCCTTTCAGGGCACCGTCCGTGCCGGGCTACAGCCGGTCGCGGGTGCCCATATCTACCTCTTCGCCGCCAATTACACCGGCTACGGCCAGCCCTCCATCTCCCTGCTCAACCCATCCACAGTCGCGCAGGATTCGGTTGGGGCCTATGTCACCTCCGACTCCACCGGACACTTCATCATCCCCGAAGAATTCAGCTGCAATTCCTCGACTCAGGTTTATCTCTATGCTCTCGGGGGCAACGCCGGAGCCGGCGCCAACTCCGCCAACGGAATGCTCGCTGCCGTCGGCTATTGCACAACCGCCGCGTACGGCTCGCTGACCGTGACCATCAATGAAGTTTCAACCGTCGCCGCAGCATATGCCATCGCCGGGTTCGCCACCGATGCAACCCATGTGTCTTCGTCAAGCTCTGCGCTCGCCCAGTTCGACATCATCAACGCCTTCGCCAACGCTGCCAGCCTGAGCGATCTCGCCACCGGTGCGGCGCTTGCCACCACTCCCGCCGGCAATGGTCAGGTGCCTCAAAAGACCATCGATACGCTCGCCAATCTTCTTTCTTCCTGCACCAGATCGGACGGGCCTGGGTCAAGCGCCTGCACGACGCTCTTCACCAACGCAATTTCCACTGGCGGCAGCGGACGCATACCCACCGACACCGCCACTGCCGCCATCAACATCGCCCATAATCCCGGCGCCGCCGCTCCCGCCCTTTACGCGCTGGCATCCTCCAACCCGGTCTTCTCCCCCGCCCTCTCAACCCAGCCCAACGATTTCACTCTCGGCATCAATTTTGTCGGCGGCGGTCTCAATGGACCCTATGCCGTTGCGATCGACGCTTCAGGCGATGCGTGGTTTGCGAATCTCAACAACAATACCGTAACCAAACTCCAGAGCAACGGCGCGCCGGTCTCGCCCGCAGCGGGATTCAACAACGGCACCCCGATCGGCCCCAGCGGCATTGCCATCGACCTTTCCGGAAATGCCTGGGTCATCAACGCTGTCACCAGCAGCATCACCAAGTACTCCAGCTCCGGTGCGCTTCTTTCGCCCATCAATGGCTTTACCGGCGGCGGCCTCGCCGTACCCCAGGCAATCGCCAGCGACGCTTTCGGAAATGCCTGGGTGGTAAATTACTTCAGCTCGGTCAGCGAATTCTCCAACGGCGGCACGCCCATTTCGCCGCCTTACGGCTTTACTGGTGGAGGCATCGGGGGTCCAGTTGCCCTCGCCATCGACTCCGCCGGATCAGTCTGGGTCGCCAACACCAGCAGTTCGCCTACCGGCATCACCAAGCTCTCAGCCGAGGGTACCCCCATGTCGCCGGCAACGGGATATACCGGCGGCGGAATCTACAACCCGTTTAGCGTCGCAATCGACGCCTCCGGCGACGCCTGGGTAGCCAACTTCAACGGAAACAGCATCTCCAAACTCTCTTCCACCGGCGCACCCATCTCGCCATCCTCAGGGTTTACCGGGGGCGGTCTCAGTTATCCATTCAGCCTTGCCGTCGACGGTGCAGGCAACGTCTGGGTCGCCAACTCGGGAGTGTCCAG
>Ga0302326_10027803_pt1 | contig 11399 bp, 8 predicted proteins | sample Palsa_T0_3_FD_202264 | JGI IMG/M metagenome (GOLD analysis project Ga0302326, IMG submission 202264) | Peat permafrost microbial communities from Stordalen Mire near Abisko, Sweden - Palsa_T0_3 | ecosystem: Environmental > Terrestrial > Soil > Palsa > Peat permafrost | place: Sweden: Abisko...
TGCCGCCCGTGGCCAACCAGGTGCCCCATTTGCTGATTCGCTACGACCAGCAGCAGGTGAAGATCTCGCCGCTCGCGGTCGCGGTGCAACTGCGCCGGGGGACTCCGAGCATCGAGCTGAATCCCGCAACGGGCGTAAACGAGGGCAGTGCCGGGTTACCGTCCGACGCGAACACCATCGTAGTGGGTGTGTGGATGCTTGAGCCGGGCGAAGACATGATCGTCGCGCGCCGCCTGCGCGAAGTCCTTACGAACGCCGCTTAAGATAAGGGAGCATCCCTCTGTGGAACGGCGCGATTTCTTTGGCGGTGCGCTCGGTTTATTCGGTGCTTCGCAACTGTCTGCCCAAACGCCGGCACCGGGCGGTGACGTCTTCATTGAACGGGCGTCAACGGGAGAGCCGCACAAAGGAAAGGTGCTGGCACTCATCACGCCACACCTGGACGACGGACCGTTCTTTGCTTGCGGCACGGTGGCCAAACTCCTCAAAGAGGGTTATGCCGGATATTTCATCCGGACCAGTAACGACGAGAAGGATTCGTATGACCTCACTCTGGGCGAGACCGTGGCGGCCAATGAGCATGATACCGGCGAGTTCCTGAAAGCATCGGGCTTGAAACAAGCGTTCGATCTCAGCTATCGAAACCATCGTATGGACGATGTGGCTCGGACCGAGATACGCGCGCGTCTGATCTTTCTGTTTCGACTGCTTAAGGTGGATACTGTTTTCAGCTACGATCCCTGGGGCCACTACGAAGAAAATCCCGATCATTACGTCACGGCGCAGGCAGTGGAAGCGGCCTGCTGGATGTCCGGAGGTCACTTGGATATGCCGGAGCATTTCGCCGCGGGTCTGAAGCCGCACAGTGTCGCGGAGAAATACTATTTCGCCAGGGGTCCGCAACTGATGAATCGCGTGGTCGATATCGGTCCCACAGTAGAAACGAAACTTGCTTGTCTCAGATCGTGTCGAACGATGATGACGCACATGATCAAGGATCTGAATGCGTCAGTTGCGGAGCGTAACCTCCGCTTGCCGGCTCTGGCGGGGGATGAGACGGCTGCGATCGACGAGTTTACTAAACTGGCAGTCGAGAATCGCGATCGCGTCGTTGGCGGGAAGTACGGTCTACGTTACGCTGAGGAGTTTCATTACATCGGGCCCGACAAATCGCTGGACGACTACATCTCGCGCAATGCCGTGCAATTGTAGCGCATGCTTCAGCGTGCTGGCGGGCTTTAGACTATGGCCAGACGGCGACCTGAAGTTCGCCGCAGCACGCTGAAGCGCTCGAAACCAGACCTCTACCTGGCCGCGCTATATTTCGGTGGAATGCTCAGGGGCAAGACACTGAGACTAATTTCCCCAATAGACCGGGGTTTCACGGCTTTCCTCAGATCTTCAGCCAGATGCCCAGGTGATTCGCAGGGTGGTGGTGGCGCGCGGTAGCCGGGGGGTCTCGCCGTCGCGCATCCCCAAAATTGCGTCTAAATAAAGGTGAGGAGGCATCATGATTTCCAAACACCCTAATCAAGACATATGGCATGGTCTGGACATGTTTCGCTCGGAAGCCGAGCAGATCATTAAGTCATTCGGTGAGAATCTAGCAATGCAGAAGCCGCCGCCGATCATCTACCACTACACAAGTGACGTTGGGTTGAGAGGAATTTTGGAGACCGGCCAGCTTTGGCTCACCGATATCTTGCAACTCAACGACCCCTCCGAGTTGAACCACGGTCTTTCCATTGGCATCAACGTCCTGAAGAGCATGGGGGCCGATGGCTCGCCAAAGTTGAAGAAATTCGCTCAACTGCTTGCCGCTTTGGCCCAGGGAAAAGAACTTATCCAAGAGTCCGCGTATTTTTTCGTCTGTTCGTTCAGTTCGAGCGGAGATGATCTCGGGCAATGGCGTGCCTATGCCGACAACGGACGCGGCTATGCACTCGGGTTTGATACCACGGCCTTGGAACATGGGTTTACCAAGGACGGAACGACGACACACCCATACGCTGCTGCATTTCCCATCTCATACAAAGACGCTGAGCTTGCCGAGATACAGCGTCAGATCTTCGAAAAGATACCTGCTGATCTGATATCTCTGTCGCATGGGAATTTGCAGAACTCTCCAATTGCTTCCTACCAGACGAACCCGCTCATTCGGCTCCTGGTGGATACGCTGACGAATACGATACATGCCGCACTGTTTTTCAAGCACGAGGCTTATGACAACGAGAAGGAATACAGGTTTTTACGGATGTACGGTGTGGACGGGCCGCCCCTCGGAATGAAACTTAGAGCCCGCCCATATTCATCGATCAGGTACACGGAATTCGATTGGAGAAGCGCTGCGTCCAATGCTCTCAAAAAGATTGTGGTCGGCCCTGCGGCAGACTACAAAAAGGCTGCTCAGTTTGCGACGGACTGCTTACGTTGGTTTCACCCGGAAACCGTCCCAATAACTTGCTCTGCAATTCCGTATCGGGCGTTATAAGGCAAAAGTCGCCAACACACTGTGTGTGATATCAACCCTGTCGAGTGCGACGGGCAGCGGGTAAAAGGGTGACCCCGTCCCACGCAGCATCCGCTCACAGCTCCCGCTCTATCTCTGCTCGTGCCAGTTCCGCAACCTGCTGCGCCAGCTCCGCCAGTAACTTCGGAGAAGACCGCCGCAGCTCCCGCGCCATATCCGGTGACCGCAGCAGCAGGTCCCGCGCCTGCGCCAGCGCCGCTAGCGCCAGATCCGGATCAGCGAACCAGGAACCAGGCCTGATTCGTGTACGGGCCGCCCGTGAAATATCCACCGAAAAGCACCAGGCCGTCGAAGTATGGATCGTAGTACATCGCAGAACCGTAACGTCCCTTGGGTGTGAACGAAGTCTGAAGTTGGCTCCACGTCGTTCCGTTCCAGGTCCACGTGTCATTAAGGGCCTCGCCGCCAACGTTAGAGTACCCGCCGAATAACACGATCTCGCCTGGATTAGCGTCGTAAGCGATTGATTGGTTCGCACGAGGCGAGGGTGAAGACGCCGGAAACCGCTGGGTCCAGGTGATCCCGTCCCATGTCCACGTATCGTCGAAGAAGGTTTCTCCCCCGTTCCCGCCACCAAAAAGGATGACCTGTAGAGTGGCCTTGTCATATGCAAGGGATGTTTCGCGCGGGGAAGGGCTGGTTGCGGGAAACTGCTGAGTCCAGGTCTTCGCGACTCCATTCCAAACCCAGGTATCGCCAAGGAAACCGTCAGGGGTGTAGCCGCCAAAGAGCACCGCCGTCCCGGTGGCGTTGTCGAAGGCCATTTGATCGGTGTTGAACCCGCGGGCGGGCGGGGATACAGGCGGGAACTGTTGGGTCCAAGTGGTGCCGTCCCACGTCCAGGTGTCGTCCAATGCGCTCCCGTCCCCCGCGAAGCCAGCAAAGAGAGCAACGGTCTTTGTTAAGGGATCGTAAGCGAATCCCGAGCCGGAGCGCGGGGAAGGGGACGTGGCTGGAAAAAGCTGCGACCACCCGGCCGTCCGGGTGAAAATCCAGGTGTCGCCGTATGCGGTGGAACCGTTGTTAACGTTGCCCCCAAAAAGAACGATCGATTGCGTCGCCGTGTCATACACCATCGACGAGTTACTCCGAGCCGAAGGTAAGTTCGGAAGCGCGGGCTTAACCCATTGAGGGCTTTGCGCCGCGACTGAACACGCCAATAGACAGCCCATCTGAACAACGTTGAGTGCGTGCAAAATCGTGTTTGACCTTTTCAGTGAAAACATCGGTGGCCGCTTCCTTAACAGAATTTCTTCCGTTTTGACCTAGCTCCTGCCAGATCGACCCCGATTATAAGCTTTGCTACCCGTCTTCGCGCGGGCTAGGCCCCAAAAAATCTAGAAATTAGAGGTACTATTACCTCTTCAAATCCCCGTGGCGCGGAAGGTGTGGCAGCCGATGGCCGTCTCGATGCCGGGCGTCAGCAGCACGGCGGCGCACCATGTACCAGAGATCCGTGCGGGACATGGGCTTTCCGGTACGGCTCTCCTAAGTGCATCCCTGGTAGCCGTACACGGCTATCCTACGCTCCCACGGGCACCGCTAGAAGGGATTGTCGAGCTTGCCCGCTTCCGCCTGCAACGTCTTCCGCCTGGCGTCAATGAGCTCGGCAAGGACTGCGGATACGGATGGTCTACCGCCGTGCTTCTCAGCTCTGGCGCGCGCCACCCATTGGAGGAGAGTCCAGGTCTGATGCCCGCAGGTTCACCGCAGACTGCCGGTCTGGATCTTCGCTCTTTTCGCTCATAGGCAACCTTCCGGGTGTACGGCAAGCTGACGGTTGTTCGTGCTAGCTGTCAGCCGACCGCAACCGCCGTGTTTACCGCACAGCTAGCGGTCTCTTGCTGGCAGACTTTCCGTACACAGTCGCTCACCGTCATCACTGGCGCGCCCAACAGTTTGGCAATTTGGCGAAGCGACTTGCCTTCACCTTTCAGCGGAAGCGCCTCATCGCGGCGGAACACGCGCGCCGGTCTACCGCAATGCTTGCCTCGCCGCTTCGCTTCACGGACGCCAGGATTAACGCGCTCGCAAATCAAGCCAAGCGGTCAGACGCACAACCCGTTCTATCATTCTGGCGCTTGCACGGAGCAATTCGCGGTGTATTATTCTCTAGCCGCCGGAGCGTATTTTTCACGCACCAAGAAGAGGTAGGCGACCATCCCCAGGACCAAAACCAGCCAGATCGCCTGCATCGGGGCTTCGTACCTGCCGGTCTTCTGCTTGAGCCAACCAGTCAGGATCGGCGCAACGATTCCGGCGACGCTGCACGCGCAGTTCTGCACTCCGCAGACCCGTCCGATCGCCGAAGGCGGAATCAGCGTCTGCGTAATGGCCCAATAGTTGGCCGTCGCAAGACCCAGGCCGGAGAGCGACACAATCGAGAAGATCAAGGCGCCGTTCAGCGAAGAAGTCTGCCCGCCGATCAATTCCGTGCAGGCGATGGCGAATCCGGCGACGGTGAACCACTTACGCACGGTGACCGGATTACCGCCCCGCCCGATCATCAGATCGGCGCACCAACCGGCCAGGGCGGCCACGGCGGCCATGCCACCGAAGCTGAAAAACGTGTACAGGCCCATCCTCGAAAGCGACAAGTGGCGCTGCTCGATGAAGTAGGCGGGCATCCATGTCATGCAGAAATAGACGAAGTACATGTAGCAGAAGGACGCAATGATGGTCCCCCACACCACCGGGCTGGCCATGATCTTGCGAAACGGAATGGGCTGCGAGTCGTCTTTTATTTGGATGGCTTTCTGAACTTTACGGCCATCCTCTTTGACGAGCAGCATCCACGGTATCAGCCACACGATACCCCCTAGTCCAATCAACACGAACATCAGCCGCCAGTCGTATAAAGTAATGAGCCAGGCGGCAAGCGGAGCTCCGATAGCTGGTCCGATCTTCGTGCCGGCCATATAAAGGCCTACCGCGAGGCCCCGTTCCTGTTCCGCAAAATTGAAGCGAATCCATCGATAGCTCGCGGGAGCCACCACGGACTCGCCAACGCCCAGAACCACGCGTAGCGTCACCAACTGCGGCACAGAGCGCGCCATGGCCGTGCCGGCGGAAGCCAGGCACCAGAACACAAAGCTGAAGGCGTACGGAAGCTTCACGCCGTATCGGTCCACCACCCAGCCGGCCGGGATCTGAAGCGCCGCATAGGCCCAGAAAAAGGCCGAGTTGAGCATTCCCCGGTCAGTGTCCGAGAGCCGGAACGACTTGATGAAGTCGGGCACCGCAAGGGCCACGGACAGGTTGGAGCGGGACGCATATGCAAGAATCATTCCAACGCTCAACAGTCCGATGATCGCCCAGCGCACCGGGGAGGCAGCACGCCGAACGGGCTCCGAGGCGGTCGCGGCACTCACCATATGGTTCTGACTCTAACAGGATTCGCCTGCCGTCCACCAACTGCCGCCTGACCTGCTGCGTGGGCTTTGGTTGCACTCGCAATTACAGACCTGAATAACGGAATATCGACAACAGCGCCGGAGATATACTCTTAAGGGATGGGCGACATGAAGAGACGTGAGTTTATCGCCGCGGGTGGGGCGATCGGGCTGCCGCTCCAGGCGGCTGCCATGCAACAGAACTCGCCGCGTTACACAGGCAATCCGCAGTTAAAGATCACCGATGTCCAAGTGTTCCTGGTCAACGCGGGAAGAAACTATGTCTATGTGAAAATATCTACCGACCAAGGCATCCATGGATGGGGTGAGGCTTATTCTGCGGGGCCCGACGAGGCTACGGCCGCGACCGTCCGGGACTTTCGAGAATGGCTGGTCGGCAAGGATCCACGGAACGTCGAGTATCTGTGGGCCACCCTGTACAACTTCACGCGCTTTCCGGGCGGGTTGGTGGTCAATGCGGCGATCAGCGGAATCGAGCACGCCTTGTGGGACATTGCGGGCAAAGCCGCGGGCCTTCCGGTTTACATGCTGCTGGGCGGAAAGTGCCGCGAAAAAGTGCGCGTTTACCAGAGTGCTGCTGGGCGGACACCTCAACAACTCGCTGAGAATGCCAAAGATCTGATCGCGAAATACGGGTACACGGCGATCAAAGCGGCGCCGCATCCATCCGGCTCGCAATCCATGCCGTACAACGCCGTGACCCGCGCCGCCGGCGAGAGAGCGGAGGCGCTCCGCCAAGCCGTTGGACCAGACGTCGATCTGTGCTTCGACGCGCACGCCACCATTTGGGAGCCCTACCGTGCGTACCAGATGGCGGAGGCCCTGAAATCCGCCCATCCCCTGTTCCTCGAGGAGCCGTTACGGCCAGAGAACATGGACGCCATGGCGGAGTTGCGGCGGAGATCTCCGATACCGATTGCCACGGGAGAGGAACTCTACACCAAGTTCCAGTTCCAGCAACTGCTGAGCCAAGGGGGCGCCGATATCATCCAGCCCGACATCTGCCTGGCCGGTGGAATTCTGGAGCAGAAGAAGATTGCCGCCATCGCCGAGTCTCACTACACCATGGTGGCTCCGCACAATCCGCTAGGCCCGCTGGCCACGCTGGTGAACATTCACTTCGCCGCGTCCACGCCAAACTTCATCATCCTGGAATATCACCCTGACGACGAAGCGCCGCGCAAGAATCTGATCAAGGGCGACACCATCGTGGCCAAGAACGGCTATCTGGAGATTCCCGACAAACCGGGATGGGGCTACGAAATGAACGAGGAGGCCTTCAAGAGTATGCCTGCCAAGCCCTGGCGCCGCGCCCCGGCATTCCGGGCGGACGGTTCTCCTGATTTCATCTAAAGCTTCGGGTACCGGCATGCAAGCTGCCCGTCGAGGTGTCCCATGAATATTCGTTTCATCGATTTTCGGAAACGAGACGAAAGCAGTTAAGCGCTCGTCGTTATTTCTTGTTCCGAATGGAATACAACCGGCTCTCCGTCCGCAGGAGTAGGCGATCGCCGACGATCGCCGGAGTTGCCTGCGCCATCTCGTCCAGCAGATTGATATGGAGCAACTCGAACTTTTCGCCCGCGGCAATCACGAAAGTCTTGCCCTCTTCGCTAAGGCAGAACACCTTGCCGTTATACGCCCAGGGCGATGAGGTAAATGCGCCGCCAGCGTCGATCCTGGACCGGTAGTTCAGCTTCCCGGTTTTGGCATCGAAGCGCCTCAAAATCCCAGTCTCCGACAGTGCAAACAGCGCCCCGTCGTATGCCACTTCCGTCGGCAGGTATGTGCCACCATGTGGCTGCGACCACGCCACAAACTCGCTCTGCTTGCCATCCTCTCCCGGCGTCAAATCCCCCGCCGCCCCGGGTTTGATCGCAAACAGTGCCTTTCCCCTCCCGCCGTTCACATACAACAAGCCCTCGTAAGCGAACGGACTCGGAATCGGCGTCGGCGACATGTCAGACAGGCGCCACAACTCTTTGCCTGCTGCGTCATAGCTCACCGCCACTCCAGGTCCGACGGTCACAACTTCCGTCCGCTGCGGGTTCTTCCAGACAAATGGCGTCACCCAGCCCGACCGCTGCGGCGGCCCCCCGCCTTTCGCCGCCAGGTCCCGGTTTGTGCGCCACACCGGCTTGCCAGTAATCGTATCGAATGCCGCGATAAACTGCTGCTTCTCGTTGTCGTTGACAATCAAAAGCATGTCTCCCAAAAGCGTAGGCGATGCTCCAGTGCCGAAATCCAGATATATCGGATAGGCTTCCAGCGGCGTGTGCCAAACTTGTGTGCCCTTCATGTCATACGCATAGAGCCCCAAATTCGCTATGTAAATATAGACCAGATTCCCATCGGTCACCGGAGTCTCCGAAGTAAAGCTGTTCTTGCGATGCCGTCCTCCCGGTGGCTGCCCTGAGTAGAACTCCCGCTTCCAAACCAACTCACCCGTCTGAATATCGAGACAGTACAGGTAGTAATGAAGCATCACCTCCTTCGGTAATTCGATGTCGCGGGCCGTCACCCGTTCCAGCACTTCTTTCTCGCTGAGGCCCTGCTTCATTAGCTCTGCCGCGTACTCGTTGCTATACTCGGTCCCAATCCGCGGCGACTTCGACTTCCCCTCAGTCGCGACCGTCGTGAGAAACACCCTACGCCCGTTCACGATCGGCGAGGACCACCCTCGCCCCGGAATCTCCGTCGCCCATTCCACGTTCTCCGTCTTCGACCACTTCTCCGGTAACCTTCCCTGGACAGCTACCGGATTCGCGTTCGGCCCGCGAAACCTCGGCCACTCCGGCTCCGCCCCCCGCGCCTCGCCCAAACTCAGCGCCATCACGCTTAAGGCCACATGAATCGCATACCGATGAAGAATGCCCATTTCGTAATTTTACGCTCCCCGACAGGCGAGAATCAGAACTCCCTGCCGCGGTATCCCAATAACCAGGTCAGGTGTAATGCTTTGAGTCTTGACGGTCGTAAGCCCACCTGGCGGAGAATGAAAAATGTAAGCTTTTGAAAGCTTTTTTCAAATGTTGGGAGCGATAAGTTAAAAAACGAGTCAATGACTTGGAAGGGCGCCGGCCCCGCAGGCATTACATTTCAGGTCGCGGGTGCTCCAGCTTTACATCGGATACATCGTCCAGACGGGACCCTCGGCGCCGCCAATTGGGAGAATCTTGCCCCTGAACCCGCTGAACCACTCGACCTGATAGCGGCTAGGCCCCAGTTTCAGCGTGACGCTCTCTCCTTTTGGGAGATTAGACGGCGTAGGTTCGGCCCAACTCCGCAACACACTAGACATCGCTGCGTTTGGCGTGGAAGCCATCCCGCACGATGAATTGGCCAGCAACGGCGCCTCAAAATGGCCGACGCCTTCACGCTCCACCCCAGCTCCATCGTGGCGATGGATCGCGGGTATAACGACTAAGGCCTGTTCTTTCAGTGGACCACCGAAGCAATCTACTTTGTCACACGCCTGAAGGAAATGCGGCGCACGACGTGGTGGAGGAATGTGAGGTTCCCGAGGACCGCATCTGCTTCTCACAGACCTGATCTACCGAGCGATCGCAATTTTCAAGGTGCTCATCCCAAGTCTGCATCGGCTACTGGTTTTGGAGTGCGGCAAACTCGGCCCAGACCGCAGGGCAGATTCGGATGGTGTTGGCGCATGGTCTCCGCATTGAGTCGGACCCAGGATTGTTGGAAGCTGGTGTTCAGATGTTTGTAAACGTCTGAGAATCGACCGATTGTATTTGAACTGAACGAGCAAGATACTCTCATCCTGGAACAGATGAAGAGGTCGCCAAATTCCGCGGCTCCGCCGTCCCAGAGGGCCCTGTGGAACCTGTTTCGGGAAGTACGCGATTTAGGGCTGGGGTACTCGCTTCCTGCCGAAGACAGCGATCATCCGGAAAGTTTGCGGCCCGAGATCAGGTCCGGCCGCGCCAGGTGGTTTGGGGAAAGCTTGGTCAACGCACCTTCGAAGGACATTTACGTGAAGCCCGAAAACGATTCCAAATCAATAACTTTCAAAGCCGATCCGAGAAAAGTCGGTCCGCTCTGGAGCCGCGTCAGGTGCTGTTTCGGGACACACCATGCTCTCTTTGTGTATCATAGATTCGGCTAGGATAGACGGGATTAGACAAGCATAATAGCCGCCATTGGTTAGCCGCTGTGCGCATTGCCATCGCCTCCCTAATGCAAGAGAGCAATACCTTCTCAACCGTGATGACACGTTACGAAGACTTCAACCCGGTCTTCGGCCCGGCGGCCCTTCAACGCCACCGCGGAAAATTGACCGAGATGGGCGGGTTCATCGACACGTTGTCGCGCGCGAGGCACGAAATCGTGCCCCTCTGCGCCGCCTGGGCCATCACCGCTAACCGCACGCGGCGTGCTGACTTCACGCGCCTGGTAGACGAATTCTCCGCGCGCCTCGCGCAGGTCCGTCCCGATGGCCTCCTGCTGGCCATGCATGGCGCTCAAACCGCCGAAGGTGTGGACGATGTCGAGAGTCACGTGCTGATGCGCGCGCGCGAAATCGTAGGTCCGGTTCTGCCGATCGTGGTCACGCTGGATCTCCACGCCAATATCACGCAGGCCATGATCGATCGCGCCACCGCTCTGGTCGGCTATCACACCTATCCCCATACCGATATGTATGAGATCGGGCAGAAAGCCGCCAAGCTCCTGCTATCCACGCTCTCCGGAGCCATCCGTCCGGTGATGGCATGGCGCAAACTGCCGCTCTTGGTGAATGCCGAAAACCAGCAGACCTCGCGGGGACCGGCGCGCCGATTGTTTGCTCGCGCCCAGTTGCTCGAGGCCGCCGGGCGCGCCCTGGCCGTGTCGATTTTTTCCGTGCAGCCCTGGATGGATATCCCCGAAATGGGGTCGGCCGTGGTAGTGGTCGCCAACGGGGATGTCCGCGCCGCCGACCGGCATGCCGCTGCCATCGCTCAAAAATACTGGCAGATGCGCCGCGAATTTGAGGTTAGTCTGACGCCGCCCGAACTCGCGATACGCATGGCCCTCGCCACCAAAGGCGGACCGGTAGTGCTCGCCGAGTCATCCGATAGCACCGGCTCCGGCTCTCCCGGCGATAGCACTGGCGTGCTCAAACACCTCGTCAAAGCGAAACTCACCGAGCCAGTGGCGATTTTCCTGGTCGATCCGGAAGCCGCCGTTCAACTTTCGGCCGCCGGCGTGGGCGCGACCGTCACGCTGCCCATCGGCGGCAAGCTCGACCGTCGGAATTCCAAGCCGGTGCGCGTCACCGGATACGTGCGCCTGGTTTCCGACGGCCGCTGGACCGCCCGCGCCCGCGGCTATAACACCGGCATCGAAACCTGCATGGGCAAAACCGTGGTGTTGGAAATCGGAGCGGTGCGCGTGCTTATCGCCGAGCGCTCCGCCATGACCGTGGATCCCGAACTGTTTCGCAGCCACGGCATCGA
>Ga0302326_10027805_pt1 | contig 11399 bp, 10 predicted proteins | sample Palsa_T0_3_FD_202264 | JGI IMG/M metagenome (GOLD analysis project Ga0302326, IMG submission 202264) | Peat permafrost microbial communities from Stordalen Mire near Abisko, Sweden - Palsa_T0_3 | ecosystem: Environmental > Terrestrial > Soil > Palsa > Peat permafrost | place: Sweden: Abisko...
TCGCCGACACCGGCAACCAAGCCATCCGCAAAATCTCCCCCTCCGGCGATGTGAAGACGATCCTTTCGGGTTTGGTCAACCCCACCAGCATTGCGGTTGACCCCAAGGGGACGGTCTTTTTCACGGATTCTCGCGGCGCGCATAAAATCTCCAACGGCAACGCAGAGTTGCTCCCGCCCCTGCTTTTGACCGCCAATCCGGACGGACCCATCGCCCAGGCCGACTTCATCGCCGTGGACGGTCGCGGGACGGTGTACATAGTTGACACTGGCAAGAACATTGTCTGCTGGCAGCCGAAGTGAAGGATGAAGGGCCGCTTGTGAATAACTTTTTCTTGCGAATTTTAGGATCGGGTGTAAGAAAAGAATTGGCGGAGCATTGAGCACGGGTCCAAGTACCGGTTTAGAGATCTTTGTCCGGGGCGTCAGGACTTATTCGCTAGACGAATCCTAATCCCGCTTGCGGGAGCGCTAAATCTCATTGTGCCTTGCTTCGCCATTTTTTTCCCCTGCGAGGCGGGCTCGAACCGGGACGAAAATGCTCCTTGCAACTCAGGCCGACCGGGTGCAGGTTTGCAATGAAAGGTATTTTTATGAAAAGAGAACTATCGATTGTTTTGTGCGTTTGCCTGATCAGTATGTGCGGCATCAACACAAGTCGAGCGTCCGGTATCGCCGCGATTGGCGATGTGGTCGTTGTCCGACCCGTCAGTTTCGTCGCCACCGTGCTTGGCTCGGTCTTTTTCGTGGTCGCCTGGCCCTTCGCGGCGGCTTCCAAGAGCACGCACGAAACCGCCAACGTTCTGGTTGTGGAACCCGCGCAATACACTTTCACGCGGCCCGTGGGGGACTTCAGCAGTGACTACGACTGAACATTGATCATCAGTAAAGTCGGAACGGACACCATCATCATTGCCTTCTTCAGATATGGGTGCTACCGGGGGGGCCGAATCAGCTCGAACCGCCGAATCGGCAAGCGGAAGGAGGAGGTAACGGCTAGACCAGGGGCTTAACTCATCGAGTGAATCCGCCGATCCTTCCGCAACTTTTTGTAACGCGCCTTGTTTCATTGTCTGGAATAATAAGTAATGGCAATTGCATCAATAAAGACTTTGCTGGAAAAGCACAGTTTGGCGACCAAGCGCCAGTTCGAGGATTGGATCAAGGCTTGGCGCCTGTCCGCCGAAAGCGGTTCGCAGGAAACTTTGCTCGCCTTTATCGCGCGCGAAAAGGGCTGCACCGAGGAGGCCTTCCTTCAACAACTGGCCGTCGCGCTGGGGTGGCCGTTCATTGACCTGGCCAAAATGGAGGTTTCGCAGGAGGCCCGCAAACGGCTTTCCACCAAGGTTGCCTTTCAATACTTTGTCCTGCCCATCCATTTCGAAAGCGGCCAATTGCAGGTCGCCGTCAGCAACCCCTTCGACGCCGCCATGCTCAGCGCCGTCCAATTTGACGCGCGCGTGCCGGTCAATTTCGCCCTGACCACCCGCAACGAAATTGAAAAATCGCTCAAGAAATTTTACGGGGTGGGCGCCGAAACGCTGGACGAAATCGCCAAGGAAGACGAACCGCTGGAGTTGCTGGTGGACGACCGGGAAATCACCGAGGACAACCAGGAGGCCAGCGTCATCAAATTCGTCAATCAGATCATTTGGGAGGCCTTCAAGGACCGCGCGACGGACATCCACTTCGAGCCGGCCGAGGATGAGTTGCGCATCCGCTACCGGATTGACGGCATCCTGCATCAGACGCCCATGCCGCCGCAGTTGAAACGATACCAGGCCTCATTGATTTCCCGCATCAAGGTCATGTCCGGCATGAACATCGCCGAAAAACGCCTGCCCCAGGACGGGCGCATCAATGTCCGCATCAAGGGGGAGGAAATCGACATCCGCGTTTCGACGGTGCCGACGGTTTATGGCGAAAGCGTGTCGCTGCGCTTGCTCACGCGCGGCAAGATCTTCCTGAGCCTGGACAAGCTGGGCTTTGACCCTGCCGAGGAATCGCGCATCCGCGAAATCATCATCAAACCACACGGCATTTTCCTCGTCACCGGGCCGACGGGATCGGGCAAATCGACATCGTTGTACGCGTTTCTGAGCACGATCAATTCGGTGACCAAGCGTATCATCACCATCGAAGAGCCGGTCGAGTATGAGCTTAAGGGGATCAATCAAATCGCGGTGCGGGCGGACATCGGGCTGACCTTCGCCATGGGGCTGCGGCACATTTTGCGGCAGGACCCCAACGTGATCATGGTCGGGGAAATACGCGATCTGGAGACGGCGGAAATCGCCATACGGGCGGCGTTGACGGGCCACTTGGTCTTCAGCACCCTGCACACCAACGACGCGCCCAGCGCGTTCACACGCTTGATCGACATGGGCATTGAGCCGTTCCTGGTGGCCTCGTCGGTGGAGGCGGTGCTGGCGCAACGCTTGGTGCGCACTATCTGTCCCAAGTGCGTGACCGAGCAAAAAGTCGAGCGCGCCTATCTCAAACGCATCGGTTTCCCGGAGAGCGAAATCGACATCAGCAAGTTCTGGAAAGGAGCCGGCTGCGAGGAATGCCGGCAATTGGGCTACCAGGGCCGCATGGGTATTTACGAATTGCTGTTCATGGATGAAGAAATCCGTTCGCTCATCATGACGCGCGCCAATTCCTCGGTCATTGCCGCCAAATCCATGGAAAACGGCATGAGAACCTTGCGCAACGACGGCTGGAAAAAGGTCAAAGCCGCCAAGACCACCATTGAGGAAGTGCTCCGCGTCACCCAAACCGAGGAACACCTCCAATCGCTGGTTGAGGACGTCAAGCAACCGGGTTGGGTGAAAGGTTCGTAATGGCCCGCTGGCAATCCGCCATCCTCCTTCACTCCAGCGCCGCCGGTCGCCGCCTCTGGCAACTCTCGGCCAGCGGTGACAAATTCACCGTCCAATCGGAGAAGGCCTTGCTGACCAACGATCCGCTGCCTTTCGGCTTGGTGGGCAAGGATTGGCACACCCTCATCCGCCCCAAGCTCAACATCGCCTGGTTGCCGGCGGACAAAGTTTTTCTGCGCGCCGTCCAATTGCCGGCCAGCGATACGGCCGATATTTTGCAGATGGTGGAGTTGCAGATGGAGAAACTCTCGCCCCTGCCCGTCACGCACGTCGTTTGGAGCGTTTTCTTGATGCCACGCCCGGATGACAAGCCGGAATCCTTGCAGACGGTCATCGTCATTATCGCGGCGCGCAGCGCGGCGGAGGAGTTTTTGGGGCAGTTGGAGACGCAAGGCTTCCTGGCCGACCGCCTGGAAGCGCCCGGTCTGGATCAATTGCTGGCGGTGGACATTCGCGAGGAGGGAGTGTGGATTGTGCCCGGGGCCTCCGGCGAACCGGCCTTGGTGGCGTGGTCCTACGGGGGCGCTATTCAAAACATCACGCTGGTGACCCTGCCCCCCGGTCCAGAGCGCGGCGCGCAACTCAAAACCCAAATCGAGCAGATCGCCTGGGCTGGCGAATTGGAAGGCTGGCTGAGCGGGACGCCCAAGGTTCATCTGGTGGCCAACGCTCAGGAAGCACGGTTCTGGGAACCGGTTTTCAAGGATACGGGAGAGGAGATTGATCTGATCACACCGTTGCCCGAGGCCCAATTGGTGGCCCGAAGCACCCAACGTTGCGCCAACGACTCCTCCACCAACCTCTTGCCGCCGGAGTTCGCCAAGCGATATCGCCAGCAATTCGTGGACGGGCTATGGATGCGCGGCGTCTTTGCCTTGTTGAGCCTCTACATTGTCGGTGTGCTCATGTACTTCAGCGCCCTCTACATGCTGAAACTCAAGTTCAATCATGTCAAAGACCAATTGGCCAGCATCGGCCCAAGCTACACCAACGCATTGAAGGACAGCGCCCAATTGCAGATCCTCAAGGATCGCTCGGAACTTAAATTCGCCGTCCTGGATTGCTATAAGGCCGTGGCCGAACACCTGCCCGAAAGCGCCACCATCGAGACCTTTCATTTCGATCGCAAGAAACTCGATCTATGGGGGAGCGTCCTGGCTGAATCCCAGGGAGACGTGCTGAATTTCAACGAGGAATTGCGCCACGTCCCCAATCCCAACAGGCCGGACCAGCTTCTATTCTCCTTCGTCAGCGATGCTCCGATGACAATCCACGGCGATAAAGCGGAATGGCGATTCACCTGCCAGCTAAAGGAGGCCAGCGATGAATAATTTCCTCAACCAGCTCAACTTGACCCCGCAGGAGCGCCGCATTGTGGTCATCATCTTTCTGGTTGTGATTGTGGTGCTCAACTTGTTGTTCGTCTGGCCGCATTTCGGCGAATGGGGCAGCATCAACAAACAACTCGAGAGTATGCGCGGCACGATTGCCAACGACAACCGCATGATTGCCCTGGATACTAATCCGACCAATGGCTTCCAGATGGAAGTCAAAAAATTGTCCCGCCTGGAAGGCAACAGCGTGATGGAGAACCCCGTCGATCCTTCGATTCAGTTGGGCAACACCATCCGGGCGCAGGAAATCAAAACAGGTGTCAATGTCAGTAGCTTTGGCACAGGCCGCGTCAAGACGAACGAGTTCTTTGAGGAGATTTCCACAGCCATCGAGGTCCAAACCCAGGAACCGCAACTCGTCAGCTTCCTCTACAACATGGGCATGGATCCGGCCATGATCCGCGTCGCAAGTCTGGATCTGCAGCCGGACGATCGCAGTACCCGCTACAAGCTCAAGGGATCCATTACCTTGACGGCCAATTACACCAAGAGACCGCCGGCGGGAGTCAGTCCCTCCACCGCCAAACCCATCGCCGCAGGCAAACCGGCGCCCGGTCCCGTCAGAAAGCCAGTGGTTCCTCCTGCTCCCGCTCCCGCTGCCGTTGCCGCTCCGGTGCCAACCGCCAAACAGCCCCCGCCCGGTCCCCCCGCGCCAGGGCTGAATAAGAAGCTGCGTGAAAGAGGGCAACCCAATATGCCTGCCCGACCCAGACGCGGCGCAGGCCAACAGGGGCAACCAGGCCAACAGAATTCGCCGCCAGAATAATTTATGAATTTAAAACGCTTCATGCCCCTGCTCCTGTTCTTGTCGTTGGCGACAGGACGAAGCGCACAATCCGACCCCGGCCTCGACGGCGGCTGGCAGGTTGCCCAGGCTCCCATACCGCCGCGCCCTAACCAAGGGCCGCGCCGCACGCCCGGGACCCTGCCGCCCGTTACGCCGCCGGCGGCCACCAATACACCGAGCATCGTGCCCATCCCCGCAGCCGGGCCGCCTCCGCCTAATCTTTCAGCCATGCCGGGCGCGGGCGCCGCGCCTGCGCCTGTCAATACCAACGAGCCGGCGGACATCAGCTATAACTTTCCCGGCGTCCCCGTGGAACAATTGTTGGACATCTACGCCGATTTGGTGGGTCGAACCCTTCTGAAGGGCGGCGGCACGGGAGGCGTCTCCAAAGATCTTACGATCACGCTCAAAACGGAAACTCCTCTGACTCATTCGGAGGCCATTGAAGCCCTGGAAACGATCCTCGGCATGAACCAAATCACCATTGTTAATATCGGGGATAAATTTGCCAAAGTAACCACCGAGGCCGTGGCCCCGACCGAGGGCGGTCAGATTAACACCAATATCAACAACCTGCCCGAAGCCGGCAAAATGGTGACCCAAATCGTTCAAGTCAAATACACAGACATCAAAGACCTGGTTGACGTGCTCGGGCCTTTCTCCCGCATGCCCAAAAGTATCGTCGCGCTTCCCAGCACTCAGACCCTCGTGCTGAGGGATTACGCCGAGAACGTGGCCCGCATGGTGGAAATGGTTCACAAAATCGACGTGGTGACGCCATTGATTATCAAACCGCACGTGATCCCCATCAAGTACGCCTTGGCCAGCGACATTGCCTCGGCCCTTGGCCAATTGGGCGCCGGGGCCGGCGGTTCCGTCGGTAAAAGCACTTCCGGGGCCAACTTCAAAACCGGCACCGGCACCTCTACCTCTGGCGGTTTCACCGGCGCTGGCCCCACTGGCAACGGCATCGGCGGGATAGGCGGCTCTGGCGGCAGTTATCCCGGGCAGGCCACCAGCACCAGCGGCCTTGGCTCCGCGGCCACCAGCGGGCGCAGTTCGTTCCAAAACAATCTCAACAAGATCGTGTCCAACGCCGCCAACTCCGGCTCGTTCCAGCTTTTCGGCCTGACCAAAATCATTGCCGATGAACGCACCAATTCCCTCCTGGTCTTCGCCAATGACGATGACATGAAGACGATTCAGGACATCATCGACAAACTCGACGTCGTTCTTCAACAGGTGCTTATTGACGCCATCATCATGGAGGTCGATTTAGGCAGCATGCAGAACACCGAAGTCAGTTATCTTTCACAAAGGCAGGGCGGCAGCACTTTCACGGGCGCTGGAGGCTTGCAAAATTTGCAAAACGCTTCGAGCTTCTTGACGGGCTCCAGCAGCTCCACCACCAACGCCAGCGGCGCCGCCAGCAGCGTGGCCAGTTCCACCCTTGCCAGTCTGCCCAGCGGGTTCAGTTATTTCGCCAAATTCGGGGACGATCTCAATGTCGTCATGGAAGCCGCGGCCAGCGACAGCCATTCTATTATTCTTTCCCGTCCCCGCATCCAGACCTCGCACGCCGTGCCAGCCGACATGTTTATTGGCAAGACCGTCCCCTACATCACCGGCTCCTATAATTACGGTTACTCTTCCGGCCCCAGTTCGCAATACAGCCAGTTGGAGGTTGGCATTCACTTGCAGATCCTTCCCCTGATCAATCCCGATGGCCTTGTCGTCATGGACATCCAGGTCGATGTCGAAGGAATCATCGGAGAAACGCCTATCAACGGCACTGATGTTCCCATCACCAGCAAGCAACAAGCCGGGGCAAAGGTGGCCGTGCGCGACGGCGAAACCATCATGTTGGGTGGATTCATCCAGGACAACCCATCGGTGACCGACGCCGGCGTGCCCGGATTGATGAACATTCCGTGGCTGGGCAATCTTTTCAAGGGCAAGCAAACCTCCACCAGCCGCCAGGAGTTGGTCATGCTGCTGCGCCCGACGGTGCTGGCGACGCCCGCGATCGCCGCAGCCGTGGCCGCGAAAGAACGGAACAAGCTCTCTGGCATCAGGCAAGGCGAGTTGCAACTCCGCCAGGAAGAGGAAGATCGCTACAAGAAGATCGACGCCCAGTTGCTCAAAGACGCCGAAAAACGGGCTAAAGACGCCAAGAGAGAGGCCGAAAAAGAAACCAAGGAAAAGGCCAAACTCAAATCCGCCGGCGTCACCAACGCCCCGACCCTCGAAACCATACCGCCGTTGGAAGATTAAAACTTGACGATTCGGCAAAGTTGGCCAGCGTCATGGAATGCGGTGTGCGCCAAAGTGTATTGCCTCGATATTGTTGCTCTCGCAAGCAGTGCTGGCCTCTGCGGCCACAATAGTCGAATTCCCTTTCACATGGCGCGCGGGTTTGATTTGGCTGCAAGTTGAAGGGCCGCGCGGCGGCAAGCCATTGAATTTCATTCTCGATTCGGGGGTGGAGTATAGTATGCTGGATCTTGCATCCGCCCGGCGGCTCAACATGGGGATCGGCCAGCCCATCGCGGTTCGCGCCATGAACACCGCCTCCTCGGGCTATTTGACGGAATCCTGGCGGGCAAGGGTAGCCGGGGTTTATTCCATGACAAACCGCCTGGCCATGGACCTTTCGGCCTTAAGCGCCGACTGCCATCATCAGGTCGATGGTCTCATTGGCGCCGAGTTTTTTGCCGGGCACATCGTGCAGATTGATTTCGCCAAGGAAAGGATTCGCCTTTTGCAGAACTACCAGCCGGCGGATAAAGCCGAAGTTCTGCCTTTGCAAATTCGGGCCAGGCAGATTCGGATTCCGGTTGAAGTCATAGGTCTCGGAAAGGGCTTGGCGCGATTGAACACCGGATGCGCTTCCTCCTTGCGTTGGTCTGTCACGAAATCCATGCTCGCCAGCCCTGACGCTCCCAAGCCGCAGGGCGCTGGCGTGACCAACCTTATCGTTCGTAAGAATACCCAATCCGTGCGCCTCGGTAGTCTGACCTTGGAAGATGTCCCGACTGGATTGCAATCCGAAGCGATGCTGGCGGGAGAAGGCGGGATGATGGGAGCCGGCCTGCTTTCGCGCTTCTCTATCGTCACCATTGATGAACCGTCCGGGCATCTTATCTTGGAAGGATTGCTCAAGCCCAAACCTCCTGCCAGGCCATAAGTAAGTGAAGTGGTGCCAGCGACTGGAATCGAACCAGTGACCTCGGGCTTATGAGTCCCACGCTCTAACCAACTGAGCTACGCTGGCGCACCGCCCTATACTTCGCGGTCTTCGACCCAGTGTCAAATTGGATTTTCTCCCAAGGCAAAAGAGTCCAATCTTTCGGCTGTGTCAAGAAAAGGTGAGACAAAATGGCGCTTATGCTTTTAAAGGTCTTGACTTGCATTCCCATCTAAGCGTGGTAGCATAAGGAAAGGCTAAAGGCTAAGGGTGTGAGACAAAATTCTTCCTTTAGGCCGCCAGCGGTAGCGCGTCCTTGCGGGCCGCCTGCTGGTTGAGATGATGTTTCCAGAACTCCTCAAATTCGTAAGTATTGAGACTTCATAGGAGAAAGAACAGTTTTTGCAGCCGTGTAAAGGTGATGCTCTACCACTGAGCTAACCACGCCTCGCTTGCCTCCAAAGTAGGCGCACAACGCCGCCGAGGCAAGCAAAAAATCACTCCAAAGAATATCCTCTCAACCAGCGGCGCGCGTTCGCCCCTCGACGCGCGCCATGGCCCACCGCGCGTGTTCGGCCACCAGCGGTTCAGTGTCCGTGGCGGCACGCTCCAGAGCGGGCAGCGCCGCGGCGTCCCCGCTGTTTCCCAGAGCCACGCAGACGTTTCTGAGCAATCCCCGCCGTTTGGCCCGCCGGATGGGCGTCCCGGCGAAACGGCGCTCAAAGGCCGCCTCGTCCAGTGAAAGCAGTTCGATTAAATCAGGCGCCGCCAACTCCTCCCGGTAATGGGGACGCATCATCGCCCCTTCGCGGGCAAAACGGTTCCAAGGGCACACTGCCAGACAATCATCGCAACCGTAAATCCGGTTGCCCATGAGCGGACGCAACTCCTCGGGAATGGACCCCTTCAATTCTATGGTCAGGTAAGAGATGCATCGGCGCGCATCCAATTGAAATGGCGCGGTGATGGCGGCAGTTGGGCACGCCTCGATGCAGCGGTGGCAGGAGCCGCAACGATTCTTTTCGGGCGCATCGGCCTCGAATTCCAGAGTGGTGATGATTTCCGCCAAAAAAAACCAATTGCCTAATTTGCGGCTGATGAGATTGGTGTGTTTGCCGATAAACCCCAACCCGGCCCGTTGCGCCAAATCTCGTTCCAGGAACGGGCCGGTATCGACATACCACAAGGAGCGCGCGCCGACTTCCAACGAATTAACAAAGGCCGTCAAATCCTTGAGCCGGCGGCCTAAAATGTCGTGGTAATCGCCATACCTGGCATAACGCGCAATCTCACCCGCGGCGCCCACAGACGGAGGCGTTGCGTAGTTGACGGCCATGGTGATAATCGTTTTGGCGTCGGCCAGGACCAAAGATGGATCGATGCGTTTATGGGCGTTGCGGGCGAGGTAATCCATTTGTCCGTGGCGGCCAGCCTGGAGCCAGCTTTGAAACTGGACGGCGTGATCGGGCGGGCGAGGCGTGGTGAAACGGCAATCGTCAAACCCCAACTGCAGGGCGCGTTGAAAGATGGCGGATTTCATCCTGCTTTCCGGGCCAGATGGAATTGATGAAGGACTTGTTGGGCGGCTTCTTTGGCGGAGCGAAATCCCGTGTGGACCAGCACATCGGCCTGGCGGTAGGCCGGAGCGCGTTGTTCGAGCAACTCGCGAATCCTGGCCTGCGGGTCGGGTGCCTGGAGCAAGGGCCGATGGGTTTGCGCGCGCACGCGCTCCCAGATGGTTTCAGGCGAGGCCCAGAGGCAAACCACCAGGGCATGGGCCTTAAGGCTGGCCAGATTGGACGGGGCGGCCACCAGGCCGCCGCCCGTGGCGATGACGGTGTCGCGACGCGCGGCCAGGGCGTTGACCACGTCTCTCTCGTATTTGCGGAAGGCGGCTTCGCCGAGTTGGGTGAAGATTTCCGGGATGGATCGTCCGACTTCGTTTTCGATCAATTCATCGGTATCGATAAAAGCGAAGCGGAGTTGTTCAGCCGCAAGTCTTCCGACGGAAGACTTGCCCGTGCCCATGAAACCGACCAGGGCGAGATTGAGTATGGAGCGCACAGAGAACAAAAGCTAAAGGCTAAAGGCTAAAGGCTAAAGAAAGAAATAGCGCTTGAAATGAAGGGCAGAAAAGTATATTCTGCCCGCATGATAACTGCGATGCAATTGCGCGAGCGCATGGATGAACTTCCCTTCAGGCCCTTTCGCGTCACTCTTTCGGATGGCAGGTCGTTTGGTGTCCCCAACCATGACGTGGCGCTAGTCAAGAGGAACTGAATAATGATCGGCATCGAACTGGACTCACGCTCGTTTGCTCAAAAATATGTTGAATGCGCGATCCTCCACATTACGAGTGTTGAGGACGTATCGTCCGAGAAGGCCGCGTGATTTGAGGTGAAACTTTCACATACCGTCCCTTAGCCTTCATCCTTCATCCTTTCCCTTCGGAAGTGCCTTATTTGGATTTGCCAAAGACCATTCCGTGGACCTCACGGCGCGACAGGATCAGGCAAGGGAGCGGGGCCTAATATTCGCTGCCAAGTTTGATGCTGGTGTGGTTGGTTAACCATATCCAGTCTTTGTCCAGGAGCGTCGTGTAAACGACTCCACCGTTAAATGGGGCGGGGCTGCCGTTCGGGTTTTGCTCCGAGATGCCGACAGCATACGGAGTGTTAGGCAAAACGGTGCCGAGCCATTTATGAACTTCAGCATGAGAATCGGCAAAACCAAAGCAGTTTACGCGGCCACCATGATAATTAGCGGGCACATCCGGGTAACTCGGGGTGGTCAATCCCATTTCAAGGTACCCATCATTGAGGCTGAACATGGACTCGTCACAAAAAATAAACGCCATCACCGGAGGCAGCGCCGTAAGATCATGGATTTTGCCAAACGCGGTGTAGCCGGCATTGTACTGCGCTTCGTCGAGTGTTACGACGTTGTATCCCATTTGGCCGTTCATGGAAGCAGCACGAATGCGCGGCCCGTTGGCGGACGGCAGAGTGTCCGCCGGACAGCCGTAAACCGCGACCTGGCTCATCACGTACGGGGCCATGAGGCACATCTTATAGTCAGCTACATTTGTATTGTCACCTGCCGACCCCCAATTCTCCCCGGACGCAGGGCACCAAGCATTTGTATCAGCAT
>Ga0302326_10027809_pt1 | contig 11398 bp, 10 predicted proteins | sample Palsa_T0_3_FD_202264 | JGI IMG/M metagenome (GOLD analysis project Ga0302326, IMG submission 202264) | Peat permafrost microbial communities from Stordalen Mire near Abisko, Sweden - Palsa_T0_3 | ecosystem: Environmental > Terrestrial > Soil > Palsa > Peat permafrost | place: Sweden: Abisko...
ACAATCTTGGCACAACTCTGTACGACCTGCGACTCCTGGACCAGGCGGTTGGGGCTTACCGCAATGCGATCGCCTTCAACCCTCGTTACGCCCAGGCGCACTGCAATCTCGGAAATGCGCTGCGGGATAAAGGCCAGTTGGACGAGGCGATTGCCGCCTGCCGGCAAGCCATTTCACTTCAGCCCCACTACGCGGCGGCGTATAACAATCTCGGCAACGCCCTGCACCAGAAGGGACAGTCGGGTGAAGCGATCGTCGCTTTTCGGCAGGCCATCGCCATCAAGCCTGACTACGCCGATCCCCACAACAATCTTGGCATTACCTTCTATCAGTTACGACAACTGGACGAGGCGATTGCGGCCTACCAGCAGGCCATTGTCCACAACCCCAATCACGCCGAAGCCCATAATAATCTTGGCACAACTCTGTACGACCTGGGTCGCCTGGACGAGGCGGTTGCGGCTTACCGCAAGGCGATCGCTCTGGATCCCCGTTACGCCCAAGCCTACAGCAATCTCGGAAATGTACTTCGGATGAAGGGACAGTTTGATGAGGCAATTGCCGCTTGCTGCCGGGCCATAGCCCTGCGACCCACTTACGCCGGAGCACATAACAATCTTGGTAATGCACTGAGGGGCTGCGGGCAGATCAACGAGGCGATCGACGCATTTAAGACAGCTATGGCCGCGGCGCCTGATTCTGTCGTCTTCCATAGTAACCTCGTGTATGCGCTGCAATTTCAGCCCGGTGACCTCACCGCGGCGATCGGCGAAGAGCTGCGCTGCTGGAACCGCCAGCATGCTGAGCCGCTGCGGCCAGCAGTTCCAATTCACGCAACTGGGACAGAAAAATTCCTCGACGCGATGACTTCCCATCGCCGGCTCCGGGTCGGGTATGTATCCGGCGACTTCCGCGCTCACCCCGTCGGCCGTTTTCTGCTGCCGTTGCTCGTGCACCACGACCACCGGGAATTTGAAATCTTCTGCTTTTCCGACGTGGCGAACCCCGATGAAACGACGGCGCGTCTTCGGTCAAATGCCGACAGGTGGCAAGAATTTCTGGGACTCGACGATGAGTCGGCAGCAAGAAAGATTCTCGCCGATGGCATCGACATTCTGGTCGATCTATCCGGACACACCGCCCAGAACCGCCTGCTGGTCTTCGCGCGCAAACCCGCTCCGATACAGGTGACCTATCTCGGGTACCCCGGCACCACCGGCTTGAAGACCATCGATTACCGGATAACCGATTGCTTCGCTGATCCTATAGGTCTGAGCGAGCACCTTCATTCAGAGACACTGTGCCGTCTTCCGCAGACCAATTGGTGCTTCGCGGCTCCGGAGAATGCTCCCCCCCTGGAGCCACCGCCGGCAAGCCGCGTCGGCCAGATCACTTTTGGCTCATTCAACAACTTCGCGAAGGTGACCGACGCGATGCTTCAGACGTGGGGGATCATTCTCCGCCAAGTTCCAGGCTCCCGGCTGCTGCTGAAATCAGCCGCGGGCGGAGTTGCAAGCACCCGGCAGCGCGTGCGGCAGCATTTGGCCCAGCAGGGCATCGAACCCTGCCGCCTGGACTTGCGTGGCCCAATCGCGAATGAGGCGGACCATCTGGCGCTGTACGGCCAGATAGATATCGGGCTGGATACCTTCCCGTACAACGGGACAACGACCACATGCGATGCGCTTTGGATGGGAGTGCCGGTCGTCACGCTCGCCGGTCAAACCCACGTTTCCCGGGTCGGCGTGAGCCTGCTGAACAACATCGGTCTGCCAGAGTTGGTCGCGACAACGGTGGAGGAGTACGCACGCCTCGCGGTTTGCCTTGCCGCAGATCTCGACCGCCTTCGCTCTTTGCGCCAGAGCATGCGCGAGCGGATGAGCAACTCTCCACTGATGGATGCACCGACGTTCTCCCGCAACATTGAGTCGGCCTATCGCCAAATGTGGCGCAAGTGGTGCGAGGAGGTGCGTACCGAGGGGTGACTTCGGGTTAAGACGCCGCACGATTCTGGTTGCCCGCCAGCAGGTGTTGGCGCTTCTTGAAGATTGTGCGCGCGAGGATGAAGTCGATCGACGCCTTCCCCGGGCCGAAGGCGAGAATGATCAGCGCGGCGACCAGGAAGAAAAAGGCCGAGTCATTGGTAAAGTCGTCGACGGCCTTGAGGCGATCCGGCCCGCGCAACAGGTGGACGATGGTGTCCCGGCTCGCGGTCAGATAGGCAACAATGAAGTTGATCGTCAGCGGCACCGCAGACACCCGGGAGAAGACGCCCAATAGCATCACGAGACCGCCGATCATTTCGGTATAGGCGGAAATGTAAACATTGACGTGTGGAAACGGCACGTGCCAGTCGATGAATCTCTGAATCATCGCGTCAACGTTCTGCAAATGTCCGCGGCCGGACAGAAACAACTCCCAGCCGAAACAGAGACGCACGAAAAGCAGCACAAACGATTGGAGATTTCTGGCGATCCTGTCGAAGGTGCTGTACCCGCGCAGAACGAGGTCATGTGTGCAGTCGTTCATATCTTTCCTGTGGCGTGTACAGAACCTGCGAACGGCGGCGCTAACTTTGCGGCTTGCAGAGCCAACGCAGCTCGGTGAAGGTCTGGAACCAGCCGTGAATATGCCCAGCCCAATCGACATCCTGCTCCCCGGCCGACTCCACCGCGGCGGCGCATGCACCGGCGACGGTTTGGCCGTCGCGCAGCGCATTGAGCAATACGAACGCACCGGGCTCAAGCCGTTTGTAATAGAGACTGTTGTTCCAGCGATGCACGCCGAGAAAGATCTTTTGCGGTCGCGGAAGACGAACGGTGCGCTTGCGGCTCGAGGATTGCTCCTCCATCTCCATCGCGTTACTGGCCTCGGCGCGCAGCGATTTTTTCTTGAGGGCCAACACAAATTCGTCGAGCGGATAACCCATTTCCAGCAGCGTCACGTACGGCTGCAGGGCGAGCGTGAGTTTCTCCGGATCGCGCCCGAGCAGATCATCGGGGACCAGCGGCGGGAGCATCAGCCCGTCGAAGGCGACAATCTGCGCCCACTCAAAACGGGCCATGTCCATGCACATGTCGATGCGCAGTGCGAGGTAATGCGGATTGGCCTCGATGAACTCGACAAGACGCGAGCCCAGGTTGCGCATCGTGAACGATTTAGATGGATACTGGTCGAGATAGGCGATGCGCAGCCTGCGGAATTTGGTTTCGCCGAGGATCGCGCGCAAACCGGGGTAGTCGTCGTAGAGGCAGTCGAGCAGACGAAACCAGTACTGTTTGTTGTACAGCTCGATTCGCTCCAGGGACGTGAGGCGTTCATTGGGCTTGATGAACTCGGCGACGACTTTTGCGGCCGGCCGGCCATCGATCCAGGTGCGCTGCATGGAGTTCGACGGGGTGAGTTGCCGCCGGATCGCGGAGAACGCCAGCTTCTGCAGCTCCTTGAGCTCCCCAAGCGTCTGCCGGCGGCGCGGAGCCGCGGGAACGGCGGGCGCGATCGTCATGGGCGATTCAGACCGTGAGCGCTTCATGCCTCTCCCGTTGCCGGTTCCTGAGACCGTTCCCATTTTTCAGAACGCGCGCCACGAACTGATTCGCCTTGAGGGCCTCGTTGTGGACTTCATCGAACGACGGGATGTGTGCGTCCCATTCCAACAGCGTGTTGACCGGTCCGATGCGCTCGATCACGTGCTCGTACATTTTCCAGACCGGGTCGAGCACGGGGTGATCGTGCGTGTCGAGAATGTATTTTTCGTATTTGCTGTGGCCGGCGATGTGCATCTGGCCGACCCGCTCGAGCGGCACGCCGCGGAGATAATCGTACGGGTCGAAACTGTGATTCCTGCTTGAAACGTAGATGTTGTTCACGTCGAGCAACATTCCGCAATCAGCGCGCTCGACGACTTCGGAGAGGAACTCCCACTCGGTCATTTCAGATACGTGATACTCTGCATAACTGCTGACGTTTTCGACACAGATGGGAACTTCCAGGAAATCCCGCGCCTCGCGAACGTGCTGTGCGGTCAGCTTCGCGGCGGCAAAGGTGTACGGCATCGGAAGCAGATCGTGGGAATACGTGCCGTCCACGCTGCCCCAACAAAGATGGTCGGAAAGAAACGGCGTCTTCGTCCGCTTCACCAGATTCTTCAGCCGTTTGAGATGCTCGCGATTGAGTTTGTCGGCCGACCCGAAATACATCGACACGCCGTGTTGCACGACTTTGTACTGCTCGAGGATTTCGTCGAGCACTTCAAGCGGGCGCCCGCCGTCACACATGTAATTTTCGCTGATGACCTCGAACCAGTCGCAGGTCGGCTTGTTATCCAGAATGTGCCGGTAGTGCGGCACGCGCAGGCCGATGCCGATTCCCAGGTCGGTGAATGCATTGAAGCGATTTGCCGGCATCGAAAGATTCCGAGAAAAATGATGAAGGATCTGGGCCGGGGCCTACAGCCCGGAAAGTTCACGGCCCAGACCCTTCATTCGAATCCTGAGGAACGCGGCGAGCACCTTTCGACGGAACTCAAGACAAATGCTCGCCGGCTACACGCGGAGATCAAGTTTAGAGCAGTTCGGTTGTCTTGCAGCCGCCCTTGCCCTTGCAGGAATTCTTGCCTTTGCAGCCGCCGTCGCCGGCGCTGCAGCCGCCTTGACCCTTGCAGGAGTTCATGCCCTTACAGTCATGCTTGTCGAGGGCATTGGCAGCGACCTTCGAACCGAGCTGCGACTGAATCGTCGCCTTCTGAGAGCGGGTCGAGGTGGAGGCCGAGACGTTCATCGCGGCACCGGCAAGCAGGCCACCCATGGCGGCAGCAGCAATCATCAGTTTCGTGGACTTCATGGCGTTTTCCTTTCGGAGAGTGTGGGATAAATGGATTTCAACCAGTTGCGAACAGACAGATCTGACAGCGAGGCATCCGCACGCGCGGTGGCTCGCCACAACGGATCACTCAGCTTGGCGTGAGCAGCACCTCCTTCACCGTTTGTGCCGGGTGGCGAAGCAAACGCCAGGTCATCGGACTCCGGTTCCTCGTCCGCTTCGGCGACCCCATCGATCCGGCTTCCATCTGCCCTTAACATGCGGGTCGTAAGAGATGAACCCGCCGGGCCGAAAGTCTATTCCAATCAAGATTGCGAGGGAACGAAAAATTCGCGGGGCGGGGAGGTCGTGCTGGGCCACGCCGAGTGTAAAGCTATTCCCAAGGCCCGGATTAGGGTTCAGGCGTGGGGGACGCTTTCGATTTGTCAATTTTCATTGAACATTTTTCATTTTTCAATGACGCCGCGCCGAACTACGGATTGATTGAAAAATGTTCAATGAAAATTGACAAAGCCAAAATGAATTCCTGGACCCTGACACCCTGAACCCCGATCCGAGCCCTCGGAGCACCTCAGACTCGGCGTGGCCAGACCGATCTACGTTGGTGTCGTTAATGAAGCCGCTCGTTGGCGAGGAGCGGTCGGGATCCAAGAGCGCAAGGCCGTGAGAGTTCAGAATTGTTGCCAGTCCGGCACCCCCGCCGAGCCGGTTCCCACTACCGCCACGATCGCCCGCAAAAGGGCTGGCGGCACTTCACCGGCACAAGGGTCGGAAACCGCGGCGACCGACCGGCTGATGGTCAGCATCGCATGCCGAAGGGATACAACACGCTCGCTGCAGCCGGCGCAGATGGCCAGGTGTTGGCGCAATTCCTCGCGCTCCAGCTTCGAGAGCCTTCCCGCAATGTAGTGCGGCAAAGCGGCTTCGGTCTCGAGGCAGGTCATCATCATGCTGGGCTCCCATGCAACGCGTTCATCAATTACGAAGAAGGATTGGCACAAGTTCGTGAAAGATATATCGGAAATCTACGATGTTTAGGCGAGAATTGGGTCACAGGTTGAGGGGCGGAAGCGTTCCGTCAAGGAATTGCTGCAGAAAAGCCGCGGCAGCCATCGCGTCGAGCTGCTTCTTTTTTCTGCCGCGGGTCAGCTTCTCGCCCGACCGTTTTCGCTCAATCAGCTGCTGCTCGGCCGCAAAAGAACTGAGCCGTTCGTCCACCAGGATTAGCGGAAGCGAAGTCCGGTAATGCAGCTCTCTGCCCCACTCAACCGCCTGCCGCGCCTGCGGACCCACCGAATCGTCCATGTTCAGCGGAACGCCAACCACAATCCGTTCCACCGCCTCCGCCTCGATGACCTCTAGAACGGCCGCCAGCGCCTGTTGTGGTGTGGTGATGGTCAAAACGTCATACGGACTTGCAAGCTTCGCATCCGCATCGCTGAGAGCCAGGCCGACGCGGCGCGTGCCGAGATCGATGGCTAAGGTTCGCATGGCGGTCAGCAAAAGTCCGAATGACGAAGCTCGAATCCTCGAATCAAGCTCGAATGACGAAGTTCGAATGTCGAAACAAGATTGGAGCATCCCCGTTTCGAGCTTCTTAATTCGGACTTCGGATTTGATTCGAGGATTCGAGCTTCCTCATTCGAGCTTTGCATCGACGAACCCTGAACCCTCAAAGATACCGCTCCCCAAACTGTTCCTTCACCTTGCCGACAAGCTCCTTGACCCGCTGAGCCTCGCCTTTGGGGCAGACCATCGTGGCGTCCTTCGTGTGAACGACGATCATGTCGCTGATGCCGATCAGCGTCATCAGATGTTCGGGGTCTTCGCTGATGACGATGTTGTCATCGGAATCGACGAAAACATGTGCCTTGCATTCGGTGGCGTTGCTGTGCTCATCCGTCGTCAGCGTCTCGGCCAGCGCCGGCCACGATCCGACGTCGAGCCATTGCACCGGCATCTCCACCACGGCGACGGCCGCCTTCCCCTTGGACTGTGCGGCCGGCTCCATCACGGCATAGTCGATGCTGATCTTCGGGAGCCGCGGATAAATCTCATTGAGCACTTTAATGCGCTCCGGCGTATCCCACGCGTCGGCGATGCTCATCAGGCCTTTGTATGAATCGGGGAGATCGGCTGCGAGTTCGCCGAGCACCGTATCGGCGCGCCAGACGAACATGCCGCTGTTCCAATAATACCGGCCGGATTCAACGTAGCGGTCCGCGGTCGGCTTGTCGGGCTTTTCCTTGAAACCCTGAACGCGATACGCGCCGGCGGTGAGGTTCTTCACCTTGAGCTGGTCACCGCGAAAAATGTACCCCAGTCCGGTGTGGCCGTGCGTCGGCGTGATGCCGAACGTGACGAGATAGTTCGGATGCTCGGCGACGACGTCAAACGCGGTGCGCAGCGATGCCTGAAATTGTTCGACGGGCTCGATGACATGGTCTGCGGTGATCACCGCGGTAACCGCGTCCTTGTCGCGCTTGCGGATGATCGCGGCGGGGAAACCGACGGCATTGGCGGTGTCGCGACCAACCGGCTCCCCGAGCATATTTTCCGCCGGCAGCTCGGGAAGATTTTCGCGCACCGCGGCGCCATGAGCCGCGTTCGTGCAAACGTAAATTCGCTCCGGCGGCAAAACGCCCCGCAATCGCTCGTAACTGAGCTGCAAAAGGCTTTTGCCGCGCACAATCGACAGAAGCTGCTTGGGCTTGGCGCTGCGCGAGAGGGGCCACAGCCTGGTTCCCGCGCCTCCGGCCATAATCACGCCGTATTGCATTGAATGGGGGCCAAGGTTGGGGAACGGCTCAGCGTTCAGTCTTCAGCGGCCACATTTTTCATTTTTCATTTGCTCATTTTTTACTTTTCATTCGCTGTTCCAATGAAAAATGAAAAATGCCAATTGAAAAATGAAAAATTTTGAGCCCGGTCGAACTCTGAACCTTCCCGGAAATCCTTCGCCGCTCTCCTTATATCAAAAACTTCTTATCCCGCTTGGCCACCGGCTGAATCTTCTTCGCCAGTTCGGCGTATCCGTCCTTGCCCATCAGCGCATATGTCGCGTCTTTGCCAAGCTGCACCGCGGGCTGATCATACGTATTGATATCGAACAATCCGCCCATGTAGCTGACCGCCACCTCGTACATGTAGAGGAACTGCCCGACCGTTTGGGCGGAAATCTGGGGAAGCACGACTGTCATTGTCGGCCGCTGGCTCTCCAGCAGGGCGTATTCGGTACCCAGCTTCTCGGCGTTAATCAGCGCCTGGAACGTCGACCCGGGCAGATATTCCAGCGTCTTCACATCCTTGAACGCCTGCGGAATCGCCATCTTCTGGCCAAAGCGCTCGACCTCAAGGAAGGTGATGATCTTGTCGTTGGGACCCTCGCGGTACAACTGCACTTGCGAGTGCTGGTCGGTGGTGCCCAGAGCTTTAATCGGCGTTTGACCGGCAAAGACGTTCTTTTTCGTCAGCCCGTTCTGTTTTCCCAGGCTTTCCGCCCAGAGCTGGCGGAACCAGTCGGCAAGCGAATACAGCGAAGTGCTGTACGGCATCATCACGCTCATCGGCTTGCCTTTGCCGTTGAGAATGTATTGCACGGCCGCGAGCATTGCCGCGGGATTGGTCATTACATCGCCGGCCTTGACGCGCTCGTCCATGTCAGCGGCCCCTTCGAGCAGCGCGTCGATATCGATCCCGCACATGGCGGCACTGAACAGCCCCACCGCCGACATGACGGTGAATCGTCCGCCGACGCCCTCGGGAACGTCCAGCGTGTGGTATCCTTCCGCGGTTGCGATCCCGCGCAACGTACCCCCTCCCGGATCAGTCGTGGCGATGATGTTATCTACATATTTCTTTCCCAGCTTCTGCTGCAGCAGATCGCGGAAGAGGATGAATTGACCCGCAGTCTCGGCGGTTTCGCCCGATTTGCTGATGACGTTTACGATCGTCTTCTTGATCTTCGGAGCAATCAATTCCACCACCGACTTGATCTGATCCGGATCGACGTTATCCAGCACAAAAAGCTGCGGTCCATTGCGGGTCCGATCGCTCATCAGGTTATACGTCCATGGATTCAGCGCGTTCTGCAGCGCGATGTTGCCCAGCGCGCTTCCGCCGATCCCGAGGACCACCAGCACTTCGCAGCGATCGCGGAAATGCTCGACCTCGCGATGCACGCTGTCAACCATCTCCTCCTCATAGGGCAGATCGCGATATTTCAGCTTTCCGGCTTTGCGGTCATCGTTCATCTGTTTGGTCAGAGCTTTCATCCGAGGCGCAATCTGCTTGAAGTCCTTGCCGCTGACGCCGTGACGGTCGCCAACGGCCTCGGAGGTGGCGTTTTTCCAATACAGGCTGATACGATCCATGGATTCCCTCTTGGGCGGCAGCTCTGCAGGCTCTCTGTTCCCGCACAAACCCTCCGCAAAGCGGGGTAGTCTATGCCCAACGGCGTCGCAGGCCAACCCTTGCCGCGCTATAATGTGCTGATGGCATTCACCTGCAATATCGACAGACGGGGAAGAATCGCCCGGCTCGTCTACGGCTTGGTCCTCGTTACAGTCGCGGCGGTCCTGGCCTTCGGATGGGCTCTCCATTACGACTCCGTCGCACTCTGGGTGATCGCGATTTCGTGCGCCGTCGCCGGGGCATTTGGCATCTTCGAAGGACTCAAAGGCTGGTGCGTGATGCGGGCGATGGGGTTCAAGACACCGATGTGAATGTGGTTGAAATGCCGGTCTCCGAATCCCGCCTTCCGTGTACCCGCCGAACTTGCTCGCGGGCCTCTCCTCCTGCCCCCTCTCCTGGTACTCCGGGAGAGGGTTGGGGTGAGGGTGATTTGGAATCACGGTGCCCGTTGGTACTCGAAATCACCCTCACCCCCGCCCTCTCCCGGAGTACCGGGAGAGGGAGTAGGTCATCCGCCGCTCTGGGCAATGTCACGGCAAAGAGGAAAATAGGGGCTCGGAAACGGCCTCTTATCAATCACCCGAGCGTCCTGTCTTCTTCGGTCCGCTAATCAGCGTCAACTGCGGATACCAAAACTTCATCACACCCCAATACAACCCGTCTTCCACCGGCAACTGCGTCAGCTTCTTACCCTTGAGTTCTTTCAAGCCGGCTACCCAGGCCCCTTGGGCCGACCAGAGAGAGTTCGTATCGGGATCTACAAACATTGCACCGGGCACGCGCCGCGATTTTGCCAGTTCGAACCTCGGCCGCAGATCGTTGGGAAGCCGGCGGTCGAACGCCATCAACGAACCGTCCGCCGACTCGCGCACAACGAAGATCGGTGTTGCATCCACATCCAGATTCATCGGCTCCGCTCCAACCGAATCGCTTTCCAGTGCGACGGGATGTGTATCGCCGAGCAGAGCGATCAGCATATTCGCCGGGTGATCGAGCGCGCGCGGCGGGAAAGGATACGCTGGAAGAATCGGACGGGTCGGGGCGTTGGCGGGGATTCCCGCCGATGAGGCGAGCACTTTGGTTTGTGGATGCCCGTCGAGCCATTGTTTCCAGGTCATCTTCCACGTAGGGAGCATTTCCAGCGCGCCGGCGGGCTTTTCGCCAGCGGGCGTGCGGCCGGTCACGCCATTGACGAATTGCCCGAGCCGGGCGTTGTAGAGCAGCAACGAATTTGCCGGGGAAGAAACAAGCTCCAGATCGCGCGCCTTCAGCTCATGCCCAATCGACATCGCCACAGCCCGGTTCGCGTATGCCGACCAGATGACCATGAATCGCCGATCGTGATCGGTCGCCAGGACCACCGGTGTCGCGAACAGCGCGGCATAGGGCAACGCAAAATCGTCATCCTCAAAATGCACGCCGACAATGAAATCATCGGGAGCAATCTCCCGTTCCTCGCTCGCCGCGACAAACGCCGGTCCGTCGGCGATGCCGCTGCCGGATGGTTGCGTCATGAAGCGATGCGCGAAGAGTGCAACAATCGGCCCAAGACCGATAAGAAACCAAGCGCGTCTCTTTCCCGCAACGACCAATGCGATTAACGCAATGCAAAGTAGAATGGAGAGGCTGACCAGCGGCCACTCAAGCCGACGGGAGACCATGATGAATTCGAGGCCGTGAGGATATTGCGCCCATGCCGGCTCGGGTCCGTACGCCATTACCCCAGCCGACACAATCGCCAACCCGATCAGCGCTAGCGGCAAGATCACATCAAAGAAGATAACTGGTTCTGGCTGGGGATGCGAGACTCGGGAGCGGGTGATTGGTGATTGGAACGTGATGGGGGAGGCACGAAGTCACGGAGGCACGAAGTGAGGAGGAGAAAATCCCGCGAACGGTTCCCGCGGGCTCGCCCTTCGCGGGGGACCTGAATCAGCGAGAGAACGCTACGACCGGGGTCGCCAGAGTTCGGTGATCGGGATTTCTGCTCCCTCTCCCGGTACTCCGGGAGAGGGCAGGGGTGAGGGTGATTTGGAGCGCAAGTAGTCACTGGATATTCCGAAGAGGGTTCATCGCCGAGACGAGAGTCCTTTTACGTTCGAAATCACCCTCACCCCAACCCTCTCCCGGAATACCGGGAGAGGGGGTAGGACGCAGCGACGGT
>Ga0302326_10027811_pt1 | contig 11397 bp, 9 predicted proteins | sample Palsa_T0_3_FD_202264 | JGI IMG/M metagenome (GOLD analysis project Ga0302326, IMG submission 202264) | Peat permafrost microbial communities from Stordalen Mire near Abisko, Sweden - Palsa_T0_3 | ecosystem: Environmental > Terrestrial > Soil > Palsa > Peat permafrost | place: Sweden: Abisko...
CAGCGGCCAGATCAACGGCGTGAGCAAGCTCCACGGGGAAGTGAGCCGGCATATCTTTCAACCACTCTTTCCGCGATGGCCGCAACGGGAAGTTCCGATTGGCTCCGTCACCAACGGCATTCATGTGCCGACCTGGGATTCGGCAGAGGCAGATAAACTCTGGACCACGGCTTGCGGTAAGACGCGGTGGCGTGACGACGGCCCGATCGAGGAGGACATCCGGCAACTCACCGATGTGCAATTGTGGCGGATGCGCTCCGAAGGGCGAAAGGCGCTCATCGGTCACACCCGCAGGCGGTACGCGCGCCAGCTTGCCGCGGAAGGCGGAAGCTCTTCGATCGCCGGCGGCATCTTCGATGACAATGCACTGACGCTGGGATTCGCACGCCGCTTCGCCACCTACAAGCGCCCTAATCTTCTGTTGCACGACCCGGAGCGGCTGGTTCGTCTGCTTTCCAATCCTCAACGTCCAGTGCAATTGATTCTTGCCGGTAAAGCCCATCCCCAGGACCTGCCCGGACAAGCGCTCATCCAGCAATGGAACGAATTCATTCAGCGTCCTGAGGTCAACAACCGGGTCGTCTTCCTGAGCGACTACGATATGCTGCTGGCGCAAGAGCTTGTACAGGGAGTCGATCTTTGGGTCAACACGCCGCGGCGCCCCTGGGAAGCCTGCGGGACGAGTGGAATGAAAGTTCTCGTCAATGGCGGTCTGAATCTTTCCGAGTTGGACGGCTGGTGGGCTGAAGCCTTTTCTCCTAAGGTCGGTTGGGCCATTGGGGACGGCAAGGAACATGGCGAAGATCCAGCATGGGATGCTCAAGAGGCAGAAGACCTCTATACGCTCCTGGAGGGCAAGGTTATCCCGGAGTTTTATGAGCGCGATCAGCATGGTATGCCATTGAATTGGTTAGGACGCATCCGTGAGAGCATGGCAATCCTCACTCCGGAGTTCTCCGCGAGTCGAGCAATTCGCGAATATACCGAGGAGCATTATCTACGGGCAGCGAATGGGTATCGCGAGCGCGCAGCCGCAAACAGCGGGCTTGGCATCCGTCTCCTTCTGTGGCAACAGGAGATCGCGCGGAATTGGAATACCGTTCGCCTGGGCACGGTAGGTGTCGAGACGCATGATGGCAGGCATGTCTTCCATGTGCATGTGTTGCCGGGTGCGCTTAAGCCCGATGAAATAAAGGTGGAACTCTACGCGGATTCAGTTCAGGGAGAAGAACCTACTCTCGCAGCCATGACCGCATGCAAGGCCTGCGTTGATTCCAATGTTACGCTTATTTATTCGGCCCAGGTATCCGCGGCGCGTCCCGCGAGCGACTACACGGCGCGTGTCACTCCATACCACGCGAGCGCTTCTTTGCCGCTTGAAGCGGAGCAGGTTTTGTGGCAACGCTGATGGGAACACAGGGTGCCGGAGCGAGCCGGTCAGTTGTCGAATAGGTGCGCCATGTTTGATGAATCACCAAGTACAAGAGAGGACGGCGTAGTGAAAACCACAAATCCTATCGCGTCGACACTCGCGCAACCGTTCGCCGCCTCAATCCCCTGGTTGGAAACGCAAGCAGAAGTCACCGCATGCCGCTACGAATTCGCCAGGATGAATACCCTTACCCTCGGAATTGCCACTCGCCCCAACCAATTCATGGTCTCGTTTAGCTATTATGCTCACGCCAAGACTTTCTGTGATGAATTCATCTCAGCGGTTGCCATGGGTAGGGGTGAAACCTTTCCTGTTTTTTACAACCCATTGAACCCACAACAGAATCGTCGATCTGAACTGGCTCCCACAAGCAGGGTGCCCGTCTTTGCCTTTGGCATCGCCGGGTCCGTCGTCGTCTCGCTCCTGTACCTCGCTATGATGGGCGGCTGCCAATAGGCGGCAGCTCTGGGGAGACGCCTCGTGCATTCGACTCATGGATTTCGATTCAGTGAGGCGTGCGCCACCGGCCGGCAACATTCCAGCAACCGGACCAAGTGATTGTTTCCATCAACTACCGATTCTGTCTGGAGTAGACCATGCAGTCACATCCAAAGTCCGCCACGGTTCACGATCCTGCCGTTGAGCAGACACATGTCACCCCGCCGTACCCTCTCGGCCCGACAATCACCCCCGAAGGAACAAACTTTAGTGTGTTTTCCGCTAGTGCCACTCGCATGGAACTGGTGCTCTTCGACCACACCGAAGACCCCGTTCCCTCTCACGTGATAGCTCTGGATCCGGTCCTTCATCGCACGTCCCACTACTGGCACATCTTCTTACCGGGAATGAAGCCGGGCCAACTTTACGGGTATCGCGCCGATGGTCCAGACGACCCGGCGAATGGGCAACGTTTTGACAGCCAGAAAGTCCTGCTCGATCCCTATGGAAAAAGTGTGTCCGTTGGCCCGAACTATGATCGAGCTGCTGCATGTAAACCGGGAGACAACGCCGCAACGTGCATGAAAAGTGTATTGGTCGATCTGAGTGCCTTTGATTGGGAGGGTGATCGGCCGCTTTATCGACCGTTTCGTAGAAGCGTCATCTATGAAATGCATGTAGCGGGGTTTACGCGCCATCCCAACTCCGGTGTGGCTCCTGCCAGCCGGGGTACCTATCTCGGTGTGCTGGAGAAGATTCCGTATCTTCAGGCATTGGGCATCACCGCGGTTGAACTTATGCCGGTGTACCAATTCGACCCCGGCGACGCTCCCCCGGAAGTCAGCAACTATTGGGGATACGATCCAATATCCTTCTTCGCTCCCCACCTTGCCTATAGCGCCTCCGGGGATCCGCTTGGCTGTCTCGATGAGTTTCGAACCATGGTGAAAGAGCTGCACCGTGCGGGCATCGAGGTAATTCTCGACGTCGTGTACAACCACACCGCAGAAGGGGACGAAAATGGTCCGACACTTTGCTTCCGGGGACTCGAAAACAGCTTCTACTACATTCTGAACAAGGATCGGGCCACGTATGCGAACTACACCGGGGCGGGAAATACTCTCAAGGCAAACCACTCCGTGGTGAAGAGACTTATCATGGATAGCTTGCGGTATTGGACCTCAGAAATGCACGTCGATGGCTTCCGTTTCGATCTCGCATCCATCTTTTCGCGAAACGACTACGGCAAGCCAATGATGAACCCGCCGATCCTTTGGGAGATCGATTCCGATCCTGTGCTGGCAGGCACCAAGCTGATTGCGGAACCATGGGATGCAGGCGGTTTGTATCAGGTCGGCAGTTTTGGGCAGGATAAGTGGAAAGAATGGAACGGAAAATACCGTGATGAAATCCGGAGGTTTATCAAGGGTGATCAGAATACCGTCTGGAGACTTCGCGAGCGCATCACTGGGAGTTTTGACTTATATGACGGACGCCGCCCGGCAGGGCAGAGCATTAATTTTGTCACCTGTCACGATGGCTTTACGCTCAACGACCTTGTCTCGTTCGATCACAAGCACAACGAGGCAAACCACGAGCTGAACAGTGATGGATCGAATACCAATCTGAGTTGGAACTGCGGCGTGGAAGGCGCAACAGCTACTCCAGACGTCGAACTTCTGCGAGATCGGCAGATCAAGAATTTCTATGCACTCAGCTTGCTGTCAGTGGGAACGCCGATGCTGCTGATGGGCGATGAGGTCAGGCGAACGCAGCAGGGAAATAACAACGCCTATTGCCAGGACAATGAGATCAGCTGGTTTGATTGGAGTCTTTGCGAACGCAATGCCGATGTGTTGCGATTCGTGCGTAATATGATCCGTCTTCGCCTTGACTTCAACCAAGGAGCCAAAGGTGTTCGCATCACCCTGGAAGACTACCTCAGCAAAGCCCGGGTAGAGTGGCACGGAGTTCAGATCGGTAAGCCCGATTGGGGAGAAAATTCCCACAGTGTCGCGTTCACTCTGCATAATATCCCGGTCAGCCAGGTTCGCTACGTTGCAATCAACGCCTATTGGCAGCCGCTCGAGTTTGGGCTTCCTCCGGTTAAAGGTGACTCGGATGCCGCGTGGCTGCGGCTCATGGATACTTCCTTGCCGTCTCCAGATGATATTTCCGAAGAGGGGGAGAGATCAGTTGTGGCTGGTGCCAGCTACATCGTCAATCCTCGTTCCATCGTCATGTTGCACTACGACGATGCGACAAATGGCAAGTAACTCCCACGCCGGAACGAAGCCGGTCGCGATGATAAGGTCGACACTCTTAGGCCTGGACGATGTGCGAAACTGGCGATATCACGTGCGAAGTGGGCTGCGGGTCGTGGTGCAGGCCGGGTAGGAGAATCTTTCCCTTGTCGGCAATCAGGAGATAGAACACGACAAGTAACGCGATAAGTGTGACCCCGCTAAGGATCACCACTAGAAGAAAGTTCGGATGCTTAGGATCGTAAGCAGTGAAGATAGAATGTGCCATATAGGTTAGATGCTCGGGCCTGTCGGAACTTGGTACCTACTGGTAATTTTCTTCCGCGGACGTGAGTCTAGGACGCGCCAATCCGCGAGAAACCTAACCGCGCCCTTACACTTTTGCTTCCGGCGGATCGGCGGCTCCTCCCGTCGGCAGGATTTCCGGCATGTCGAGACGCGCCACACCGATTCGGCGATCAGCCATCCCGTAATAGACATCGAAACGATCTGGGCAGCCCAGATCGTCGCGCCGGTCGATACCGGTGGGGAACACGACGTTGGCAATTGTTCCACTGCGTTCCCGGGGCAGCTCCGGCTTCAAGACCGGCTCTTCCGAGCGATAGAGGATTACCCGCGGATGCTTCTCTGAGAGCACCATCACCCCGGCCGAGTAACACAACTGAGTGGCTGCGCCGTTCGGTTCGGCCAAGTCACGCACGCCGTGATAAATGATCAGCCAACCGTGCCGCGTCAGAATGGGCGGGGTGCCCGCGCCGATTTTCAGACGTTCCCACGGAGAAACTGGGGTCGCCAGGCGATGATGCGAGGTGAATTGCCCAAAGCCGCCCGATCCGCTCCCAGGTTCCACCGGGGAGTAGGAAATCCAAATGCTTTCACGGTCGAGATCCAACGTGCGCGATGCAGGCAAGCACGCTGTTTCTTCAGGGCGTGTGCCGGGAAACAGTGGCCGGTGCAGAATCGCGATTTCCGCATGGTCTGACGGGTTCGGGATAGCGACGGGAAACAGGCTGGCGTCCTTGTCGTCCATGTCCTCGAGGGAGATCCCATGATAAGGAGCGAAGGTCGCAAGACCCAGGCGTTGCCAGTGAAATAAATCCGTTGAGGAAGCCAGGGCTATCCGTGGACCTCGAGGCGAGTAGGCCGTGTAAGTCATGATGTAACGTTGCAGCGGTTCGACAAAACTAATACGGGGATCCTCGCAGCCACCGCCGCCGTCAGGTCGTTTCTCGTATTCGGCTTCCGGTTCCAGGGCGATCCCGAGCCTCTCAATGCCTGTTGGATCGCCGCCAGCATTGAACTTGACTCGCGCAATCCCGATGCGCGAGTAGTTCCCCTTCGCAACCAGCCGCGGAAAAAGGTAGAGATGACCATCCGGACCACGAGCGGCGGCCGGGTTCAAGATCCCTTCGACCTCATGTGCATTGCCCGGTTCCGGCTCAATCACCATCCCCAGGCGTTGCAACCTAAAACTACTCGGCTTAGTCATCGAGGGTCACGCTTTTTGATCGCCTTCTAAACAAGCAATAATTGTCTCGATCACTCGCTTGGTGTCGTCTGGTCCTCGAACTGCAATGGAGGCCACGCCCGCCTGTTCAGCCGGATAGTCGTTGCCTCCAGGGAACAAAGCATCGCCAATGTAGATCATCTCTTCCAAGGAGATTCCAAGCAGGTCTCGCAGCTTGCGAATTCCATAAGCTTTGTCAATCCCGGGCTTGGTGACATCGATCGAGGTCGCTCCACCGAGCCTCACCGAGAAACCAGGAATCAAGGGGTCAAGGATCGCCTTGACTTTCTTCCGCTTGGCAAAATCCGGATCCCATTTCACCTTTTCTGCGAGCGGCGCCTGCTGCCCCAACGCGGAAAGTGTTATCTGGCTTCCCCGGTCTTCAATCATCTCTCCCCAGACCTTCTCAACCTTGAAGCCTGCTTCACCAAAAGCTTTGTGCAGAGAGCTGATAATGTGGTCTCTGTCCCCAGGTGTGAAGTCTTCTGAATAAAGCTTTTTCCACTTGCCTGAGTACTGGAAAAATTTTGTTCCGCACGTAGGCAGGACCGATAAATTGACCAGTCGTTTGTCGTGGGGAATGTTGGAGAGTAGCTGCTTTTGAAACTGCGGCCAATCTCCCCCCGAGATCACAGCTACCTTAACGACGCCGAGAAGGTCATGCAATAAGGTCGACATATCGGCGCCCAGCTCCGATTTGCTGGGTGCGAGTGTACCATCCAGATCAAATACGATCAGCTTCTTCACGCACTCTCTTTTCCTGGAACCTTGCGAAAGCTGCCCACTCCATCGGCACAATCATCCGGTATGGCAATTTCTAGTAGGCTCACCGCTCCATGCGTGCGAAACCTACAAGGTCCGACCGCCGCCGGCAAGAGCCATACTTCGCCCTTACCCACGACGTAGGAAGTGCCGCCGTGCTCGATCTCACCGGTGCCCCCGGTACATACCAGCACACGCGGCGCGTTCTCGACGCCCACGGTAAATGGAATGCTTCCGCTCAAACGCCACAACCAGAATGGCTCACAATGAAAGAGCCTCTCGCGTTTGACCGGCGCTTCCGATTCCACCACCGCCGTCACCAGACCTGCCTGGCTATTGACGAAGTCAATACACGTAAGCGCCTGCTCCACCTGGAGTGGTCGCGGCTGCCCTGTCTTTGCGTCAACATGGCCCCAGTCATAGAGGCGAAACGTCACGTCGCTGTTCTGCTGAATCTCAAACACGACAATGTCGCCCCCCAAAGAGTGAACGGTTCCAGCTGGGATGAAGACGCCATCACCGGGCTTCGGCATGATGCATGACAGTTGTTCGGCTAAGCTTCCATTGGCAACCGATTGCTTAAGAATTTCCGCGGTGGTGCCGCGATGCAGCCCAGCGTATATGCGGCTTTTGTCGTTTGCTTCCAGCACCACCCACGCTTCGGTCTTGGCCCCGGCGGCAGCCGGCGCCAGGCGCCCGTGCGTGTAGCCGGGATGCACCTGGACTGAGAGCATTTCGCGTGCATTGAGGAACTTGAGCAGCAAAGGAAACCGGCGAAAACGCCTGGCCAGCTTCCCCATCAATTCATCTTGAGACTGTTCCATCAGTTGACCAATGGTGTGCCCCATGAGCGGCCCGTTGGCAACCCTGCTCGCACGGTCATCGCGGTCGCTCAGGACCCACGCTTCTCCAACTGGGCCATCCGGTAGCGGCGCGGTGAGCAGGCTGGTTAATCGCCGTCCTCCCCAGAGTCGATATTGGTAGATCGGCTCGAATTGAATGGGATACAGAAGCAAGTAAGTCACCAGTTACCAATGAGAGCCGTCATCAATGCCCGCGAGTCAGGCAAGCTCCACTACTGACTAACGGGAACCGAATGAGGGTGCCTGCGAGGAACCAACGACAGATCTACACTGGTTATGTAAATGAACAACGCCACGGAGATACAGAAGAAGCCCACCCAAAATCGCCAATCGCGGTGGGCGCGCTTCCAATAGGGACGATGAACATGCGTTTCATGATGGTGACCGTGTTCGACTTCGTTCATTCCTATCCACCTTCTTGGTTCGTTTCGTGCCGCGAACCACCGACTGGAGATCCAGGAATTCTGGTTTAAACTAGATAGAACCCATGAAGGCATCAAGACAAACAATCACTTACTGCGCTGCGTGACCCTAAGAAGACGAGTCATTAAGCACGTCTCTGTGCAATCAAAGTATGTCACTGAGCCATCCCCAACGCTGGTCAAGTTTGCTCACTCCCGGCGACCAAAGCTAATACCAGCAAGGGCCGCTGCGTACTCTGAGCTTTGACTAGACTGCGGTCATCCTGTGGCAGACTGTCAAGCTGTCCACCACCAGCAGGGTGACCGAGATCGGGGTCTCTGCTTTGCGGTTGCCTGGCTTGGCGGCGGGAACTAACGCCCTGCTTCGGATGCCCGAAGCGGCTCCGCGCTGGTGATCAGGTAGTTGTTGTATTGAATCACCATGTTGGCCCGACCGCCAAACCGGACGGTCGTAGTACTGGTATTGCTCGATGGTAACCAGAAAACGCCGACCTTCTTGTATATTCGTTCGATTTCGCTGGTTTTGGCCCAGAACGAAGGATTCTTCGCGGGCTCTCCCTCTAACCGAATGACGGCAGAGTCTTTCGTATCCACCCAGATTCGGCCACGACAAAGAAACCTATCCTTCCTCTTGGGACTTATTCGAAGCACATACGCCAGGCCGGACGGCGTCTTCTCCTGGCCGGTGAGTTCAAAATCATAGTTGTTGCGGTTGAGAGCCGCTTTCCTCTGGGCCTCCACGCCGATCACCTGCCTTTCGGCCTGCAGGAGTTTCTTGAACACTTTGTTCAGGATCAGTTTGGAACCCGAGGAGGACTCAAGAGTGAGTGTGGTCGTTCCAGGTGATCGATATTTGAAACTAACGACCATCGACGCAGTACCGGCGCCCAGGAAGCCACGGTATGCCAGGCTATAAACTTCACTTACCTGGTAAGCTTGCAACGCCTGGCTTCGCTCGAGATCCATCGCAACCAGCTTTTGTACGATTTCTTCTGTGCCGAGCTCAGCCTGCCCAGAAGGGACGACCGTTCTGGGCGGCTGTGCGCCGGCTTGACACCATAGCCCAGCAAATAACAGAGCCAGCACGGTCAGTCTGGAAGTAAGTTGCGGCCGCCATGATTTTGTGCAAGAACCTCTTCGAGCTGTCTGGCCTGCGTTCATGGAGCCACCTTCATTAGCGAAGAGCTGGCGCTGCCTTGCACTCCGAACAGCTCCATATCGTCTGCAAGCACGTCCATAATGCTCTTGCGGGTTATGATCCCTTGCACACTCGTCGCTGACAGGTCCCCGTCGTGCGGAGCTACCAAGGCGAACGCGTAGCCGGTGGAGCGCATCGAAGCAACAACTTTCCAAACGGAATCGTCAGGCGACACAACTACATAATTGCGCTGTGCGACCACTCCGATTACCGCGGTCGGATTGGCGGCGCTCATCTCGGTCACCCGCTCGCCCGTGATCACTCCCCCCAAGGCGCCATTCTCTTCAGCGACGACGAACGCCTCCTCCGTTTCCTTTGCCAAGTCGTGTAATCGTGTTGCTGTTTGAACGATCCGAAGTTGCGAATTCATGATGCTTGCAGCGGTACGGGTGAATTGAAGATCACCACGAAGGGATTCGGGAGCCAGCTCTCCCCGCTGAACCAGTTTGCGCGTGTAGATGCTGTCTCTGATCAAGCTCTTCCTTACTGCGTAGCTGATAGCAACTGTCAAGGTCATGGGAATAATGATCGTGTAGTCGAGCGTCATCTCGAAGATCATCACGATCGCAGCCAGGGCTGCGCCAGTCGACCCAGCCACAACGCCACCCATTCCCACTACGGCAAATGCGGGCACGGCGATATCCAGTGTGGGGAACAAGCGGTGAAGCACCACGCCGTAGGCGGCGCCGGCCGTCGCGCCCAAAAACAATGCCGGCGAAAATACGCCGCCCGATGCGCCCGAACCGAGTGTCAGGGAGGTAGCGAGCAGCTTCGCCACAAACAAGAGGATGAGAAGGTAGAGCGGAAACTGCACGCTGGCCAGGATGTCCTGTATGGTGGCGTATCCCACCCCTTCCACATAATAGTGGCCAAAGCGGGACATGAAGACATACAGCATGAGCCCCACCATCAGCATTCCAGCGGCGTGCTGTACGTAGTAGCCGCCCTTGACGCGATGCTCGAAGAAGTGCTGGAAGCCGTAAATGGAAGAGATGAATAAAGCAGAAACAAGGCCGGTGATCGCACCAAGTGCGGCATAGGCGAGGAGCACGACCGGATTGGTTAAGCGAAAGAATGTCAATTCAAGAGCGGGAATAAAGAACGATGGATGTGGGCCGAAGAAAAGTCTGCCGATGTAGGTAGCTGTCGCTGTCGCTGTGACGACAGGGACCAATGTGCGGGCGCTGAATTCGGGCATGATAATCTCCAGCGCGAACAGCACGCCCCCAATAGGGGTGTTGAACGTCGCTGCAATGCCCCCACCTGCGCCGGCTGCGATGAGCGTAACCGTCTGCCACGAGGGCAGTCGCAAGAGCTGCCCTATGGTAGAGCCGAAAGAGGAACCGATCTGAATGATGGGACCCTCGCGGCCAACCGACCCGCCACTCCCGATCGAAAGCGCGGATGCCAGTGCTTTGATCACCGACACGACGGGGCGGATTACTCCTTTGCGGTAGTAAACAGCCTCGATTACTTCCGGTACGCCGTGGCCCTTCGCCTCAGGAGCGAAGTTCTTGACCAGCAAGACCACCCCAATAGCACCGGCGACCGGCACCAGAATCACAAATCGTCCCCAGGGTCCTACAGGCGTATGAATGTTCGCGTTGTACACCGTGGAGAGTTTGCCAAGGAAGAAGAGGTTGTGAAAGATCCCAACGAGGGCGCGAAATACCACGGCTCCGAGGCCCGCCACGACGCCGACCAGTAGCGATAGCGCCCATAACGCCGCTGGCCCGACCGTTCGCGCGGGTGCGCTGCGATCACCAGTCAAACCGATGTCTCCCGAACCATCCAACTCTGCTCGTGACGCAGGCGAGAAGTTTCTTCCAGCACGGCATTGATCACTCCGCCAACCAGGATTGCGGCTCCGCTCAGATAGAACCAGAACATCAGGATGATCAATGTCCCCAGAGAGCCGTAAAGCAGTCCAAAATGGCTGAAGTGCCGGACATAGACCTTGAACAGCACCGAAACCGTCATCCATGTTGCAGCCGCCACGATGCTGCCGGGCAGCAGCCACTTCCGTTTCTGTTGCTGAAGATTCGGTGCGAAGCGGTAGAGGCCGAGAAGAGCCAGAATCAATAGCAGCCCAGCGGCCGGCCACTGCGCAATCTTCCACACATAGAGGGCTGCCGAGCCAGGTGAAATCTTGTCCAGGACGAGCGGGCCGTAGACCAGAATGATCAACGCTGCCGTTAGCAGCACACCCATGGCAATGGCCAACGCCACCGCAATCAGGCGGGACTTCCACCAGGGGCGGCTTTCTTTCAGACCGTAGATTGCGTTGAGAGTGTCGATAAGGCCGGAGGTTGCCGACGAGGATGACCAGAGTGCGAAGAGGAGCGAGAACCACGCTCTTCCGCTGCCCGTCGTCTGCGCAAGCACTTGTCTGACCAGACTTGTAGCGCCCGAAGGAAGGACTTCTCCCACGTAGGCCATCAAGGTACCTTGCGAACCCGGTGCCGAGCCAATCATCGAAACCATGCCTGTAACGGACAAAAGCATGGGGAA
>Ga0302326_10027812_pt1 | contig 11397 bp, 10 predicted proteins | sample Palsa_T0_3_FD_202264 | JGI IMG/M metagenome (GOLD analysis project Ga0302326, IMG submission 202264) | Peat permafrost microbial communities from Stordalen Mire near Abisko, Sweden - Palsa_T0_3 | ecosystem: Environmental > Terrestrial > Soil > Palsa > Peat permafrost | place: Sweden: Abisko...
GCTGCTCACTCTCAAAATTGCGGGCCCGCATCGATACCGTCAGCCGCGAAAAAAAAGGATTCACCCAAAATAACCCGCTCTCCCGCACCGTCCCCTGGTAGTCGCCAAACAGCAGCATGACCTTGGCCGTATTCGGCGGGATCACCAGCAGCCCCTTGGCAAAAAAGATGAAAAGGACCCAGCAAACGGCGCCCACCACCGGCGCCTCACTGGCCATGAAAAAGATGCCCCCCGCCAAGGCTGCAAACATGAGAATGAGCATCATATAACCGCTGGCAGGCTTCTTGATCTGCTCCGTTTTGACCGCATCCATAGTTGTATAGTTTAGTTTATTTAATTTGATATTAAAATGATATCACAACGATATAAAAGTACACAACCCTTTTGAGACCGCAAAACTTTTTTTGCCATCAACTCATATTTTACTTGGTTTTGGTATTTATTTTAACTTAACCCGGTTATCAACAACATGCCATGAAAAAGATTTACTTGCTCCTCCTGCTGGGACTACCGGTCCTGCTCCGCGCGCAGTCGCACTCGCTTGAAAAATTATGGGAAACGGATACGATCGTCGCAGTCCCCGAATCGGTCCTCCCCGATGCCTCCCATTCCTTTCTCTTCGTCTCGCTCATCGACGGCGGCCCCTGGGACGCCGACGGCAAAGGCGGCGTCGGAAAACTAAGCCTCGACGGCAAGCACTATGCCGGTGAAAGGCCGGGCTCTTTGCCGACGCCAATAAGAACCTCCGAACCATCACCGACCTGCCCAACGGCGGCGACGGCATCGAACCCGCGACCGGCGGCGACCTCGTCGTCAGCGAATGGGTGGGCTATGTCTACTATGTTCATGCCGATGGAAAAAAAGAGCTCCTGCTGGACACCTGCCTGGAAATTGCAATAACGACAATAACCCATCATCTAAGCCGCGCCCACGGTCACCCATAACGCCAGGAACCCGCTCATAGGCGGGTCCCTGGTTTACACCGATCAATTTTACCGGGTAGCCGCAACGCTTGCCGCAGCATCAGCCGCAGTCTTTGCTGCCGCCACATTAGCCGGCGCATTCGCGGAATGCTTCGTCAAAGCGGCCTTGGCCTGCATCAACGGACAATGACCCGAATGATGGATGCCTACGCCAACGGCGAGTAAACCTACTGCGCCGAGCATGAAAAGCTTTGTCCTCATTTTGATGATTTTTTTGCGTTAACAAATAAATGAACCGGCTAATTTACCAAGGGCGCCCTCCGCACGCAAGCGCCTCCGTCCCAACTGCTCAAAATCACCGCCGAACTGCCTGGCGCCCCGGCTCACCGGCCAACAAAATCTCCCCAAGCTCACCGGCCAACAATACCTATCCGCCCGGCTCACCAGCCAACCACGAAAGAAAATCACTGGCCTTTACCCGCCCAACCGTCAACTTCTCCTCGAATGGCACCAGCAGATTCACTATCAGACTCCGCCCACCATCCTGCGAAACATCCCTGATCGCCTCCCGGTTGACAAGTCCCTGACGATTTACCCGGTAGAATTGTCGTCCGGCCAGCCGCTCCAACTCTTCCAGATTTTTGTTAACGACATATTGCTGCTTGCCAAAAGTCACGAGGCGCACCACCTCATCCCGCAAATGGAACAAAGCGATATCCGCGATCGCAACCGGCATGATCTTCTCCTTGTAATAGACCAATATCGACCGCCGGGCCGCTTCCTGCCCAAATAACCCCGCCAGATCGCTATACGAAGGCCGGGCACCCCCGTCCAACGCTCCCGCCTGCCCGCTGCCGCCCGGCGACCCCGTCCCCGCCCATCTGCTCCGGAATGCCTTGTACTTCGCCAGCGCGGCCCCAATTTGCTGAACCGTAAAAGGCTTCAAAATATAGTCGATGCCAGCCGCCCTGAACGCCTCCAGCGCATACTCATCATAGGCCGTACAAAAGATCACCGGCACCGTCTGCGCATTGCCCGCGAAGATGCTAAAGCTAAGCCCGTCCCCCAACTGAATATCACTGAAGATGAGGTCCGGCGCCGCATGCCCCTTAAAAAATCCAATCGCCTCCTCCACCGAACCCAGCGTGGCGACAACCTCCGCCGCAGGCTCGGCAGCAAGTATACAAGCCGCCAGGTCCTTTGCGGTCAGTGGCTCGTCCTCAATGATCACTACCTTCATAATCGAAAACTTTTATGGTCACGGAATATTCATGCTCCCCTTCTTCCACCAACACCGGATCACCCGTCAGCGCCCGGTACCGCTCACGCAGGTTCGTCAACCCCGTCCCCCCGGATTCCCCCGCACCGCCGTCACCCGCAGCAGCCGCCGCCCCCCCAGGCTTCTTCTGTAGATTATTCACCACCCTGATGACCCCAACGGTATACATCACCCGGATCGATAAAGGCCGCTCCCGCGTCAGCACATTATGCTTTATCGCATTCTCTATCAAAAGCTGCAACGAAAATACCGGCACATATGACCCCTCCCGGACCGCAGCCGGCACATCGATCGAATACCGCAGCGCCTCCCCAAACCGGATTCGCTGCATGTCCAGGTAATCGACACAAAGCTCCAGTTCCCGTCCCACCAGCACAACACTCATGGCATGCGATGACATCGAAGCCCGCAGGAACCCCGACAACCTCACCAGGTACTCCCCCGCCTGCTCTGGCGAATGACCGATCAGCGACTTCAGGGCACTGAGCGAATTGAACAAAAAATGCGGCTGCACCTGCTGCATCAGTTGCAGGTTCATCGCCTCCACATTCCGCATCCGCAAACGCGAGTTCTCCAATTCGATCGCCGCATTCTTTTCCCGGGTGACCACCAGGTCCTGCAGGATCAGGATCACCGTATCCACCGCCAGAAAGATGATAACATGAAAATGAAGCCCCCCGCCTTTGGAACTAAATCCCTGATCGCCAAGCCGGATAAAATAATGATGAAAGAGCAGGAAGGTCAGCACCGCACAACCCAGATAGCTCAGCAGGTAACGCGCCGTCCGGCTCACGGAGAAGGAATAGATCCAAATGTTCAGGGCCCAGATGATAAACACCAACACCATACAAAAGGCTACGGCCCAGGGATAAAAAATAAAAGATACCCGGCTCAGCATAAATACAGGTGTCACCGACAACGCGCTGATAGCCGGGCTGCTATATGCGGCCACACGTAACTGTCTGCGTATCGGTTGCGATAATTTCATCCGGTCAAAAAAAACGAAGTGTTTGTTTCTTCCCAAAACTACGTACATTTCAATGCCCCACAAGCCGTCGTCAACGACCCTGCGCAGAAACCGATCCAACCGAAGACTGCGCCGGTAAAACGGACTCACCGGTTACAGACAATTTTCCACCGGCATCAGCAGTGATACCCGTGGACCGAACGATGACCTGGCACTTTCCACCAAACAAATGCCGCTGCCAGTTGCCATCGGCAACCTGGTCCGGCTCATGACTGCTGGGATCGCCATTGCCGACACCAATGATCCGCATCCCGCCGGAAACAGCAAAATGCAACAGCATGGCCGCATCCGGAACTTCCCTGCCGGCCTTGTCCACGACACTGCAGTTAAACACGATGGCGTCCTTGCCATCTGCCGTCAGGCCCGGCTTCGAAGCAGCGACCACGATCCTGTACGGCTCACCCGTCGTCTCCACGGTCGAGACCAGCTTCCGGCCTTTCTTGTAGGCTACTGCCTCCAATTTGCCCGGCGCATATTTCACCATCCATTCCAGATGGCCATTCCGCGGCATGTCCTTTTTACCAAGGCTCCTGCCATTTAAAAGAAGCTCGACATTATCGGCATTGGTATTCACCCACACCGGGATCAACTTGCCTTCCCTGCCCTTCCAGTTCCAATGCGGGGCGATATGCAGAACATCCTTATCGGTCCACCAGGATTGATAATAATAATAAACGGTCTTGGGAAAACCGCACATATCCATGATCCCAAAATGCGAATTGATATCGGGCCAGCTAAAGGGCGTGGGCTCACCGCGATAATCGAAACCGGTCCACGCAAAACCGCCCATGAACCAATCCCGGCCGGCCGCGATCCGCCACCATTGTTCGGCCGTCGACGCCCAGGGCGGATAGACGCTATCATAATCCGGAACATAAGCATTGACCGTATCCCGCTCCAGGATACTTCGGGTGGATACCGTGCTGGCCATTTCCGTACCGATGATGGGTTTATCCGGATGGTCCTTGCGATAGGCATCGATCTCCTCCAAATGATAATTGAATCCACGTACCGGGATGACCTCGTTCACGCCGCGAAAAACATTCCCTACGTTGGCCGCATAGGTGGCCGTTCTCGTCGGGTCAAGCATCCGCTGGCGCTGAAGCTGGTGCTGCGCGATCAGTTTCCCCGTTACAGACTCCTGGATCACCCACTCCTCATTTCCGATAGACCACATGAACACACTCGGATGATTCCGGTCGCGCAGGATCTGCTGCTCGAAGTCGACCCCATATTCAGCGCCGCTGTTCAACAGCCTCGTCTCATCGAGCACGAGCATACCCAGACTGTCACAGGCATCCAGCAGTTCGGGAGTAGGCGCATTGTGACTGCTGCGATAGGCATTCACTCCCATTTCCTTCAACAGTTGGATCCGATAATATTGCAGATAATCCGGCAGGGCACTTCCCACACCCGCATGGTCCTGGTGACAGCAGACACCATGCACCTTGACCGGCACGCCATTCACAAAAAGCCCCTTGTCCTTGTCGACCGTTATCGTGCGGATGCCAAACCGGACCGTCATACTGTCGACCGTGCTGCTGCCGCTTCGGACCAGCACCACGGCGCGATATAAATAAGGATCATCCAATGACCACATCCTGGGCTGCACGACCGACACCGTTTGAATCGATCCCCCGCCCCCACCGGCACTCACGACTACCGGCTGCTCTCCGCTTTGTCCCATCCGGTTCCCCTCCCTGTCGGTGATATACGCCGACACGGTGACGCCGGCGTCGTACAAACCAGTATTCTCGACTTTGCTCTCGATGGTCACCGCCGCAGACCCGCTTCCCATCGCCACGTGCACGAACACCCCGCCTCGCAAGGCCAGGTGCAAATTGTCGGTGACGTTGAGCCATGCATGTCGATAGATCCCCGCGCCCTCATAGAACCATCCTTCATATTGACTCGCATCGACACGGACCACGATCGTATTCTTGCCGCCATAATGGAGGAAATCGGTGATGTCATACGCACTCCCGCTATAGCCGCTGAAATGGCCGCCCAGGTAACAATTGTTGATCCACACCTTGCTGTCCCGAAAGATCCCATCGAATTGCAGCACAAAACGCCGCCCCGAATCCGCCCGGTCGACCGTAAAGGCCTTCCGATACCAGCCGATGCTATTCGCCGGAAAAAGACCGCCCACCGCATGATAGCCATGCGCATCCACGTCTTCGTTGGCCACATGCGCAAAAGGCAGCGCCACCGCCCAGTCATGCGGCAGTTGTACATCCGCCCAGTCCTTATCGTCAAAATCCATCCGGATGGCCGTATGATCGGCATCCCCCGTCTTCGCCAAAATATTCCCGACGCCATAATTGAAATCCCCCTTCGGGTCGGCCGCATTCCCCAGATGAAACTTCCATCCCCCATCAAAATTCACCCGCTCCCGTTGTGCCATGACCGCGCCCGCCGACAGTAACCATCCCGCAAACAATATATATTTTCTCATGAACTAATATTTTTACCCAAGTTAAAAGTTAACACATGGATTATCAAATTATTACAGTGTCAATTTCTGCCGAAATTTCCTAAAATCTATAAAAAAACATAAATTTGAGTAAATCTTTCGAAAGAATGCTTCCGATTATTAACCAGGTTGCAAATGAATACAAGGCCAATCTTCAAAACCTATATGGTAATGAGTTAGCGGAGCTTGTTTTATTTGGCTCTTATGCCAGGGGCGACTACCATGAGGAATCGGACATCGATTTCGCTATAGTGCTTCAAAATCCCCATACCCGGCCTTCATCAGAAATACCTAAGACCGCCGCGATCAGTTCGAAACTTTCCCTAAAATACGGTCTGATGGTTTCTTCGTTGCATACTTCCCTTCAAAAAAAGCAAACTTCAATGCAAGGTGTCTATCAGGATATCCGTAAGGAAGGGATCATTATATGACACAGCACGACTTGGGCGAATCTTTCAAGGCGCTTGAAAAAGCCAGAGACGCCATTGAAAATGCAGAATATAATTTAAAGGGCGGTTTTGTCTCGGCAACGGCAAATCGTGCATATTACGGATGTTACTATTGTATGATAGCGTTGCTGTATACAAAAAATGTACACGCCAAAACGCATCAGGGGGCACACGCAAAATTTTCTGAATACCTCCAGCACCTTGTCGATCAAGCCTAGAACTTTATCGTAGCCGGCAAATACTTATTCACCAACTCCTGATAATAAGGCTTCAACTCCGTCCAATCCGGCGGAACCGGGCTCTTGCTATAAAGGTCATAAGGATTGAACAATTTCACCCATTTGAACATCTCCCGGTCATGGTCATCCATCAGATGCCCATAAGCCTCCTCGCGATGCTGCGAATAAAAGGAGTGGTACCGCAACATATACAACGCCGGCTCCGGCAGATAGTCCTTCATCATATTATACACATATTCGTCATGACCCCAGGAAAGGTCCACATTCCGCAAACCACAACCCTCCGAATATACCCCATACTTCGTCTGGTAGCGCTCGTTCTCCGCATCGGGGTTGGCGGCAAAATATTCAGGATAGACGATCTTATCGCTCCACGCACAACCTACAGGGAATGTATCCCCGACGACAGCCCACTGCGGCTCACCAAAAAGACACAATACCTTGCCCATATCGTGGAAGAGTCCGGCCAGTACCATCCAGTCCGGATGCCCGTCCGCACGAATCGCTTCAGAAGTCTGCAATAAATGCTGGAATTGATCAAGGTCCGTATCGGGATCGCTGTCATCGACCAGCTGATTCAGGAACTGAAATGCATCCCAAACCGACATCTCTTTTTTATCGAAACGCAGGAACTCCGCCTTCTTCTCCTGCACAAAAGCATAGGTCTGATATTGATGGTTCAACCGGTAGAACTCCCTAACGCTGTCGCGGCCAGGTGTCTCATAATTACGGTACTCTTCGGTGTTCTTTGCCTGTGCAATAGCCTCCGGGTCGGGATACCTTTCCAGGAGATCGTCTTCCCATACATCGAGCGAAGCTAGCGGATTCATTTTGTCAGGCTGCGAAGGATTGTTTGACATCGTTAGATATTTGAAGAGAAAAGGTACAAAAAAGTGGCCACCTGTACAAATCAACGAGACGAAAACAGCTCATTTTTATGAAATCCTTTACTCATATATTAACAATTGCTATGCAAACGTTTGCCCATCTTTCAGGCGCCCTTGAACAGCTCCCCGATCGCCGTCTTTAACGGCGAGTCAACCATAGCCGCCAACAACTCCGGCCCCCCTTGAGCACCCGCGCCCACCAGTTCCCTTATCACTGCCAATTCGTCCACAGTCGCCTCTGGCCAGATATGCACCGCATCCCGCTGCCCGAGCACATAAAAGGCCATTCCTAAAGGTGTCCCGCCATAGCGATTCCGCGATTCCAGCGGCGCCCCCCGATGGATCAACAGCCGGATCGCCGGCAGATGCCCCCCACAAACCGCCATATCCAGTGCATGTACCCCTTTTACCTCCTCCCTCGGGTCCACATCCCTGTCCATCAAAAAGCCCATCACCGCCACATGCCCATATTCGCTGGCCCAGACAAGCCCCGGCCCCAGCTGCGCCCAGACAGCCGCATCCTTAAGCTTTCCGTCGCTCCCAAAAAAAGATTCGACGATATCCAACCTTCCCACCCCCGCCGCTGCTTCCAGGTCGAGTAAGGCCCCATGCCCCGCCAGCCAGTTCGCCGCTTCAGGACGCCCGTTCGCCAGACAGCCAACCACCGCCCGCTGACGGTTACCGGCAGCATCGGGAGCATCGATCTCCGCTCCCGCAACCAGCAGCCGCTCCAGCAAGGCTATCTGCACACGCGCCCGGGCCGGATGGATACTCGTAGCCACCAACCCCAGCGTCGTTGCCCCGCCGCCATAAAAGTCCGCAGTGGCATTGACGTCCGCACCCGCGTCCAACAGAATATCCAACAACTCGACCGCATTCCCGGGATAACTACCCAAAGAGGCAACTCCATTGTCCGAATCCCTCCCCAACAACTCGACCCCATTGTCCGCGATATAGTGTAGTAAAGTGGCATGATGCGGCAGGCTGCTCCGCTCCGAAACCAACGTCGGATGCGAAACCAGCAACGCCTTCAGCCCGGACGCGTCGCCGCATAGCACGGCAGTCGCCGCCTTCTCAAAAACCAGATCGACAGTCATAGCTACAATTTAAGCTATTTCGCGCGCTTCCAAACCCCGCCGGTCCAGTAATATCCCCAGACAACACACCGAAAAAATAAAAAGCAGGATCATCGGCAATACCTGATACCGGAAAACCGACGGTGAGGCAAAGATGGAAAAAATAGTGTTGGCCAACAGATAAGCAGCCACTAATTCCAACGCTCCGGTGAACAGCGGGTGACGCTTCCTGTCAGGCCCGGACCAAAGAAACATCAACGCGACTCCCGGAAACAAAACATACAAGAAAAGATCCACCCGGGGCAGCGGCCCCAGGAGTCTGGCCTGTGCCGTGGCCGACCAGACCCGCGGTCGGTTATGTGCATACCCGAACCAGCTACAGGCTATTGGATCGATGGTCGGCTTGCCCTCATTGTACACCGCAAAGACGTCCAGCGGCGCCCAAAAAAAACTCTCCGCGCTGGGCCATCCATAATAACGTATATAGGCCATGGGATGCCTACGGATCAGGTAATAACTGTATTCCGAAAATATCGGCGCCACCCGGTTCCAGGCCCTGAAATAATCCGTCTTCTGCCGTCTGCGGAGCGAGTCCATAAACTGATGCAGCGGAGAACTGTGCAGCCACATGTATTCGGTCGTGGATGAAGCCCCCCTCGCCCTCAACGTGGGCCCCGCCTTTGTAAAAAATGCCTCAATGTCCCCGGCCAGTTCCCGGGATTCCGGCGTTGGCAGTCCCACCGTATCGGCCTGGATAAAGGGATACATGTTCAGCACATTGTTGGCGATCTGCCACCCGCTAAAAGCGGAAAAAGTGGCGGCGCCCGTCTCCCGGTAAGTCACCCGCTTTATCCATGCGCTGCAGCCAAGCACGATCCCGATGCTGCACACGATCCCTGTCAGCTTATACGCTACCGACCCCTTCCGGCGCAGCAACAGAAAACAAAGCGCGGCAACAGCGGGATAAAACAACGCCACAAACCGCAGGTTGAAGATCACGAACAACAATGCCAATTGCAGCCACAGCCGCCACCAGGACGGCTCCCGTAACAACCCCATCAACACCGTCAGCCAGATCAGCGAAAGCCCCAGGAAAAGCGCATCGCTGCTGACATAGTTACACAAATAAGGTATCGCAGGATTGAGCAATATGCCCGCCAGCATGATCCGGGCAGCGACAACCGGGATCGCATATCGCTTCACCAACACCAGCAGCAGACCCAGACAGGCCCCCTGCACAAGCGCATATTGCAATGTCACTAAAAAAGTATCCGAGGTCGACACCCCATGTACAAGACGCAGGAACAGCGAATACCCCAGCGGCCTGAACCCAACGGCATCTCCCTGCGACGCGGTGGCGATGTAGCTATAGGAGTCGGTAAAAAAATCGGCATAGGGATAACATACCTTGAACAGGACCCACTCAACCGTCATAACGGGGAGGGCTATGGTCAAATATCCACTTATGGGTGACTTCACCGGCCAAAATAACGGGAATTCCCCTAGAAATCAAAATCGCCCACATACACCGCTCCCTTGGAACCTGGTTTCAACTGCAGGGTGACCAAAGTGCGTTTTTGTTGCGAACTGCCATAATTGGTATAGACCTCTACCATCAGTGTGGTTTCACCCGCCAGCTTTACCTGTCGATCCCCATAATAGTTAACCTCTACTTTATACCGTCCCTTCACCGCCTTCTTTAACAGAAACTGTTCCGGCCCCAGTCCATTGGTGAAATCATGCGAGATCCGACCGCCCATGGCCGTAAACCGGTGGCCGTAAAAACATCGTTCATTATTGGGGTCCGTCACCCAGAGGTCGATATCCGTGTTGTTTTGATTCCAGTTAAGTACGACACGCATGTCTACGGGTAGGTTGGTCAGGAGCTTCTTCGGGATGCGACTGATATCCAGTCCCGGATGGCGGGCTACCAGTTCATTGAGCTCCGGCAAAATAGTCTCTTCAAAGCCCGGATACAAAGCATCGGTCGTCTGCGAATAATTTGTCGTCAGGGCCAGATACAGGGTGTCCAGGGCCTGTTGATAGCGCCCCGCATCTTCCAGGGCCAACGCATAGTCCCGAAAGCTCTGCGGCTCAAAAGGGCGACAGTCCAGCACCTTCCTAAAAGTGGCGCAGGCGGATTCGGCCTCACCCGCTTCTTTCAGCTTATACGCCATCAGTTTATATAGTTCGTAGTTCTCGGCGTCCAACTCCGCGATATTGGACAGGATGCGCAGGCCTATCACCTTCTCTCCCGCTCCCAGAAACAACTCCGCCGTATGAAAATAAAAGAGCGGGGTGTTCAGGTATTCCTTCCGCAGTTCAAGATAGAGCGCATACCGGTTCGCAGGAGCAATGGCCCTCAACGCGCCTATGTATTTTGTGTTGACATCGGCCTTCAACACGGTAAAGCTGCCCCTGTCCGGAGCAGGCGCCGGCGCCGGACTCACTTCGTCTTCTTCTTCCATCTTCGCGACGGAAAACGATTGTTGAGAACGTTTTCGCGCACTATATCCCACAACCACCACCTCGTCGAGATGTTCGCTGGAAGCCTGCGGCCGCGGCATATCCTGCCGGGGCGCCTGCGCCACCCGCTCACCTTCGCCCCGCCACCATTTCAGCAGTTCATTAAAATATTGCTCCGCATTATCCGCCACCCGCTGATGCTGCCATTGACCACTCCCTTCCCGTTCTTTTAAGATGCGATCATATTGCTCCCGCAGGTCCGCCGGCGGCTCGATCTCATTCGTCACATAGTCCATGACATTCTCCAGCACCACCAGCGAGGTATTGCGCGTCACGATGCCATAGCTCCGGCCCAAATGCCGGATCTCATCTTTGTTGTCTTCATATCGCCTGTCCAACTCGGCGATCTTCTTCTCCGCCCAGATCCGCGATACATCGGTTTCCGCAGACTGCTGCCGCGGGAAATCCAACACGACCTTTTCTTCTCTCACCACTTTATCGCCATATCCAAATTGCAACATCAGTTCCTTAGCCGGCTTGTAACAGATACCGCAGACCGTGAGTCCTCCATTCAG
>Ga0302326_10027815_pt1 | contig 11397 bp, 11 predicted proteins | sample Palsa_T0_3_FD_202264 | JGI IMG/M metagenome (GOLD analysis project Ga0302326, IMG submission 202264) | Peat permafrost microbial communities from Stordalen Mire near Abisko, Sweden - Palsa_T0_3 | ecosystem: Environmental > Terrestrial > Soil > Palsa > Peat permafrost | place: Sweden: Abisko...
GATGACATCAGGGTCGATCGCGGCGACCTTGTCCAGGCAATCCTGCCCGTCCACGGCCGTCGCCACGTCGAACCCTTCCAGCGTGAGGTTGACGGCGATGAGCTGTCTGATCACCTCATCGTCGTCTACTACAAGCACGCGTCCAAGAGCCTGGGCCACGGGCGCGAGGGTAGCGCGTCCGGGCAACCCCGCGTGCCAACATTGAGTGAGCTCACAGCAGCAGCACAGCAGTTGGCCTGCCCGCTCCCCGGCCCTGATAGCCTTGCTTGGTCCTGAAGCCCCCGTAGCTCAGGGGATAGAGCAACGGCCTCCGGAGCCGTGTGCGCACGTTCGAATCGTGTCGGGGGCACCATCGCATCACCGGCGAAACCCAGGCTGACCAGCGGTTTCGTAGTTAGCCCGGAGAAAGACTCCGCGCTGGTGACAGAGTTCAACTGGTGACAGAGCTCAGCCGGGGAGGTCCTCGGGGCGCTTTGCGGCGAGATGGCCGTGCAGCAGGCCGGTGGACTGGCCGACCTCGATAAGGTATCCATCCGGGTCCCGCATGTAGCAGCGGATCTCCGCTCCGCGGTCGATCGGCGGCGTCACAAACTCTGCCCCCTTCGCCTTCCACTCCTGGTAGCAGGCCTGGATGTCAGCGACCCGCAAGTTCATGAAGATCGAGGTGGTGTCGCCGGGCTGGTAGTCGGCCACGGTGATTCCCGGCTTGTCGGGGGTCGGCGGCCCGCCGGGATTCATGATGATCCACGAGTTGGACAGCCTGACCGTGCACGGGTTCTCCTCCAGGATGACGGTGCCGCCCAGCACGCGCGAGTAGAAGTCCCGCGATCGCGCGACCTTGCGGACGGTGATGAACAACGCCACCAGAATGCCCTCGGCGGGCGCAGGGAAGCTGGCGAAGTCGTTTCGGGGCTGAGATTCTGTCACTGGCTGGTCCTCTCGGCGGCTTGGCGGACAACGGCAGGGTTCCCGGGCAGGTGCCAGTTAATGCCGGTCTGCGGCCGGAGTTGCTCGTGCAGCGCGCGAACCGGCCACCCCTGATGTGATCGGAGACAACCATGTATCGCACGGCGTACCGCACCGTCGGCGTCAACGGCTTGTCTGTCTTCTATCGCGAGGCCGGCCCGCAGGATGCGCCCACGATCTTGCTCCTGCATGGATTCCCCTCCTCGTCCCGCATGTGGCAGCCGCTGCTGGACCGGCTCGCCGACCGGTTCCACCTCGTCGCACCGGACTATCCCGGGTTCGGGCACAGCGACCGAGCTACCCTGCCTGGCAGGACTGGCTCCGCAAACGCCAGCCACCCCTGCAGGTCGTATGGGGCCGCTACGACCCCTCATTCCAGGTCGGGGAGGCCGAGGCATACCGCAGGGACGTGCCGGACGCCGAGGTGCACGTCCTCGACGCCGGCCACTTCGCTCTCGACGAGCAGCCGGACGTGATCGCGGACCTGACCAGGAGATTCCTGCTGCCATGAGGAAGAAAAAGCTCAACCTGTACTACGGCACAGTCAAGTCCGCGACCGGCGGACGGCACTTCATGGCCTGGGCAGATTCTCGGGAACATGCCCTGGACCTGGTCGAAGCGGCACTCACGGTAACTGGGCCTGTACAGGGCTCAGTCGTTGGCCCGGTCGCGAGCCTGCCTGCCGACGTTATGAAGCCTGGCGTCTTCGTTGAGGTGACGCCTGCCCCGAAGGATTAACCGCAGGTGTAGCCACAGACAGCCGGGCTACCGCCGACAACGCGGCCGAGGTCATCGAGCCGGCCGGCTGGACAGCCAGGTGATGCGGCGGAGCCGCTGGACCCAGCCTCAGTCGCGCTGGCTGATCCACACCGAGACGTGGGCGGGTTCCAGGGCCTGGTGCACGACACCGGCCAGGTCATCTCGGACCGAGTCCAAGTCCACGGCGTCCTTCAGCCGGGCCGCAAACGCAGCGATGGTCCGGTCAGCGTCGTAGCGGGCGCGGTTGAACCGCCGGTCCACGGCCTGCTGCACCCGCCGCCGCAGCGGATTGAACAGTGCCGCCGCCGCCAGGGTGGAGGCGGCCACGGCGACAGGCGCGTGAACCCGGAACACCTGAGTGGTCAGCAGCACCAGGCCGGCGTAGACCCCCACCAGCAGCCCGGTGACGATCGCGTAGGCCAGTGTCCGGGAGATGATCCGGTCGATGTCGTACAGCCGGTACTTCAGGATCGCCACCCCGACCGACACCGGCAGCGCCGCGATGCCGATAGCTGCGCCGTTGAACACCGCCTGGAGGGCGGGTGACGCAGAGGTGTCAAGGGTCGCCCCAACGGCGATGACCGTCGTGGCGGCCATGCACACAGCCGCACCGCTCATCAGCCACTTGAGCTGCTGGCGGCGCTCGCCGTCGGCGTGGCGCCAGGAAAGCACCTGGCGGGCCACGAAGACCAGCCAGAACACAGCCAGCACCGGCAGGATGATCGCCTCTACCGAGCCCAGCCACGCCGAGCTTCCCGCCGGGTAGTCCACGGTCCGCAGGTCACCGCCGGAGAGGATGCGCAGATCGCCCGCAGCGACGGCGCGGATCGCCACCGCATAGACGCTCACCGGCCAGCATGCGCCAACCGCGAGGTAGCCCCACAGCACCGGCCGCCAGCGGGCCGAGGGCAGCCGGCCATCCGGGAACACCAGGATCACCAGCGGGAATGTCACGATGACCGGGCACCAGTACAGCGCGAGGAACACGGCCACCACGCCCAGCGGCAGGTGATGACCGAGCCGGTAGCTGAGCACCGCGTAGGCCCCCGCGCCAACACCAAGAGCTGACAGCGCCGCCAGCGCGAGAAACATCCAGCCCAGCAGATTGCCGGGCTGGCGTCGCGCCACGACGAAACCGACGGGTGCCAGCGCTAGCACGATGGCGAAGATCGCGATGTCGGACTCCGCCTCCCCGGCGGCAATGGTGAGCGCGACCAGCGCGGCGAAGAAGAGGACTATCAGGACTCCCAGCGACCACGCGGCCACCGCGGGCACCAGCACTCGCGAACGGCGTCCGACCGTGCCCGCGGTCACCGATGCCTGCCCGTCCACCGGCCGCATCTCCCCCACGGAGCACAACGCTACGCCGGGACCGTCCCGGGAACGTTACGGCTCGGCACCGAAACTGGGGCGGTAGCCGAGGCTCGGCCAGGTCACCGCCCTGGGGCCGGCTGGCGCGACGAGCCACTCCCGGCTCCGAGCCGTGACCAGCTACTGTCTATTGTCGCTGGCGAGTAGGGGGCAGATGGTGAGAACCGACGCAGGCGGAGCAGGGATCGAGTACCAGGTGACCGGAGACGGCCGGCCGGTCATCCTCTTGCACGGGTTTCCCGACTCGGGGCGGCTGTGGCGCCACCAGGTCCCGGCCCTGGCCGATGCCGGGTTCCAGGTCATCGTGCCTGATCTACGCGGTTACGGGCGCTCGGACAAGCCCGCGGCCACCGAGTCATACTCCATGGCCTTGCTGGCGGGCGACGTCATGGCCGTGCTGAGCGACGCCGGGGTCGAGCGGGCCCACGTCGTGGGGCACGACTGGGGAGCGGCACTGGGATGGGTTTTCGCGTCGCTGGTACCGGACCGGGTCGATCACTTCGCCGCGCTGTCGGTCGGTCACCCCTCGACGTTCCGCCGGACGCTGGCCCAGCACGAGAAGTCCTGGTACATGCTCCTGTTCCAGTTCGCCGGCATCGCCGAGCAATGGCTCAGCGGCAACGACTGGGCCAACTTCCGCTCCTGGGCCCGCCACCCTGACTCCGCGGCCGTCATCACCGAACTGGAGGCCACGCAGTCCTTGACGCCCGGCCTCAACTGGTACCGGGCCAACCTGCCGCCCGAATCCTGGGTGGCGCCCCCGGTGGCGTTGCCGGCCATCCAGGCCCCGGTCATGGGGATATGGAGCAGCGGCGACATCGCCCTCACGGAGACGCAGATGACCGATTCGGCGGAGAACGTGACCGGCCCCTGGCGTTATGAGCGGATCGACGGCCCCGGCCACTGGATGCAGCTGGAGGCGCCCGATGCGGTCAACCAGCTTCTCCTGGACTTCCTCCCCCGGTAGGAACGGAAGCTCCCCCGGCCGGCACGGAAGCTCCCTCGGCCGGCACGAAAGGCACTGGCGCGGTCCACTGCAGGGGCGGCGCGCACTGCTTAGCGGCCGCCCGCACCGTGGTGACGCCGAGTTCCCGGTAGGCCTCGAACTCGGTGGCGTCGTACAACTGCTCCAGCGTGCTGTCGCACGGGTAGCTGGGATGATTCCGGGCATAGGCGAGGACGTCCCACGGCGCGCCGGTCCACCAGCCGAGCTTGCATACCCAGATCTCACCGCTGCGGGGCAGCCCGGGCACCTCGTGCGCCCGGCTGAACGTGCCATGGGCCCACGGGCGGACGACTTGCCCCGGGGCCAGTTTGCGCCCAGCCTGGACCATCGTGGTCGGGTCGAGCTCGATGTCCACTCCGGCGTCGGCCCGGGCCAGGGCCATGGCGCCGCCGAGCGTGAACCACGTGTCGGCCTTGTCTCCCGAGGCGTCGAGCACCACGATGTGACTGGCCCCGCGGCGCAGCGCCTCGACCAGCCCCAGGTTGTCGTAATGGCCGCCGTCGGTCACGTACATCCAGGTGGCGCGGTAGCTCAGGTGCCCGGCCGCCTCGGCCCACAGCAGGCCGAAGGTGGGCTGCAGGGCCCGGTACCACAGGGCGCCGGACCGCGGTCCGCGCAGCCTGAGCGTGAGGACGTGGGCCCAGAGCCGGGCCTCCCGGGTGGAGTTCCGGTCCGCGTTGCGGTCCCAGAGCGGGTGCGGCAGCCAGTACCAGAGCAGCAGGAACAGCGGCCGCCACGCCCACCAGCGGTCGGTGCCGCGGTCCGTTGTCCGCCCCATCCACCGGCGGGCCGCCTGGACCACGGCCGGGTGCGGCAGCCAGACGCCGAGGCGCACGTTGGTGGAGGTGAGCAGGATCCGGTAGGCCTGCCGCGTCGCCGCTCCCATCAGCGGCGAGATGGCCGCACCGCTGATCGCGGACACGTCGAACAAGGTGCACCGGCGGTGACCCACCAGGGCTTCGTAGTCGGACGTCCTGGCCTGGGCCGGGTTCTCGCCCGGCCGCCCCTTCTCGCCGTGCAGGGTCACGTGGTCCGGGTCGAACGTGACGCAGTAGCCGCCCTGCCCGGGTGGCACATCCCGGTCCGCATTGATGTTGGCCGTGGCGCAGATGACCAGGCCCGGCCCGGCCGCGGCGCCCTGGTCCTGCCCCAGCTGGGACAGCCGGGTGGCGGCGGCCTCGGCGAACAGCGCGCGTGCCCGCAGCGGGTTGCGGGCCTCGGCGGCCCGCCGGGTGACCGCAAATGCGTCGGCCAGCCGCCACCGGTAGAAGTCATGCATCGACATCCGGTTGACGTTCACGGCGACGCGGGTGAGCAGCGTCACGGCCAGTGCCACGACGACCGGCCACAGCTGGCCGCGGGTGAATCCAGCCCGGGCCCCGTCGCTGGTCCACAGCAGCGCCAGGACGGCGCCGCCGACCACGATCACGGCGCTGGCCAGCCACGGCAGCACCTGCTGCCGGAGCATGCCGGTCACCTGGGTGACCAGGCCCGGCTGCGTCACCGCGCCTTTGGCCTGGCCTGTGGCCGCGCCACCCGCCGCGGTCGACCTGGCCAGCCCGGCCTGGCAGAACCGGGCCACCGCCGCCACCGCGGCGACCAGGCCGGCCAGCGCCGGCAGCGACCAGGCGGGCCTCGGGCCAAAACCAAGGAAATGCGCGATCGTACCCAACGATCCTTGGCGGCCCGTCAGCCATGAGATCAGCGGTGGCGCCGCGAGCATCGCCAGGGCCAGCCCCGCCGTCAGCGTGGCGGCCCAGCTCACCAGCGTCGCACGGTTGGCTCCCCGGTCGCGATCATCCGGTTTCAGTGACGCCCACCAGCGCGCCGGGCCGCGGCGACGGCCGCCGGCTGGTGCCAGCGTCAGCCACCAGTACCCGAACAGCGCCAGCGTGAGCCCGGCCGCGATCACCGGCGGCAGCCACCAGGCCAGGCCGGTCACCGCCGCGGTCATCGCGTGCCCGGCCGGGACCAGCACACCTTCCCCGCGCAGCAGCCAGCCCCAGGCGTGGGCCACCGCGTACAGCGGGGCGAGCACGAGAATGAAGGTGACTATCGCCCCGAGGAGCAGCGACAGGACGCCGACCAGCACCGTGGCCGCGTTGGGGGCGATGTAGCGGGTGTTGTAGCGGAGATTGCACTCCTCCGCGGTGCCGGGCGCGTAGGCGCGGTCCGGCGTCCCGGCGGGCAGATCGTGGGCCACGAGGGCCCGGGACGCGGCGATATAACTTCCGCCGGACACGCCCAGGATCCATCTGGCCTTCGCGAGCAGGCCGCCCTCATCCAGGCTCTGCAATGCCCCCAGGCAGTAGGCGGCGGACCGGACACCGCCCCCCGAGCAGCAGATGGCCCAGTGATCCCCTAATCCAGATGACTTCACGTCGCCCGCCTCCCGTGACGAGACCCGCTGAGTGATCCCCGAAGGCACCCATTTGCGGTGATCTTAAGGGTCTTCACTCAGTCAGAGACGCGGAACCCGCTCGCTGATACATCTCATGCGGCAGGCGGGCGTTACCGGGCAGACGGCGTTACGGGGTCAGCGAGAAGTTACGGGCTCACCGAGAAGTAGTTGAGCTGGAGGCCGGTGCCGCCCTGTGACTCCTCGAATCCGGCGCTGATCTCCTGAAGATAGTCCGATCCGGACAGAACTCCCTGCCCCTCCGCGTAGGAGAAGAACGGCGCCAGCGGGAGGTTATTGACCGTGTCGAGGGGGGTTACCCGCTCGAATACCATGTAGCGCCACGAGTAGGAAGCATTGCTGAGCATGTAGGTCTTGTACCAGTAACGCACGCCGTTGACCCTGACCTGGACCGCATTTTTGGGAATGGCCAGGTTCTGCTCGTCGAAGTAAATCATCAGCTCAGTGTCGGGATTCAAAGCGCCCGGCGACCAGAACCAGATGTCATTGGAGAAGTCTCCAATGTCAGAGGACGAGCCGGTGAAGGTCATGGACAGGCTCTCTGAGGGATTCGCCGTTGACACCTGCTCGGGAACCCAGCCGTTGGTGCAGTACGCGCTGCCGCCCCAACTGCAGCCGATGCTGCTGTCGGGGTAGGCGAGCACACTGCCGTCGTTCGGTGCGGTCTGCGACTCGACGGTGAACCCGGCCTGCGTACCGTAGTCCTCGATGCACGTGTTGCCGCCGCCCCAGTTGTTCGGGTTGACGGTGTACTGGAGCCCGTCGTCGCCCGTGACAACGTGCCAGCCCTGGCAGGTCTGCGCGCTGGCCGGCTGCGCGGCTATGGCCGACGCGGGCAGCAGCGCCGCCACCGCTCCGGCGAGCGCGATAAAGAGCGTCTTCAAGACCCGGAATCCCTTCGCCGGACATGCTGCGTCCCTGGCAGCCGCCCTTAGCAACTGTCCTAGCAACATAGACGCCGGGCGGGTGCGCTGGGATTACCTTCCCTTTATTTTTAACGGCCCGGCGCTGGCCCCAATCACTCGTGGCCGTACCTATACGGCTGCTGAGCTGCAGAAACTACGCAGCGATAGCGACTGGAACGGATTGGTTACCGGTCGCCTGGCAGGCGGAAGTCGGCGAAGTCAAAGCCCGGAGCCACGACGCAGCTGACCAGTACCGGTGCCTGGCCGGCCGGCGCAGCGCATTGCCACACGCCGCCAGGAACGCAGGCCTGTGGCTGCTGGCCGGTACCGATCTCGCCACCGAGCAGAACTGCGCGGCCGGCCGACGGCTGGCGGCCGTCGCCGCCGAGGCGCAGGCTCAGCGGCCCGCCGGTGTGCCAGAACCACAGCTCGTCGGAGCGCACCACATGCCAGCGTGACTCCTCACCGGGATGCAGCAGGAAATAGATGCAGGTCGCCGCGCTGCGCGGGCCACCGTAACCCTCGGGTGAGAAGGAAACTGCGCAGCGCCACGTCTCACGGAACCAGCCGCCCTCTGGATGCGGCGCCAGGTCCAACTGCTCCGCCAGGGGCGGCCGCAGCGTCATCAGCCGTTCCCCGGGGCCCGGGGTGGGCGGACTACCGCCCGTTTGCGGACCCTGAACGCTGCTGGAGCGGCAGGCAGGGTCCACACTCTGGCCGCCGACGTCACGGCCGCGATCACCGGCCTGGTCACTGATGGCCTTGCACGCTGACCCCGTACACGCTGGCCTGGAAGGTACCGGCCGCATCGGCTGGCAGCTTCGTGAACCAGATGAGAACGTAACGGCCGCTCGCCGGCGTGCCAGGCGTCAGCACCGCGGCGCCACCCGCGTTGGCCACGCCCGCGACGGGCGGCAGGTCGGTCAGGGACGGCGCAGCCCCGACGCGCAGCTGGATATCGGCGCCGGGAATGCTGCCGAGGGTGATCCGGACCGTGGTGATCGTCACCGGGCGGCCCATGTCCAGCAGCAGGCCCGTGCCCCGGTACAGGCCACCGAAGCGGTCGGTGGTGTACCAGTCGGTGCGCCAGGCGGTGGCGGCACTGCTGTCGATGGCCAGGGCCGCGTGCCCGGGGTTGTCACCCTGGCCGGCGCCGTAAGGACCGAACGCCGCGGCGCTGACCGGGATCAGCGCCTGCGCCGCCGGGGTGGGGGTGGGCGAGACGGTAGGGCTCGGGGAGACGGTGGGGCTGGGGGACGGAGTCGCTGGTACCGACCGGGCCGTGCTGGGCGCGCTGCTGGCCGCTGAGGTGGCGCGCGCCGCATGCCGCGAGCCCGGGATGAGGTTGTAGGCCACGACGCCGGCGGCCACCAGCACCACCGCCAGTCCCAGCAGCACGATCCAGTTCGGCCGGCCCCGCCCAGCGGCCGGAGGCCGGCCCGGCGTCTGCGGTGGCCCAGCCGCCTGGGGAGGCCCAGCCGCCTGGGGAGGCCTAGCCGCCTGGGCCGTCGGCGGCGTGAGCAGCTCGTCCATGCTCACCGCCGAGAGCACGCCCGGTGTGCGGTAGGCCGTGTCGTATTCGCGGATCAACGGCCCGGGATCAACCCCGACCACCTTGGCGATGCTGCGGATGTACCCCCGGACGTAGAAGTCGGCCCCGCACTCGGAGTAGTCGTCGGCCTCGATCCCGCTGATGATCGTTTCCCTGATGCGGGTCTGCTGGCTGACCTGGGCAACCGTGAGTCCAGCCTGACTACGCGCCTCCGCCAGAGCGTCGCCGATGCTCACGCCATGCCTCCTACTGCCCTGCCGGTTACTACCCTGCCAGTTACTGCCCTATCGCCCCGAGGTGGGGAGCGCGGGCCGGTATCACCACATCATGCCGATTTGCCCGCTGCGCTGGGAACGGTCAGATGGACCAGAGATCATGTGAGCGCTAACGGCCGCCCAGCCCGGCCCGGCACCCATCGCGCTCACCGCTCCGGCGAGCTACCCGGGGCGGCTATCTGTAGCCGGCCGACCGCCTTGAGCGCCTCGCGCTGCGCACTTTTCGCCCTGCGGGCCTGGAGCCTGGCCTCGGCGAGGCGCTGGCGGGCCTCGCCGAGCCGCTCTTCGGCCAGCCGGACGGCGCTCTCCTGCTCCCGCTCAGCCTTCACCGCTGCGACGGCCGCCCGGTCGGCGTCGGCCGCCGCCTGCCCGGCCTCAGCGATGGCCCGGCTCCGTGCCTGCTCCGCCTCAGCCCGCTCCCGCTCAGACTCAGCCCGCTCCCGCTCAGCCCGGTCCCGCTCAGCCCGTGGCCTGACCGGGCTGGCCGGCTCCGCGGGCTTCGGTGCCGGGCTCCTGCCCGCGCCCGGCGACCCGAGAGCCAGCGCCGCCACCCCGGAACCGAAGCCGGCCGGCTGTGCGGCCCGCACCAAGGTTCCGGCGGCCAGCTGCCCGGCGACCTGCGGGTCGGCCAGCGCGGCGCCCAGCGTTGCGGTCACCTCCTCGCGCAGCGCCGCAGGCGGCGGGTCCTGGCCGGACATGGCCAGCGCATCCCGGACCAGATCGCTGGTCAGCTGGCGCCGCGCCAGCGAGAGTTCCCTGATCCTGGCTCCATCCAGGGCCGCCTCAGCGCCGCGGAGCTCATCTCCCAGCGCGGCCAGCCGGGATGGCACCCCGGGATCGCTGCGGACCAGCTGATTGATGACCCAGGCCGAGCGGGTGGGCTTGCGCAGCCCGGCAATCGTCTTAGCTGCCGACGCGTCACCCGCCGCCCGGGCCCGGGCGGCCAGAACTCCGCGGAGCTCGGTGAACACGTCCAGGTCAGACGCGTACAACTGGGCGACCGCTTCGTTAAGAAGCTCGGGGCCAGTCACGTTGCCATCGTGCCCCAGATCGCCGAGAGTCTCACACGCTGGGTCACACGGTGGGCAGGCATGGTCGGTCTAAAGCGAAAGCTGACCGAAGCGAAAGCTGACCGAAGGGAGCAGGCCATGCCGCTTGTCAACGTCCGCGTGATCGAGGGGGTCTTTACCTCGGAGCAGAAGCAGGAGATGATCCGCCAGCTGACCGAAACTATGGTGGAGATCGAGGGCGAGAACCTGCGTCCAGTCACGTGGGTGATCGTCGAGGAGGTCAAGAGTGGCGACTGGGGCATCGGGGGCAACGGTCTCAGCACCGCAGATGTCCACGCTCTGCAGGGTCAAGCCCCGGTCCCGGGCTGAGGTTCACCGGCGGTGACACGGCGGGCACGGCTGCTCGGGAGTCCTCGGCTCGAGGGCGACGCGCAGCGGTGCCCGCAGCCGCGCGGCCTGAAGTCGTGGGCGGTGCTGGCCCGGGTCGCACTGGCCGAACGCGGCATCGAGCGGCACGAGCTGGCGGGCGAACTGTTCGGCGAGGCCGATGATCCGCTGGGTGCGCTGCGCTGGTCGCTGGCGGATTTGCGGCGCAGCCTCGGCCAGCCCTCGTTGCTGGCCGGGGATCCCTTGAGCGTGACCCCGGGCGAGCTGTGGCTGGATGTGCAGGCGCTTGAGGACGGTTCCCTGCCCACCGAGGAGATCGGCGGTGAACTGCTGGAGGGCGTCGAGCTGCGGAATTGCCCGGCCTTCGACACATGGTTGCTGCTGGCCCGCCTCCAGTGCGCCGCCCGGGGCCGGGAAGAGCTTCGCCGCCGGGCGTTGAGCCTGCTGGCCGCTGGTGACGTCGAGGCCGCGACGGCTGCCGCCGGGCGCGCGGCCCGGCTCGACCCGCTGGACGATGGTGCGCAGGAGCTTTTTCTGCGGGTCCTCGTGGCCGCTGGGCGCAGCGTGCTGGCCTCAGTGCATCTCGCCTCGTGCGAGGCGCTGTTCGCGCGCGAAGGACTGGTGCCATCGCCTGCGATGCGGGCCGCGGCCCGCGATCCTGGGCCGCGGCCGCGGCTCCGGGCCGGGGTGGTCGCCGCCTCCCTCTTGCGCGCAGGGACGGCGGCCCTGGACGCGGGCGCGGTCGAC
>Ga0302326_10027816_pt1 | contig 11397 bp, 6 predicted proteins | sample Palsa_T0_3_FD_202264 | JGI IMG/M metagenome (GOLD analysis project Ga0302326, IMG submission 202264) | Peat permafrost microbial communities from Stordalen Mire near Abisko, Sweden - Palsa_T0_3 | ecosystem: Environmental > Terrestrial > Soil > Palsa > Peat permafrost | place: Sweden: Abisko...
TGCCGGTCACCGTGGCCGTGTCGGAGTTCGAGCCGCCCAGGGTGATGGAGGCGTTGGCCGGGTTGGTCGTCACCCCCGGGGTGGCCGGGGTGACGGTGAAGCACTCACGGGTGGTCGAGCCGTCCGAACCGCCGGCGTAGTTGTTGTCGCCCGAGTAGACGCCCAGGAAGCAGTAGGTGCCGGTGGCCACTGGCGTGAAGGTGGGGCTCGTGGCCGTGGCCGTGTTGCCCGAGCCCGACACGGACACCGAGCCCAGCTTGGTCCCCGCCGTGGTGCAGGCGGTGGCCGAGGCCGTGGGCCCGCAGATGTAGAAGGTGACACTGCCGGTGGGGGTGACACCGCCGGTGCCGGTCACCGTGGCCGTGTCGGAGTTCGAGCCGCCCAGGGTGATGGAGGCGTTGGCCGGGTTGGTCGTCACCCCCGGGGTGGCCGGGGTGACGGTGAAGCACTCACGGGTGGTCGAGCCGTCCGATCCGCCGGCGTAGTTGTTGTCGCCCGAGTAGACGCCCAGGAAGCAGTAGGTGCCGGTGGCCAGGGGGGTGAAGGTGGGGCTCGTGGCCGTGGCCGTGTTGCCCGAGCCCGACACGGACACCGAGCCCAGGTCCACCACCCCGGCGGTCGTGGTGGTGCAGGTGGTGGCACTGGCCGTGGGACCGCACACGTAGAAGGTGACGCTGCCGGTGGGGGTCACGCCGGTGACCCCGGTCACCGTGGCCGTGTCGGAGTCGCCACTGCCGAGGACGATGGAGGCGTGCGCCGGTGAGGTGGTGACTCCCGGCGTGGCCAGGGTGACGGTGAAACACTCGGCGGCAGGATCAGATTCCGATGGCACCGCCGTGTAGTTGCCATCGCCGTTGTAGCTGGCCGTGAAGCAGTAGGTACCGGTGGAGGACGGCGTGAAGGCACCGGCGGCCAACTTGTAGGTGGAGACCGCCCCTGACGTCGAGGTGGGTGACGTCACCGACCCCACGGTGGAGCCTCCCGTGCAGGGGGTGCCGGTAGTGGTCTCTTTGCACACCGAGAAGACGACGGTCCCCGTCGGCGCCGTGCTACCCACCCCCGTCACCGTGGCCGAGTCCGATGTCGACGAGCCGAGGGCGAAGCCGCTCGGGTTGGACGGCGTCGTGGTCAAGGAAGGCGTCGCCTTGGAGACGGTGAAGCACTCGGTGGTGGTCGAAGAGTCCGATCCCCCGGCGTAGTTCCCGTCGCCCGAATAGACGCCCAGGAAGCAGTAAGTGCCGGCGGAGGAGGGAAAGAAGGAAGGGCTGGTGGAGGTGGCCGTGTTGCCCGAGCCCGACACGGACACCGAGCCCAGCTTGGAGCCCGACGTGGTGCAGGCGGCGGCCGAGGCGAAAGGCCCGCACACGTAGAAGGTGACGTTGCCCGTGGGGGTGACGCCGCTCGTTCCGGTGACCGTCGCCGTGTCGGCGTCGGAGGCGCCCAGCACCACGGAAGTGGCCGTCGGGGAGGTGATGACCGATGCCGGGGGTGAGACACACCCGGTAGGCAGCGCCACCGACCCCGAGTCGCTGGCGCTGTAATTGTCGGACCACACGCCCTTCACGGTGAGGTTGGCCGGCCCCGCCGTCGATCCGGGGAGCACCTGGTACATGGTGGCGGTCTGGTACGGCTCACCGGGGCTGGCGGCGATGGTGGCGGGTGAACCGGTCACCGTCCCCGTTCCCCCCGTGGCCGCCGTCACCGTGGCCGTCTCGGTGAGGTCGTAGTCGTTGGCCACGGTCCAGGTGATGTCCACGTTCCCGCCGAACTTGGAACACGTGGCCACGCCGGTCACGATGTTGGCGTGCGCCGAGGCGGCCGTCGGATCGACGACCACGGCTCCGACCGTGCCGAACAGCACGATGGCGGCCGCCAGGGCGGGGTGGACCCGTCTGCGTGTTATCAGCTGCTTCCTTCCACCAGGAGAAGAGTGCATCTTCAGTTGGATCCCACCTCGGAAACGGCCGCCGGTGATGGCACGACCTCGCTCGTCCACGTCCCCTATCGACCCTCGTTCCTCGCGTGCGGGGAGCCTCGAAGAAAGCCCGTTCGGGGGAAGAACGCCTGTCCGTCCGTCTGACCCGGAACCGGCCTACTACGGTGCGTGGGCAGGTTACGGGTGACTGTCACTCCAAGCCATCGTCAGTAATGACGAAGCCCAGCGCGAAGTCGACTCACCACGCTCGGCGAATATTCTCGATGATTGACGTTGGATTCGACCCGAAAGTACTTGCCCAAGCGCTAAGAGTGGGAATAGGGGACGGGAGCGTTCTCCGTCGATGGTTACACCATGGTGGCGAGGATCTCGTCGACGATCTCGACGGTGGTGTCGGGATGCAGGAAAGCGAACCGGGCCACGGTCTCGCCCTCCCATCCGGTGGGGGTGACAAAGGCCACCTGGTCGGCGAGGAGCTGCTGCGACCAGCGGTGGTAGTCGGCCGGCTGCCAGCCCCGTCGTCGGAACAACACGACCGACAGGACCGGATCGCGCACGAGCTCCAGGTTCTCGGCGGCGGCGATGCGGGCCGCCGCCTCTCGGGCCATGGCCAGGCTGGCCTCCACCGCCGCGCTGTAGGCGTCGGTGCCGTGGACGGCCAGCGAGAACCACAGCGCCAGTCCCCGGGCCCGGCGGGTGAGGTGATAGGCGTAGTCGCTCGGGTTCCACGCCGTCTCGGTGTGGAAGACGTCCAGGTAGCTCGCCTTCTGGGTGTGGACCTCCCGGGCCAGCGCCGGATCCCGGTAGAGCAGAGCGGCACAGTCGAACGGTGCGAAGAGCCACTTGTGGGGGTCGACGACGAACGAGTCGGCCCGCTCCACCCCCTGGAAAAGGGGGCGGGCGCTCGGCGCCAGCAGGGCGGCGGCGCCGTAGGCCCCGTCGACGTGGAACCACAGTCCCCGGTCGGCGGCCACCTCGGCGATCCCGGCCAGATCATCGACGATCCCCGCGTTCGTCGTCCCCGCCGTGGCCACCACGGCCACCACGTCGTCCCGGTGGGGTGCGCTGTCGAGGGCCCGCCGGAGGTTGTCCCCAGTGAGCCGGTGATCCTCGCTCGGTACGACGAACTCGGCCATGTCGAGGATCCGGAGCGCGTTGGCGACCGAAGAGTGTGTCTGGTCGCTCACCGCCACCAGCAGGGGCCGTCCTCGATCCGGGCGGCGCCGCCGACCCGTGTCACGGGCCACGGCCAGGGCCGAGAGGTTGGCCGCCGATCCTCCCGACACGAACACCCCGCCGGCCCCGGGAGGGAGGCCGGCCAGGTCGGCCAGGGCCCGCAGGACCTGGTTCTCCGCCGCCACCGCCCCGGCCGATTCGAGCCAGGACGATCCCTGGAGTGACGAGCAGGACACGATCATGTCGAACAGCATGGAGGCCCGGGTGGGCGCAGCCGGTATGAAGGCGAGGAACCGAGGGCTGTCACAGGAGATGATGGCGGGGGCGAGGTGGTCGGCGAACACAGCCATCACGCTCCCGGGGTCGTTCCCCTCGGGACGGATCAGGCCGGCGAGAACGGCTTCCAGGGCGGCTTCGTCGCCGGCGAAGTCCAGAGACACCGGGTTGAGCGACAGGCGCATCCGGCAGTAGTCGAAGATGAGCTCGGCCATGTCCGGGTCGTACCGGAACATCTTGTGGCCCGGATCGCCGTCCCCACCCGCCGCCGAACTCACGAGAGCCGTCTCACGAGGTCATCCATCAGAACGGTGCGTCAGGACCACGAGGCGACCCATGGTCTTGCGCTGTTCCATCGCTTCGAGCGCCGCCGGGATCTCCTCGAAGGCCAGCTCCCGGGTGACGGCGGGACGGATCTGGCCCGAGCGGATCAGCTCGAGGATGGTGGCGTGCGCCCTCTGGCCCTCGCTGCGACCGGGCCAGTTGAAGCCCAGGGTGCGGCGGACGCCGAGGGGGTCGTTCACATAGACGAGACAGACCCCGCACAGCGAGAAGTTCCCGTAGGCCATGGCCCGGGGTGTCAGGTAGTGGGCATCCTCGAGCTCGATCCCCTCGCTCCAACCGGCGATCAGGTGGCGTCCGTTGAAGCCCATGCACTTGAACGTCTCCAGGGTGACGTTCCCGCCGACGGCGTCGAAGGCCACGTCCACGCCGTGGCCGTAGGTGGCCTCCATGGCCACCTCGACGAAGTCCGTCGTCCGGTAGTTCACGGCGACATCGGCCCCCAGATCCCGGCAGTACGCCACCTTCTCGTCCGAGCCGGCCGTGGCGATCACCTTGGCGCCCAAGGCCTTGCCCATCTGCAGGGCCCCCGATCCGGTGCCCCCGGCCGCGGCGTGCACGAGGAGCGTCTCACCCGGCTGCAGGCGGGCCCGTTCGTGGAGGGCGAACCAACCCAGATGGAAGGGGTAGTGCATGGCCGCCCCGTGGGCGTCGCTCAACCAACCGGGAAGCTCCATGGCCGTGGCGGCGTCGACCAAAGCGTGGGTGGCGTACCCGCCGTGGGCCATGGACGGGATGCCCACGACCCGCTGTCCGAGAAGGTGCTCGGCCCCCGGCCCCGCGCTCTCGACGATCCCCACCGATTCCATGCCGGGGACGAACGGTGGTTCCAGCATGAGCGTGGCGTAGCGACCACGGATGATGTCGATGTCGTTCAGGTTCAGGCAGAAAGCGTCCACGGCGACCCTGATCTCATTGGCCCCCGGCGCCGGGACCTCCACCTCTCGCCGCTCCATCACCGACGTCGGGTCCCCGTAGGCCGTCGTCACCCACGCGTCCACCTTCAACGCTTCCGCCCCTGGTTCAGCCATCACGCTGCCATCCTTGTCGTCGGGAGAGGGCAACATGGTGTCATACCGAGCCTCGTCCGATATCGTAAAAACCGTGGACGTGGACTTTCCGTGGGATCCACTCCAGTACCCGTTCGACGTGCCGTCACATTCCTTCCTGTGGTCGGCAGGCGGCGTCGAGCCGCTGTCGCCGTCGCGGCGCGTCCCCGACGTCTCCGCCGGACGACGTCCGGTTCTCGCCATCGGATCGAACGCCTCGCCCGGACAACTGTCGCGGAAGTTCGCCGACGAGCGGTTCGCCGATCCTGCCTCTCCCCATTCGTCCATTCCCGTCCTCACCGCCACCGTCGAGGACGCCGACGTCGTCTACGGTGCCCACCTGGCGTCGTACGGTTCGCTCCCGGCCACCCTTCTCGACACGCCCGGGGCGCTCGCCCACGTCTTCATCACCTGGTTGACGGACCCGCAGCGGGAGCGGATGAACGAGACAGAGGGACTCGGCTACGCCTACCGACTGCGGCCGGTGGACGGCGTCCGATGCCACGGTGAAGAGGTCGACTCGGCCGTGAGCTATGTCACCGTGGCCGGGGCGTGCCTCCTCGGCGGCCGGCCATTAGGTCTCGCCGCCATTCAGGCTCCCGGCTCCCCACGTCCGCGGGGCACCCAGCTCCGGGCCTGGGACCACCTGGCCAGCGACATGGAGTGCGACGTCGACGGCGAGCCACTCTTACGTCGGGTGCTTCAGTCGTCGCAGTGGCGGGCACGGGTCGAGGCCCACCTCGACGGTCACCGCGTGACCGTGTGATTGTGTGACCGACCTATGACGCCGCCGTGCGACGATCGGCGTCGGCCAGGCCCAGTCGCTTGGCCGCCGATAGCAGGCCGGGGCCGGTCCCCTCGAAGGTGCCCGAGGTCGGAGCCACGTCGGCGTAGTCGCGTCCGACGGCCACGGTGAAGTAGCCCTGTCCGGCACGACGGTCGTGGGTCGGATCGAAGGCCACCGCCACCATCCGGCCGGAGGACGTACGGAGGGGATCGTCGACCACGACCTCCACCCAGGCGTGCGATCCCCCTTCTCCCAACAGGTGCCCCGACACGTAGCGGGCCGGTAGTCCCGCCTGCCGACACAGGGCCAGCATCACGTGGGCATAGTCCTGGCACACCCCCTGGCCCCCGGCCAGAGCCTCCGCCGCCGTGGTGTGCACGCCGGTGATGCCGTGCTGGTAGGTCATGGACCGATGCGTCCACGCACACGCCCGCTCGGCCAGGTCCATGGCGCCGGAGGCGGTGGCTGACAGCTCGCCTGCGGCGTCGGCCAGTCGTCCGTCCGTCTCGGTGAGCGGCGTGGGCGCCAGCAGGCGGTCGTCTCCGGCGGACTCCGGCGCCACGGTCGCCACCCCGCCGGCGCCGCGGCAACCGACCAGGGCCCACGCTTCGAACTCGATCCACTCGGACACGGTGGCGGCTCCCAGTTCGGTCACGTGGTTGCCGAAGCTGTCGAGCGACTCGGACACGCTCACCAGCGCCCCCGACACCGTCAGTCCGTGATCGAGCCGGTACTGCCCACCGTGTGCAGCCGGCGGTACGACGACCAGTCGGTGGCGCAGCCGAACCACCGGAGTGTCGTAGCGGTACCGGAACCGCTGCTCGAGCAGATACAGACTCCCCCCGCCGTCGGGTGACTCAGCCACCGCCAACCACCTCGTCGGCCCAGACCGTCATCACCTGGAGCTCAGCCGTCCCCCAGGTGGTGACCATGGCGGCGTCGAGGGCGTCACGGCCCCGGGCGATCACCACCCGGCCGATACGGCGCTCGTTGTTGCGGGGGTCGAACGTCCACCACCTCCCGTCGAGCCACGCCTCGAACCAGGAGGCGAAGTCCATGGGGGCCGGAAGGGCGGTGACGGCGATATCGGGCAGGTACCCGGCCACGTAGCGGGCGGGCACATTGAGAGCCCGACACAAGGTGATGCCGAGCTGGGTGAGGTCGCGACAGACGCCGGTGCGCGTACGCCACACGTCGTGAGCGGTGGTCACCGCCGTGCTGGCGCCCACCTCGTAGCGGATGTGATCGTGGACCCAGTCGCACACGGCCTGCACCCGGGGCCAACCGGGCTCGAACGACTCGAACAACTCCCAGGCCGGTCCGTAGAGCATGTCGGGCCAGCAGAAGCGGCTGGGCAAGAGGTAGGCGAAGGCCTCGTCGGGCAGGTCCTCGATGGCGACGGCGGCGGCTCCCTTGTCGGCGTCGTCGAAGTTCGACGTCACCTCGACAGTGGCGTCATAGCGCAGCACGGACGATCCCGCCGGGAGGGTGAGCCGGTCGCACACGTTGCCGTAGGAGTCGAGATAGGTCCGGACGGGAGCCGGGGATTCCCAGCTGGCGGCGACGAGCCGGTGGTGGTCGTCCGGATGGGGCCGCACCTGCCAGAGCGACGGAGTCTCCTCCGTTGCTTCGTACTCGAACTGGCAGCCGACACGGACCAGCATCGAACCAGCTTGGTCGACGGTGACGGGTTTGTCACTAACCCTGTGTGTCCATCGCGTGAACTCGGTTACCCCGGCCACCCCGGGGGCACCACCGATCCCTCTGTTCCGTGCCATGGGCCGGGCCCCTCAGTGCTTGGTGACCGTCAGCGTGAAGGCCTGGGTCAGGACCGGCGCGCTCGTGCCCGCTCCGAAAGTGGCCGTGATGGTCAGGTGGTGCACGCCCCTGCGCCCCGGTATGCCGGACAGGGTGGCCGTACCCTTGCCGTTATCGGTGAAGCTCAGCTGGCGGGGCAACCGGCCCGTCTCACTGATGGTCGGGATGGGGATGCCGCTCGTCGTCACGGTGAAGGAGAACCCCGCCCCCGCCGGAGTCGAAGCACTGTCGGCACTGGTGATGGCCTCGGGTGTCGAGGTCAGCTCGACGGCTCCGATGTCGCAGGCGGGGCCCTGGGGGCGGGCCACGCCGCGCTGGTCGGTCCCCGGGCACAGGGTGACGCCGTCGGCGGTGGCCCCGGCCGGAATGCGGTCGAGGAGGGGGCTGCCCGCCGCCGGTGCCTGCGTCGGGGTCGGCCCTCCATTGTCGGCCAACGAGGCGAGGTCGGCGTCGACGTCGGACTGGCTGTGGTTGACGGCCGAGAACCCGCAGGACCCGTCGTCATCGAGGTTGTAGCCGGCATCGGTGATGGTCCCCCCGCAGTCCGCGCTTCCGTAGCTGGTGGCTACGACGCTGGCGGCCACGGTGGCCGAGGCACCGTTGAAGATGCCGGCGCCGTCCTCGGCGGCGTTGCCCGAGAACGTGCTGGCGACGACGTCGAGCGTGCCCTCGTTGAGGATGCCTCCCCCGTCATCGGTGCCGGCGCTGTTGCTCGACAGCGTGCTGTCGTTGATCACCATCGTGCCTTCGTTGTAGATGCCGCCACCCCCGTCGGCACTGTCGGACCACAGGGTGCTGTCGCTGACGGTGGCGGTACTTTCGACGTCGTTGAAGATGCCACCGCCGAGGTCGAGGGTGTTGTCGCCGAACAGGGAACTGTCCGAGACAGTGAGGGTGCCGCCGACGTTGGAGATGGCACCGCCGATGCCGATGCCGGTGGAGTTGCCCGACAGAGTGACGTCGTCGACGGTCAGCGTCCCGTTGTTGTAGATGCCGCCGCCGTCGTAGTTGTCTCCGCCGTTCTCGACGGTCAGACCGGAGATGGCGGCCGTCGCCCCGCCGGCCACGTCGAAGACGTCGGTCGTGCCGCCCCCGCTCACCACCATCGATCTGGCCCCGGGCCCGGCGATGCTGATGTCCCCGGTGATGGACACGGGCTGGCTGAGCACGATGGGCTTCGTCCCCGAGCAGGAGACGGAGAAGGTGACGGTGGTGCCGGCAGCGGCGCTCCCCACTACCGCCGGCAGCGAGCCGGCACCGGAGCCGTTGCAGTTCGTCACCGCCGCGGTCGTGGCTCCCGCCACGGCGGCGGGCAGGACGGCGACGGCGATGGCGACGACGCCCACGATGGACGCGACAACCCTTGCGGCGCCTCGGCTCATGTCCGTCCCCCTCGAGTCAGTGCCATGGTAGAAGCCATAGGTCGCCCGCCGACATCGTCGCAATTGACGAGAACGTGGCCGGGGACCGGTCGATAGAATCTCAGCACTCACGAGAGTGGTGGCCGGTGGACTCACTGTCCAGCCATCATCGGAGCAGGGGGGCGCCGAGTGCGCGTGCGCTGGGTCCGTGCAGCAGGGATGGGAGCGGCCCTGATGGCGGCGCCGCTCGTCTCGGTCGCCCTGGGCACCGTGGCCCCGGCCGGGGCCAGCCTCGTCTACGTGGGCGACCCGGCTTCTCTCGTCAACCCGTTCATCGGCACGTCGAACGGCGGCGACACCTTCCCGGGCGCCGACGTCCCCTTCGGCATGGTCCAGTGGAGCCCCGACACCGCCGCCCGACCCGACGGCGGCGGCTATTCCTACGGAGACACGGCGATCACCGGCTACGCCCTGACCCACCTGTCCGGCCCCGGCTGTGCGGCCGAAGGTGACGTTCCCATCCTCCCCACCGTGCGGGCCGTCGGGAAGAATCCGACGCTCACCACCGAGCCGCTCGTCCACCGTCACGAGACGGCCACCCCCGGGTACTACCAGCTCGACGCCGGCGGGGTGAACACCCAGCTCACCACCACGACGCGCTCGGGCATGGCCGTCTTCACCTTCCCCGCCGGCGCGCCCGACGACAACCTGCTGTTCAAGCTGTCGGACAGCCAGACCCTGGTCACCGCCAGCCACTTCGATGTGGTGAGCGATACCGAGGTGGACGGCTCGGTGACCTCGGGCCAGTTCTGCGGGGCCGACAACACCTACACGCTGTACTTCGACATGGTCTTCAACCGCCCCTTCGTCTCGTCGGGGACGTGGGACACCGAGGGCAACGGCGCCTACGTCAGCTTCCACACCGCCGATCGGGTGGTAAAGGCGAAAGTCGGGATCTCCTATGTGAGTACCGCCAACGCCGTGCTCAACCGGACGACGGAGGATCCGGGCTGGAACTTCGATGCCGTGAGGGCGGCGGCGCAGCGCTCGTGGCAGACCATGCTCGACAAGGTGCGGGTGGGCGGCGGCACCGCCACCGAGCGGACGCTCTTCTACACGGCGCTCTACCATTCGCTGCTCGAGCCCAGCGTGTTCAGCGATGTCAACGGCCAGTACATGGGCTCGAACGGCCAGGTCGAGCAGGTGGTCGCCCCCCAGACGGCGCAGTACGCCAACTACTCGGGCTGGGACATCTACCGCAGCGAGATACAACTCGAAGCCCTGCTGGCGCCGCAGCAGACGAGTGACATCGTCTCGTCCATGCTCAACGTCTACGCCCAGACGGGCCAGCTGCCCAAGTGGTCGGAGGACAACGTCGAGACCTACCAGATGGTGGGCGACCCCGCCGACAGCATCATCGCCGACGCCTACGCCTTCGGGGCCACCGACTTCGACACCGCCGAAGCCCTGTCCGACATGGAGACCCAGGCCAGCGTGCCCAGCGATATCCGACCGGGCCTCAGCTACTACGAGGCCGACGGCTACCTGCCCATCGACGGCAATTACGGCTGCTGCAATTTCTACGGTCCGGTGTCGACCCAGGAGGAGTACGACACCGCCGACAACGCCATCGCCGAGTTCGCCTCCGACCTGGGCGACACCGCCGTGGCCCAGACCTACGCCACCCGGGCCCAGAACTGGCAGAACGTCTTCAACCCCGGCACCGGCTTCCTCGAGCCCAAGGAGAGCTCGGGGCAGTTCCAACCCGGGTTCAACCCCACGTCGGGCATCGGCTTCGTCGAAGCCGATGCCTACGTCTATACGGCCGCGATCCCCTTCGATGTGGAGGGGCTCGTCGCCGCCTCGGGCGGGGACAGCGCCTTCGTCAACTACCTGAACGGCTTGAACTCGAGCGTCACCGGTATGGGGACCACCCAGATCCAGATGGGCGACGAGCCCTCTTTCGATATTCCCTGGGAGTACGACTACGCCGGGGCCCCCGACCTCACCCAGCAGGTGGTACGCGAGGTCCAGGACCAGCTCTTCACCGACTCCCCCGGGGGGCTGCCCGGGAACGACGATCTCGGCGCCACTAGCTCTTGGTACGTCTGGGCGGCCCTGGGTGCCTATCCGGAGACGCCGGGCTCGGCCACGTCCGCCCTGGGGAGCCCACTGTTCACCGCCATCGCCGTCCATCTGGGCGACGGCAAGACCATCACCGAGACGGCCGCCGGTGCCGCTGATGACGCACCCTACGTCCAGGGCCTGACCCTCGACGGATCGACGTGGTCAGGGGCGTACCTCCCGGCCGACCTCTTCTCCGACGGCGGATCTCTCGACTGGACGCTCGGCCCGGCGCCCGACACCACCTGGGGCGCCGCCGCCGGTGACGCCCCGCCGTCGAACACGGCCGGGCTCCTGCCCGCTCTCGGCTACGAGACCGGCGGCGACCCCGTGGTGGCGGCCGGTTCCTCCGCCACCGTCACCCTCGGCGTCCAGAGCATGTCCGGTGCCGGCCAACAGATCGACTGGACGGACTCGGCGCCGACAGGATCGGGTATCGCCGTCGGACCGCCCACCGGGTCCCTGACGGTGCCGAGCGAGGCGAAGGCCACCCAGCCCGTCACCATCCAGGTGCCGTCGACCACGACC
>Ga0302326_10027818_pt1 | contig 11396 bp, 5 predicted proteins | sample Palsa_T0_3_FD_202264 | JGI IMG/M metagenome (GOLD analysis project Ga0302326, IMG submission 202264) | Peat permafrost microbial communities from Stordalen Mire near Abisko, Sweden - Palsa_T0_3 | ecosystem: Environmental > Terrestrial > Soil > Palsa > Peat permafrost | place: Sweden: Abisko...
GGAAACCCTGCGGGTATCGGCAAAAACGGGCCAGGGGGTCCCCGAACTGCTCGACGCCATCTGCGAACGGATCCCCGCCCCCAAGGGCGACCGGGCAGCGCCGCTCCAAGGACTTATTTTCGACTCCTATTACGACCAGTACCGCGGCGTCGTCAGCGCCGTGCGGATCTTCAACGGTGTACTGATGTCGGGGGAAAAGCTCCGCTTCATGCAGACCGGCCGCGTCCATGAGATCGAAGAGGTCGGCGTGCGCCTGCCGGTACCGAGCGAGGTGCAGGGCCTCGGGCCGGGCGAAGTCGGCTACATCATCGCTGGCATAAAAGACGTCGGTGAAGCCCGCAGCGGCGAGACGATCACCGACGCCGCCCGGCCGGCAGATAAGCCGCTCGAGGGCTACCTGGAGCCGAAACCGATGGTCTTCTGCGGGCTTTACCCCGTGGAAGGTGACGAGTTCGAGTCGCTCCGTGACGCCTTGGAGAAATTACGGCTGAGCGACTCCTCGGTCTCTTACCTGCCGGAGTCCTCGGCTGCGCTCGGGTTCGGTTTTCGCTGTGGCTTCCTCGGCCTGCTCCATATGGACATCGTCCGTGAGCGCCTCGAAAGAGAGTTCAACCTGTCGCTAATAGCGACGGCCCCGAGCGTCGAGTACATCGCCCGGCTCACCGACGGCTCTGAGGTACGGGTGCACAGCCCGGCCGAGATGCCTTCGCCGCAGAAGATCGAGGTTGTCGAGGAGCCGTTCCTTCAGGCGACCATGCTGCTGCCCTCCGAGAACACCGGCACCGTAATGGAACTTTGCCAGGCGCGGCGCGGAGAGATGCTCCGCATGGAATACCTCTCACCCGAACGCGTCGAGCTTGTCTACAAAATCCCGCTCGCAGAAGTGGTCATGGACTTCTTCGACGCGCTGAAGAGCCGCACCAAGGGCTACGCCAGCCTCGATTACGAAGCGGCCGGCTTCGAGCCGGGAGATCTCGTCAAGATAGACATCCTCCTAAACGGGTTGCCCGTGGACGCCTTCAGCGCCATCATCCACCGTTCAGACGTGAACGAGTACGGGCGTCGGATGACAGAGAAATTGCGTGAGCTGATACCGAGGCAACTCTTTGACGTGCCGATCCAGGCCGCCGTCGGGGGCAAGGTCGTTGCCCGCCAAACCGTGAAGGCGAAACGCAAAGACGTCCTCGCTAAATGCTATGGAGGCGATATCACCCGTAAGCGCAAGCTCCTCGAAAAGCAAAAAGAAGGCAAGAAGCGCATGAAGAACATCGGCCGGGTCGAAGTGCCCCAGGAGGCCTTCATCCAGGCCCTGCGCCTCGACGATTGACTTCGCCCCCCCGTGGCGCTGCAGCCCTTTCGTGGGCTCGAGCGAAGGTCACCGAGGTCACCGAGGTCACCGAGTGCCCCTTGCGGCCATTGCTCGGAAGAGCCGTTCACGGATCTGCTCTTCGTACACCGGAACACGCACGCGATCCACGGCGGACCGCAGGCTCCTGTCCCACGGAGTGCTCGGCACCGGACCTGTAATGGTCGCCTCGGCGGTCGTAACGGCTACGGCGTCCAGATAGTCGTAGCCGTCCATTTGCCAGGGCACGGTAGCGGCCCGCGCGGCGAGCCAGCCGGTGATGGACAGGCCGGCCGGGTCGAAATCGGCGTGTTGGTACAGCGACGCCCCTTGGGCGCCCAGCTGGCGGAGCAACGTCACGGTGGCCACGGTCGGGCGCCCCGAACTGCAGACCAGCGGTACGCAGATGTCGGCCCGGAGGGCTTCGGCGATGAGGGAGGGGTTCTCCACCACGAACACCTCGGATCCGGCTGGGAGCGGGGATACGGGCCAGCGCCGCAGGTTGGCGAGGGAGAGAACAACCGGCTGACGGGCACCGGCTGCCTGCCCCAGCCATTGCTCCAACGGGGAGCCCGGTCCACCTGGTAGGCCAAGGGCCAAGACGGTAGACGAGTGCGGGTCGGGGACAACTCCGGCCATCTCCCACATGGAGCGGGCTGCCTCGGCGTCGGCAGGGCTCGACTGGCAAAACGCAGTGGAGATGGCCTCTAGCACCATCGCGCTGAGCGTCCGGCCTGGATCGAGGGCATGGGGGTCGGCGGCGCAGTCGTTGGCTAGGGCAGAGAGCGAGATCCCGTCTGCAGGCAGCGCTTGCAGCACCCGCACCGCGGTCTCGAGCCGCCTCCGGTGCACACCGACACCTCCACGGATCCCGGCCGCCCGCTGGTTGTCCACCCATGCCACCAGCCCAGTCAGGTCGTCGCCCAGGCGGAGGGCAGCCCCCTCCAGGCTCAGCCAGGACCACAGGGCGTCGCGGGCAGCCCGCTCGGATAGTCGGGCGGCCCGCCGGTCGGGGATCGGGCCACGGATCTCCTCGATCAGAGATCGAAGCTCCTCGGGGGAGTCGAGCCGAAGGGCCGCGGCCAGGCGCTCCGTCCGCACCTTCGGGTTGGACCGGGGGACCCTGTCGGCACCGAGGAGATCGGCGACGGCCCGGAGAGTCGCCTCTGGGACGTCGCGCAGGGTGACCGCCACCGGCGTGCCCCCTTCGCCGAAGCGCCGGGCCAGCTCGTCCACCAGTGGGACCAGATCGGGCCGGTCGATACGGGCCGCGGCTGAGCTGACCATGTGCTCAGGCCGCCGACGGCGCGGCCCGTCGCCTCCGGCCGTCCCAGGTGAAGCGGGTGGAGGTGACCGGCTCGTCCCCCGTGGGCGGGTGGAGGTGGTGGATGGCGATGCCGTCCAGGCTCTCGTACTGGCACCATTCGTGGTCGCTCGTGAAAACGGCGTCGAGGTCCCACGTGCTGAAGGTGCCGAACAGCTGGGCCCGGTTGGCCGTGTCCACTCCGGCAAAGAGCTCATCGAGCAGGATCAACCGGGGGCAGCACGAAGGCCGCCCCTTGTCCCCTACGTAGTGGGCGGCCACCGAGGCGATCATCGGCAGGTGCAGGGCGATCGAGCGCTCACCAGTCGAGAGCTTCTGCAACCGGCGGGCCGTGGCCGGCACGAACCCGTCCCAGTCCCGGTGGGCCAGCTGCAGCGTGAACCGGTGCCAGGCGCGATAGTCGAGGGTCTCGCGCAGCCGTGCTTCCCAGGGGGCATTGGCCTCCAACTCGGCCCTGGCCTGGTCGACCCGGGCTCGCACGAACTCCTGTAGGGACGACCGCTCCCCCTCCGACAGGTCAGCCGGGTCGCGCAGGAGAAGCGAGCGGGCAGCCCTGACAGCGTCTGGCTGCTCAGGGTCGACCTCCCACCGGAGCCGGACCTGCACCCCTCCTGCGGCGCTGCGGATCTCGGCCAGCTGATCGTTGATGGAGTCGGCGAGTGCGTTGGCCTGGCGGATGCGATCGGCCAGAGCCCGCCGGACGCTGCCGGCAAGCGTCTGTTCGAAGAGCCGCTCCTCCTCCTCGGCCAGCTCGGCCCGGCCCTCGGCCAACTCAGTCTCCAGGGCCGCGGCCAGACCAGTGACCTGGCGGTGCATCCCGTTGGCCGTGGTCCGCAACACCCACCAGCCCTCCTCGGCCAGCTCCCGGTCGAAGTCCACGCGGGCCCCCAGGGCCGCTTGGGCGGCGTGCACCCGCTCCCCGACCCGCTCCGAGAGCCGCTTGACCGCCTGGGGTTCACTGTCCACCTTGTCGAAGGTGACGGCGAGGGACCGGGCCGCAGCCAGCAACCCGGTGGCGGTGTCCAACGGCCCGAAGTCGTCGACCCCGGCGTCGGCCGCAAAGGCCGCCAAACCCGCCACCAGACGCTGGTGGGTTCTCTCTCGGTGGGTTTCAGCCTCGGTGCGCTGCTGGGCCGCCGTCTCCACCTTGACTCCCAGCTCACCAACCTTCTTCTGCAGGGCTTCTGTCTCGCCCGCCAAGTTCCTGGCGCGACCGGCGTTGGCCTTGAGCTCCAAGTCCAGCTGGCTGATCCTCCGGAGGATGTCGGCGTACTCGGCACCGATTGACGCCTCCAAAGTGGCGACCCGGCGGGCGATCTCGTCCGCCTCGCTTCGCGCGGCGCCTTCCTCTGTCGCGGCAACCGCCGCGGCCATCTCGGTATTGGTCGCGCGGTGCTGCGCCTGCTGCTCCGCTTCGGTGGCGGCCCGAAGATCGCGCCTCCGTCGCGACCAGGTGACGGCCATCTCCCAGAGCCGGTCCAGGTCCGCCTCTATCCGGACCAGGTCGCCACGATCGGAAGGCAGGCTGTGCTGGGCGGCGAGGGCGGTGAGCTGGCGGAGTGAGGCTCGCACCGCTTCCTCGGCCTCCCGCCGGCTCTGACGGGTCGTCTCCAGACGGTCCTTGGCTTCGCCGAGGCGGGCCGCGGCGGCCTCGGCCGCCCTGATCGCCTCGACCACGTCGTCACCCGAGGGCAGGGCAGCCAGCTCAGCGTCGAGCGCCGCCCGCCGGCGGTCCAGGTCGGCTTGGCGGCGGTCCAGGTCAGCCTCACGGCGGTCCAGGTCGGCCAGTTCGGCGTCCAACTCGGCCAACCGAGCCAGCCGGTACCGCTCCCGGGCAGGAGCCCCCAGAACTCGGGCCGGCCGCCGCGGCCCCCTGCCGACGGCGTTGCCGAGCCGGTAAGTGCCGTCGGTCGCCACCCACACCTCGGCGTCCGACGCGTAGTCCGGGACGGCGCTCACTTCTGCTTCCGAGCCGGTCGGAGCCGTGGGCGTCAGCCGGATGGAGCTCAGGACGCCGTGAACGACCTGAGCGGGCACCCCGTGCCTCTCGGCCGACTCGGGGGCCGGAGCGAGCAAGGAGGCCAGGCTGCGTCCCTTGATCGTGCCGATGCCGAGAGTGAGGTCGGCCCGGCCCGGCTCGAGCTCGACCCCGCCGTCGGGGCCCACCCAGGCGTCGAGCAGCCCGGCCGCGGTCAAAGCGGCCTCCAGCCCGTCGACGTCCGGGCCGGCTGCCGCGGGCGAGACATCCACGAGCCGCCACAGCGGTGCCCCTGGGCGACCCGTCCGGTCCGATCGCCACTGCGGTCCCTCCGGGTCGACCAGCTCGCCGCCCTCCCAGCGAGCGCGCTCCGCTTGGACTGCCGCCCGCTGGTGGCCGAGGCCTTCTCGCTCGTCCTGTAGCACCCGGCGGCCCACCGCCTCTTCTGAGCGAGCCTCGGCCTCGATCTGGCGAACGCTGGCCAGGACGCTCGCAGGGTCTTCGGGAGGCTGGGGCAAGGCCGCGGCCAGTCGGGCTTGGCCCAGGCTCTGACATCCGTCGGCCCAAGCCCGAACCCCAGTGGCATAGGAGGCCGCCGCGTCGGAGGCCCGCGAACGGGCGCTGACGAGGGCCAGTTCACGGTCCTCGACGATCACCTCGTCGGCGGCGAACTGGTCGTCGAAAAACCGACGTCGGGTCACGGCCGCGTCGTGAGCATCGAGCGCGGCCCGCACGTCGGCAATGGCCGACCGCCGGGCTCCGACCCAAGCGTGGAGCAGCCTCTCGGATTGGTCGGGTTCCTCGACCGCTTCGGCCTCGCTGGTCACCGCCAAAGCTCCGACCGCCTCTGCGGCGGCGTGGAGATCATGGCCGGCGCGCTCGAGGTTGCCCCTCCCCGCCTCCTTTGCTTCGGCCGCCCCGTGCAGCTCGTCGGTCGCCCGCTGGTGCTCGTCCCGCCGCTCGGAAGCCCGGCGCGTGGCCGCATCGGCGTGCTGGCGGAGGCGGACCGCCTGGGAGCGCAGGTCGGCCAGGCCAGCACCCTCCCGGTAGGCGCCGCTGTCCTTGAGGGCGTCCGTTTCCACCCGGATCTCTTCTTGGCGCTGTTCGATCGCCTGGCGCTCGGCCGTCGTTTCCGTGGCCCGTGCTTCGGCCGCCTCCAACTCTTCCCGGGCCTGGCGCTCGCGGCGGGTGACATCGTCGCGGCGGGTCTCGGCGTTGCGCACATCGGAGCCGGTCCCTGCCACCACAGACCGGGCGTAGTCCCGCTGGTAGCGGGCCAGGTGGCGTACCTCGTTCAGGTCGCTCTCGAGGGAAGCCAGTTCCGCCTTGCGCCGATCGAGGCGTTCGAAGCCCTCGGCCACCGCGGCGATGTCGTGGTCGTCCAGAGGCGGGAGTGCTTCGGAGAGCACCTCCGAGAGCTTGACCAGGTCGAGGTCCTGGGACAATTTCTCTTTGCGTAGAGCGAGGAGCGCCCCGATGACCGAGTCGTAGCGGTCGGCGCTAAAACCGGGGAAGAGGGTCTCGCGCACCGCGCCACGGTGCTCCTCAGCCGAGTCGTACACCCTGCCAGCGAGCCCGATCGCTTCCACCAGGGCCTTGCGCGACAGCGGGCTGCGGGCCTCGTCGAGGAGGTGAAGATCGAGGCCTATACGTTGCGACGTCGTGAAGTAGTCGACGTCGGCCCTCCCGGTCGACTGCGCGGCCCGGATGCGCGCCCCCACCGTGAAGGCTTCGGTCCCCCGAGCGAACTCCACCCAGGCGAAGCCGACCCGGGAAGGCTCGGTGCTGCCGGTCATCACACGATCGAACAGCCGGCCCCGCGGCTTGGATGACGAGGTGAGCCTGGAGGGAGACGTATCCCCGTCGAGGAGAAAAGGAAGCAAGAGCTCGAGGGCCATGGACTTGCCCGAGCCATTGGGCCCGCGCAGCAGCAGCCGTCCGCGGTGAAAGGTGAACGTCTCGTCCCAGTACCGCCACAGGCCGACCAGACCGGCCCGGGTAGGGCGCCAACGGTCCTCGTGGGCATCGTGGGTAACGGTCGTCAAGTACTCGTTCACATCTCCTCCTCGAACAGGCTCGGGGGCCCGCTCACCACCGGGTTGGTTACCCGGTAGCGGGCGATAGCCGGACGCGCGATCACGGTGCCGTCGGGCTCCCGGTGGGCCAGACCGAACGACACCAGCAGTTCGACCGCTTCCCTGGCCAGGCGCTGCGGGCCGCCCTCCTCGCGCTGACCGCGGGCCCAGCCGGGAAACCGGGCGAAGACAGCGTCCACCTCGGCCCGCAGCTGGTCAGGCTCCAACCGCCCGAGCTGGCGCCGCCCGTCGGGCCCGGTGGTGGTGAGGCGGTCGGCGAGCAGCAGGGCCAACTGATAGACGTGCCCGAGCGGGGCGGGAAAACGGATGTCGGTAGCAATCCCGTCGTGATCGACGGCCAAAAGGCCCTCGGACCGCTCCTCGAGATCGAACCCGGCCTCGGCCGCCCGCTCCCGCAGCCAGCGCCGCCCGCTCATGCTTGCCGCGTAGTCCCGCTCGGTCTGAGAAAGGTCGTCAAAGTGGACAGCCGGGTCGTCAAGCAGCCGTCGTCCGAGGCGGTGCCGGGCCCAACGGTTGCGGGTCTCGTCGCTCGCCTGGCCAGGATCGGTCTCGCCGATCGGGCCGTAGCGGGGTTCCTCGAGCATCCGCTCGAGCGCGGCATCGAAATCGAGCTCGCCAGCCAGCGAGCTTGGCGCGGTAGGGCTGACCAGCAACCGGTGGAGGCGGGTGGTGTCGGCGCTGAGGATGGCGTTGGCCTGCTGGCTGTCGAGGAAGGCGTCGACCTCGCCGCCGATCACCTTCAGGGCACCCCAGGACCGTAGGGCGCGCAGCGCATCGACGAACGCCGCACGCTCCCCGTAGCGTCCGGTGTCGAGGCCCGTCGCCCCGGCCATCGCGGAAGCGAGTAGGCCGACCGTAGTAACGGGATGGCGGACCAGCTCCGCGCAGACCAGGCAGAGCAACTGGTAGCGACGTCGGTCGAAGGCGGCCTCCTCGCCGCGGGTGCGACGCAGGGGTCGGGTGACGTCCACCTCGACCGCCCGCTTCGCGAGCCGGGCGAAGCCGGAGGCGGCGTCGACTGTGAGGACCCATCCGCATGTCTGTTCGAAGAACTCCGTGAGCCAGAGGGCGTGCCGTACCACCGAACGAAAGGCATCAGGGTCGTTGTCTGCGTCAAGGAGGGGATTGGCCAGCAGGGACCTGGCTGCGACGGATCGCTCCGAGGCGAGGTGATCGTCGAGCACGGACGCGGGATCAGCCACCGACTGCCTCCTCGAGCTCGTCCCGCCGCTCATCGGAGCCCACCTCATCGGTGACGGTGATGGACACGTGGAAGTCCGGACCGCGCAGCACGCCCGTATCAGTCGAGATTGTCGCCAACAGGCTGTCCCGAGGGGCACGCAGGACGACTTCGATCCTTCCGTCAGCCGACAGTGCCCGCCGCGCCCCGTCAGTGCCGAGGGGGGCGTCCAAGCCGACGGCCAAAAGAGCCAGCAGCTCTGCGAAGGAGTTCGCCGGCAGGCGCCCGAAGGTCGACAACCGGACCGTCCCGCTCGTCGCCAGAGCGGCGCGAACCTCGTCGTGGGCGGCCAACTCCTCGGCCTGGATCCGCTGGCGGTAGGCACGCACGACCGACGGATCGCCGATCCGGCTGGCCCGGCCGCGCTGAGCGAGGGAGCCGGAGGTGCGCAGGGCAGGCGCAACCTCGGCCGAGGAGGCGGTCAGCCACGAGGTCGTGGGGGCTCTCTCATCGCCGTCGCCTGCCCGGAGGTGGGCGTGGCGGGAGGACCACAGCCCGAAGGCGGCGCCGAACAGGCGATGGGCGTCGTCGTCACCGGGGGCGGAAGCGAACCAACGGGCCAGGGCTTGGAAGTCGTGCGAGATGGAAGCCGAGCGCCGGCGGCTGTCCCAGCGGCGCTCGAGCACCCGGAGCAGTTCGATAATGGCAGTTCGGGCCACATCGAGCAGCCCCAAGATCAAAGGCGCGCCGGGGCCGGCTGGGGAAAACCAGGCCCGGAGGGCCTGCCAGCGTCGTTCCCGCTCGGCTAGCCAGGCCGGGCCCGGGTCACCGCCTGAGACCGGGGCGAGGTTGGCCCCGGTCAACGCCCGGTCGAGGACTGAGGCCAGGCCGTGGGTCTCCACCCTCTCAATGGCCGTGACGAGGCGGCGGTGAGGCCGCTCCACGCCTTCCACGTACTCCTCCAGATAGCTGACCGTCCGTCGCTTGACGTCGGCGAAGATGCCGTCGTCGGTGCCGTCCTCGCGCAGGAGCCGCTGCAGGTGGCCGTTGAACTGCCGGACGCTTGTTACCAGGGCGGCAAGGTGCCGCTCGACCTGGGCGAGCGTGATATGGAGGCGGGCGTCGGTCGCCGGCGAGCGGGGCTGGGACGCCAGCTCGGCCAGGTCCGTCAGGTCGTCACCGATGGCATCGAGCACCGCGGTCTGCAAGCCGACAGCGTGGCGAAGGGAATCGAGAGCGTGGAGAACTCCAGCGATGGCGGCCTCGCCTCGGGGGGTGAGCGACCACTGGAGGTTCTTCCGCTCGAACTCCTCGGGGGTGGCGTAACGGGCCGAATGGTCCTGGGTGGCCTCCAACAACCCCCATCCGGTCAAGGCAGCCATTGCCCGCTGCAACACATCGTCCTCTACGGGGTCGTCCCACCCGACGGTGGCCACGGACGAGCGGACCTGGTCCAGGTTGAGGGCAGGCGCGAGCACGGCTGCCTCCTCGAACGCGGTCATGATCGCCAGGTGGAGCTCCCTCAGGTCGGTCGTCGTGAAACGCAGTAAATCCGCGTCCACTGTCCTCCAGGGCCTCCGCTCCACGAGGATGAATCTACGACAGGGGTGGGACCGTTACTGCCCCCTCGATAGGTAATCCCCAACGAAGTTCGGCCCCGGTCACTTTTTGGCCGGGAGCGGGATGCCCTGGGCGAAATGGAACACGTCGTCGGGGTCCCATTTGCCCTTGACCTGGCGAAGACGGGTGAGATTGGCACCGTAATAAGCGTGCTCCCAGTTAGCCAACGCGGGGTCGATGTAGTTCTGGTAAGCCTCGCCGCTCATGTAAGGCCGCAGCATCGCGTACCAGTTGCTCATCCAATTGCGCGCTCCCTCGATGTCGTCGGGCGAGGCACCTTCAGCGTAGACAGCGGCATATTGGGCCGAGGCAAGCGCTTTGCGGTGCACGAAGGCGGTGGCACCGGGCTCCACCCGGTTTATCGCGCCGCCCCAGGAATCGAACACGACCCCGCCCGGCCCGCCTTCCGGCTGGCGCCGCTCGATACCGGCCAGCACGGCCTCAACGCCGGCGTCACTCAAGTGATCGTTCAAAATGTCGGACTTTGCGACGGTAATGGTCCTGGGAAGCATGCCGCCGGGGTACTTGCCGCTCAGGTGGCAGGCCGTCTCAGAGAGGCCCCGGCAGCCCGCCTCGATGTACATGGCGTCTTCAAAGGCGTTCTGGCCTATCTCCTGGCTGCTGGGCGGCCCTGCCATAGCGATGAGCCTGTCGAGCTGGGCCTGGGCGCCCGCCTGGCTTCCCGCCCAGACCCCTGCCACCTGGATGTAGGGGTTGGCGGCTCCGGGGTCTGCTTCGAAAACGCAGTTGGACCAGAGCGCATCTGGCCCTGCCGGCGCCCACTCCAGCCAAGCCGGCAGCAGCTGGCGCGCTGCTTCCCATGGCCATGTCGCAAAGAACAACGCGGTCTCGGTCACCGGGAAGGCGGAAAAACGGAACTCGGTGACAATGCCGAAGCTCCCCCCTCCCCCACCCCGGCAAGCCCAATAAAGATCGGCGTTATTTGCGGCATCGGCCGTCACGATCTCGCCTGCAGCCGTCACGATTTCGAGGCCGACGATGTTGTCCGACGTGAGGCCCCAGAGGCGGTCCATCACACCGATCCCGCCGCCGAGGGCCAAACCGGCTATCCCGACGCTGGGACACGAGCCGGCCGGTACCGAGAAGCCCTGCTCCTCGAGACCTGAATAGACGTCGATCAGGCGGGCGCCGGCACCGACTGTCGCTATGTGGCCGGCCTTCGGCGCGCCCGCCGCCACGGTCACCCGGGACATAAGGCTTACGTCTATTACGAGCCCCGCAGTCGTGGAATAGCCGGCGTAGCTATGGCCCCCGCTCCGGGCGGCGATGGGCAGGCCGATGTCCCGGGCGAAAGTGATGCACCTTGCAACGTCGGTTGCGCTCGCGCAAAAAGCGATCGCAGCGGGGTGGACAGTGTCGAACAGCGGGTTGTAGAGCTCGAGGTCAATTGTGTAACCGGGCGACCCGGGCCGTGACAGGCGCCCGGTCAACTGGCCGGCGAGCTTTGCCCAGTCGGGCTTCGGGGGGTGCCCTGCTGCTGCGGCTACCGGGCTGCGGCCCACTGCGGCTACCGGGCTGCGGCCCACTGCGGCTACCGGGCTGCGGCCCACTGCGGCTACCGGGCTGCGGCCCACTGCGGCTACCGGGCTGCGGCCCACTGCGGCTACCGGGCTGCGGCCTGCTGCGGTCGCCACCGCGGAGGTCAACCTCGGCCCGTACGCCGTGCCAACGGCCGCCAGCGCGCCCATTGCCCCGAGCTGGAGCAGCCGGCGACGGCTCAGCTCGCTTCTCTCATCCCTCTCGCCCATCCGGCCACGCTACGCGCGCCGGCGAGCCGGATACGCGTCGCTCAGCTGGGAAACCCTCCCTTTCTGGGCGTAACAACTGCGTTT
>Ga0302326_10027819_pt1 | contig 11396 bp, 10 predicted proteins | sample Palsa_T0_3_FD_202264 | JGI IMG/M metagenome (GOLD analysis project Ga0302326, IMG submission 202264) | Peat permafrost microbial communities from Stordalen Mire near Abisko, Sweden - Palsa_T0_3 | ecosystem: Environmental > Terrestrial > Soil > Palsa > Peat permafrost | place: Sweden: Abisko...
TCGCGTGCAGAAGACGTATGCGTCGGCCGAAGTGCTAATCACTGACGTGGGATTCGGCGTATCACAGATACTTCCCGTGTTGGTTCTCTGTTATTACGTGCCGGAAGGATCGATCATTCTCTTGGAGCAGCCGGAAATTCATCTGCATCCATCCGTCCAGTCCGGTCTCGCGGACGTGTTCATTGATGCAATGAAAAATCGAAATGTGCAGATTGTCGTGGAAAGCCACAGCGAGCATCTCTTACGCCGCTTGCAGCGGCGCGTGGCGGAACAAATTATAACTCCCGAGGAGACAGCCTTGTATTTTTGCGAAATGGCCGAGGCTGGCTCAAAGTTGACCGCGCTTGACGTAGATCTCTATGGAAACATTAAAAATTGGCCGAAAGATTTCTTTGGTGATGAGTTTGGGGAAATGGCGGCAATGACGAGGGCAGCGATGCTCCGGAAACAGGCTCAATAGGTATGGCCGCCTTTGTCGTTGATACAAATGTGCCTATAGTCGCGAACGGTAAGAGTCATGCAGATCCGGCCTGTGTTAGAACGTGCGTTGACGCGTTATCACAAGTCTACTCAGAGGGCGTTATCGTGCTCGATGATGCTTTGCGAATTCTCAATGAATATATGGACCATTTGAGTATGGGCGGCGAGCCTGGGGCAGGCGATGCGTTCATGAAATGGGTTTGGAATATACAGGGGGACGAGAACCGGTGCGAGCGGGTTTTTCTCACGTCGCGCTACGAAAATGGCGCGGAAGATTTCCAGGAGTTTCCAAACGATCCTGATTTGGCCGATTTTGATTGGTCCGACCGGAAATTCGTTGCGGCAGCGGTGACCAGCGTGAGAGGACCGATAGTGCTCAATGCAGTTGATTCGGATTGGGCGGACTGTCACGAAGCTCTCGAACGAAACGGCGTAAATGTCCGTTTCCTTTGTCCCCAACATGTTTGCCCAGACCAGTGATGGCTACGTTTTCCCCGGATATACAGAACCCGAAGACAGGCCGGGCGTGAGGATAGTTCCTATTGCTCGGCGAGGGCGCGGTGCACGAGGCTGATGGCGATGGCGCCTTCGCCCACGGCGGAGGCTACGCGCTTCACGCTTCCGGCGCGCACGTCGCCCACGGCAAACACGCCGGGCAGGCTGGTTTCCATCATTTGCGGGGCGCGGGCCAGTTTCCATCCGGAGGATCCGTTCCTGGCATCCAAATCGCGTCCGGCGAGAATGAAACCCTTGTCATCGAGGGCCAGGCAGCCGCGCAGCCAGTCGGTTCGCGGCGAGGCTCCGGCCATGATGAAGACGTGGCGAATGTCGCGGGTTGCAGTTTCGCCGTTTGCGGCATTCTTCCAGGTAACGCGCTCCAGATGGGCGCCGCCATCGAGAGCGACGATCTCGGTCTGGAAGTGCAACTCGATGTTGGGATTCTCCTCAATGCGCTGGACGAGGTAGCGCGACATGGTGTCCGCCAAGCGGCCGGAGCGCACCAGCATGTGCACCTTGCCGGCCGTCTGCGAAAGGAAAACCGCGGCCTGCCCGGCGGAGTTTCCACCGCCGATGACGATCAGATCCTCCCGTTCGCATAGCTGCGACTCCATGAACGTGGCGCCGTAGTAGATTCCCTGGCCTTCGAACTGCGCCAGATTGGAAATGGCCGGTTTGTTGTACTGCGCCCCGCTGGCGATGACCACGGCGCGCGCGGCGATGCGGTTGCCATTGTCCAGGACGACCTTGTAGGGATGCTTGTCGCAATCCAGCCGGACCACGCTGTGCGCCACCATCATCTTGGCGCCGAATTTCTCGGTCTGCGCGATGGCCCGCGCGGCCAACTCCCAACCGGAGAGGCCGGTGGGGAAGCCCAGGTAATTTTCGATCTTGGAGCTGGAGCCGGCCTGGCCTCCGGGCGAGGCCGACTCAATTACCAGAACGTTCAGCCCCTCGGATGCGCCATAGACGGCCGCGGCCAGGCCGGCGGGGCCGGCGCCGACGATGATCAGGTCGCGGAGCTGCGTCTCATCGACGGCGATGTTCAAGCCGACGCAATCGGCCACCTTCTGCACGGAGGGATTGCGCATGACGTTGCGAGTGGCGATGCAGATGACCACGGGGATTTCGTCCGGCTTGATTTCAAAGCGGTCGAGAAGCTCCTGGGAGGTTTTGTCGGTGTCCAGATCCACGTAGGTGAAAGGATGTTCATTGCGAGTCAGAAACTCGCGCAGGGTCAACGTGCTGGCGGAGTAGCGCGAACCCATCAGGATGAGGTTGCCCTGACGGCGATCGATGAGCGCCAGGCGGCGCAGGATGAAAGCGCGCATGAAAATCTCGCTCAGCTCGGCATCGCGCGCCACCAGCGTGCGCAAGGCGTCGCCGCCCAGCTCGAGAAACTCGCCGGGCTCGGTAACCCGCCCGCGGACGAGACAGCGCCGCCCGGAGATCATGGTCATCTCCCCGGTAAACCCGCCGGGGCCGTGCGTGGCGACGAGGCTCTCGCCGTTCAGGTCCGGCAGCACAATCTCCATGGCGCCGGAAAGCAGAACGAAAAACGGGACGCCGGTGTCGCCGGGCTCAAAGAGGATTTCGCCCTTGCTGACATTGCGGACCTTGCCGACAGGGCGAATGCGGGCGATTTGCGCCGCGGTCAGGATCGGAAACGCCTGCGTGCGGGCGTCCAGAGCGCTGGGTACGGGTGCTGGAGTAGGCGTTGGACTAACGGACATCTTCCCCCCTTAAGAGCCCCTAAGGATCAATTGTAGTAGAGGATATTAGAGCATGCCTGAAGCCATTTAGATTCGGCAATAGCGAGAAGCCCTGAGGCACGAGTCCAAGTCGCTGGTTTTGAGGCGTGTAAAGGCGGCGACAGGCAGCAGGCGGGCGCATTGCGGAGGGAAAGGGCGAGGTGTATGTTGTCCGTCGCTGCACAGGCAATTTTTCTTTACACGGAATTTACGCGCCCGCAACGAGGGGACACGCATGAAGTTCGGGGCAAAAAAAACGATTCTTGGCGTTTTGGGAATGGCGGCGGCGTGCTTGCTGGGCGCTGCGCTGGGGGCAGGAGGCCAGGGGGCGCCGGCGCAGAAACCCTTGCTTGCGGAAGATGCCTTCAAGAATGTGCAGGTGCTGAAGGGAATCCCGGTGAACCAGTTCATGGAGGCGATGGGATTTTTTTCCGCGTCCCTGGGGCAGAGCTGCGAGTACTGCCACGAAATGCCGACGGGCACCTGGCAAGACTATGCCATCGACAACGCGCACAAAAAGATGGCACGCAAGATGATCCTGATGATGAACGCGATCAACCAGACCAACTTTGCGGGACGGCGCGTGGTGACCTGCTACACCTGCCACAACGGCGGCGAACAGCCCAAGGTGACGCCGACGCTTGCCGGGGTGTATGCCGCACCTCCGCCGGACGATCCGGATGAGACGCCGCTGGGACAAGCGCCCGCGGGGATTACCGCGGACCAGGTGCTCGACAAATACCTCCAGGCGCTGGGAGGAACACAGCGGCTGGAGGGCCTCACCAGCTTTATCGCCAAGGGCACCAACGTGGGGTATGGGGATCAAGCGTACGAGCGGCCAGTGGAAATTTTTGCCAAAGCGCCGGACCAGCGCGCCACGGTCATTCATACCGTCACGGGAGACAACACCACGACCTATGATGGGCGCACGGGCTGGGTGGCGGCGCCGGAAACCAACGCGCCGGTGCCGGTGATGGCGCTGACGGGAACCGATCTGGACGGCGCCAGGCTGGACGCGATGTTGTCGTTTCCAGCGCAGATCAAACAAGCGCCGGGGGGATGGCGCGCGGGCGCGCCGGCCACGATCGACAATCGCGAGGTCCAGGTGTTGCAGGGAACCGCCGGGGGGCATCCCGTCCGGCTGTTCTTCGACAAGGAGTCGGGGCTGCTGGTGCGGCTGCTGCGCTACACCGACTCATCGGTGGGGCTCAATCCCACGCAGATCGATTATTCAGATTATCGCGAGGTCGCCGGGGTCAAGACGCCATTCAAGTGGACGGTGACCTGGCTGGATGGGACGTCCGCGTTCACGCTGAGCGACGTGCAGGCAAACGCGGCGATTGCCGCGGCGAAGTTTGCCAAGCCCGCACCGCCAACAGCGCCAAGCAAACCTGCCACGCCCTAGCGCTTTTTCGGTTTTTCTACTTTCCGCTGTGGGCCAGATATTCTTCGAGCTGATCCAGAACGCCTTTCAGGCCGTATTGCATTCCCTTGTGTCCGGCCTTGAAGGTGTCGCGCTCGGCGGCCGTGGCGTTGATCGGAATTGCCGTGAGCGTGACGGTGGTCTTGCCCCGATGTTCGGCGAAGGTCAGAACGTTCAGGACTTCCAGGGGCCAGTTGGGAGAAAGCGGATGGCGGGCCACGCCGCCGGCTTCATCGGAAAAGGAGTTGACGAAGACCAGCCGCTGCGGAGGAACGATTTCGCGATAGACGAACCTGCCCCACATCCGATTGCCCATCGGATTGCCCTCGGGCAATTGCATGCAGTAATGAAAGACGCCGCCGGGGCGAAGATCCACGGTGGAAACGGCCATGTGAAAACCCTGCGGACCCCACCACTGCGCCAGGCGCTCGGATTCGGTCCACGCCCGGAACACCAGATCGCGGGGAGCATCGAAAGCGCGCGAGATGGTGAACTCCTCCGACGCCGGGCCCACCATTGGCAGGTGCCGCTCCAGGCGATCCATGTGCTGGTTGCCGCCCTCGATCGCGCCGTATTGCTTGACCACCAGATCGCGTTCGGCCGCGGTGGGAAAGAGCATGCGCAAGGAGACTTGCGTCTTTTGGCCCTGCTCGGCAAAGGTTACGGTGGCCTGAAATAGCGCGAGGTCGTTGTTTTCGCCGCCGCAGTGGGAGTAGACGATGCGCTCGGGCTTGGCGATCTCTTCGAAGACAATGCGATTGGGATAGTCGACGCCATCCGGGCCGTGCATGGTAAAGCGCCAGACGCCGCCCGGCCGGATGTCGACTTCGTGAAACGTGTTGGTGAAGCCTTTGGGCCCCCACCAGTGCACGAGGTGCTGAGGATCGGTCCAGGCGCGGAAGACAAGCTCGCGCGGCGCGTCGAGCACGCGCGTAATGACGATTTCGCGGTCGGAAGTGCTGGGGGCGGCGTTCGTTGCTGCGTTCATATTCGTTCACCTTTCCTTGTGCGGGCTAGTTTCAGATTTTGGCCAGGAGCTCGCCGAGGCGATCCAGGCTTTGCGACCATCCCTCGTTCATTCCCATCTTCACCATGGAATCGCGAACTGCGGCGGACTTGAGAAGAACCCTGACAGTGACCTTGGTTTTTCCCTGGAACTCCTCGAAGGTCACCGTGGAGAGCATTTCTCCGGCGGGATTGTGGTCGTCCTTGGCGCGGTGGGGGTCGATGAGATCGTGCCATTCCTTCGGGTGTTCGGAGGCGTCCATGGTCATGACCAGACGCACGGGCTTCACGACCTCGCGATAGACGCCGGTCAGCGGATACTCAATGCCGTCGGGGCTACGCATGACGATGCGATACGCGCCGCCGGGGCGGACATCCATCTCGCATACCGGATTCGTGAAGGTGCGCGGCCCCCACCACTGAGCCATGTGCCTGGGTTCGGTCCAGGCATCAAATACAAGCTCGCGCGGGGCATCGAAGACGCGGGTGATGACGAATTCGCGATCGGCGTCGCGCGCGACGGCGCTAGTTTTTGTGTTGCTTTCGGCGACCACGTTTTTTCTCCTTTTTGGGCTGTTGCCTTTTCATCTCCTGAAGATAGTCGTCCAGGCGATCGAATCTCTGCTCCCAGATGCGGCGATAGGGCTCTACCCAGTCGGCAATGTCCCGGAGCGGACCGGCATCGAGGCGGCAGGGCCGGTATTGCGCCTCGCGCCCGCGAGCGATCAGGCCGGCATGCTCCAGCACGCGGAGGTGCTTGGAGATGGCTGGCATGCTCATCTGGAAAGGCTCACCCAGTTCGGTGACCGAGGCCGGTCCGGCCATGAGATGGGCGAGGATGGCGCGGCGCGTGGGATTGGCCAGGGCGGCGAAGGTGGCGCCGATGGGGTCGGCTAGCGTGGCGTTGTACTGAACCATATAGTTAAATAACCTACTGGTTTAATACATCAACCAACCGGGCTTGTCAAGGGCATTGGCGCTTTGGATTTTCATTTGCTTCTTGCGGACGCGTGGTCACCGGCCCTAGAATTCCGGCCCAGACTTTGGAATTGCAGTTCGGTCCGATCTGTTTGCACGCGGACACCAAGAAGAACGCAAGTGGGAGGACATGCAATGCGCTTGAACCTGATGCAATCCGTCGCGGCGGCGGCATTTCTTTCGTTGGCAGGAATCGGAAACGGCGTGGCACAACCGCAGGGAGCGACGCCGGCGCCACCACCTTCGAGGTTCCAACTCATGAGCCCGGCCTACAGCGAAGGCAGCCGGATACCCACGCAGTATTCGTGCGCGGACCCCAATGCGACTACTCCCGAGCTGCAATGGAGCAATCCGCCGGCGGCCACGGTCAGCTTCGCTGTAATTCTGCACGACACCGATGCGGCTCCCGGGAAGGGGACCATGGACGTGACGCACTGGATTTTCTGGAACATACCCTCCAGTTCGACAGCCGTGGCGGGAAATGTGAAGCCGGACACTTCTCCCGACGGTATCGTTCAGGGCAAGAATGTACGCGGCGTGAATGGGTATCAACCGCCCTGCCCTCCGCCGGGCGCTACCCCGCACCACTATATTTTTGAGCTCTATGCGCTGGACACCAAACTCGATCTTCCTGCGGGGTCGACTCGCGCCGATCTTCTGAAGGCCATGGACGGTCACGTGATCGGCAAGGCGACCTACATAGGGCTATTCGGCAGATAGCGATCGCCTCAATGTTCCGGCGGCCTCGCCGGAACAGCGAACAGGGCTAAACCATGGAGGGAAATGGTGCCGGCGGAGAGACTCGAACTCTCGACCTAGGGATTATGAGACCCTCGCTCTACCCCTGAGCTACGCCGGCCTGGCAAAGGGAATCCATGGTATGAAGCGATTGCGCGCGGTGTCAAGTTGCGGCCTGCCACCAGGCGCAGCGAAACGGCGCGGTAAATCGCGCCTCTTGACTCGCGGTGCGGGCATCCTCCACGCTTTAGACCGGGCAACCATGCTAGACAACCTACATAAGCGGGTCCTCCAGGCGATCCAGCGGGACGGCATGTTCCGGCCGGGCGACCGGGTGGGGGTGGGGGTATCGGGCGGGGCCGATTCCGTGGCCTTGTTGCGGCTGCTCGATGATTTGCGTCCGGAGCTGGGGATTTTTCTTTCGGTGCTGCATTTCAATCATCAACTGCGGGGCGCGGAGTCGGATGACGATGAGCAGTTCGTCGCCGCGCTGGCGGAAAAACTGGGGACCGAATTCATCGCCGGGCGGGAAGACGTGGCCGCGGCGGCGCGCGAGAACAAGTGGAACCTGGAGGACGCGGCGCGGCGACTGCGCTACGGTTTTTTCCGCGCGGCTTTGCAAGATGGAGAATCCGCGGAGGAACCGGCGGGCCTGGCGCGCGTGGCCGTGGCGCACAGCGCCGACGACCAGGCGGAAACCGTGCTGGCACGCCTGGTGCGCGGAACTGGCCCGGCGGGTCTGGGAGCCATCTATCCGGTGAAGGGTTTTCTTGTCCGCCCGTTGCTGGAGATCCGCCGCGGCGAGTTGCGCGCGTACCTTGAACGAATCGGGCAATCCTGGCGCGAAGATCCATCGAATCGCGACGTGCGGCGGCTGCGCGCGCGGCTGCGCCACCAGATTCTGCCGGCGCTGGAAGGCGATCTGCAACCGGCGCTGGTGCCGCATCTGTGCCGTCTGGCGGAACAAGCCCGGGAGGATGAGGCCTTCTGGAAGGTTTTTATGCGCCAGCGGCTGAACGCATTGCTGCGACGGGAAGAAGGGCGGCTGGGCATTCGCTGCGCCGATCTTCTTAGTCCTCTGTTTGCCGCGGAGACGAACCCGACCTACGAATCAGTGAACGATGCGCAAGGGGCGGTGGCGGGGCGCCTGGTGCGCGGCATCGTGGAGGAGTTGCGGGGCGATGGCGGCATGCTTACGGCGCAGCATGTGAAGCAGGTGCTGCGTCTGGCGTCGACCAACTCCAGCGGGCACCGCACGGAACTTCCCGGCGCGGTCGCGGAGCGAAGCTTCGAATGGATGTGGTTTTCGGCAAAAGACGGAACCCACAGCAAAGGACAATCGTCTAACAAATTGGCGTCTAATAAGTGGGCGTCCAATAAATGGGAAGATGAAAAAGGGGTATTCCTGCGCGCCGTGAGCCTGGAACCTGCGGGGCAAGAGACCATTATTGCAGTCCCAGAAATCCGCAGGCGTTTCAGCCTGAAAGCATTTGACTGGACATCCCAGCGGAGGGAAACTAGATTGTTCCATGTTCTCGACAGGGACTTGCTTTGCTCGCCGTTAGTGCTCCGCAACTGGCAGCCGGGTGACTCGTTTCAGCCCCAGGGCCGCCGGCATGTCCATAAGCTGAAGCAACTCCTGCGCGAGAAGCGCGTGGGGATGCGCGACCGATGGGGCTGGCCGGTGTTAACCAGCGGGGGACAGGTGGTCTGGGCGCGCGGATGCCCGGTAGCCGTGCCTTTCGCGGCCGGACTGGAAACGCGCGAGGGCGTGGTGATTGCGGAGGAAGAGATTTGAAGGCTGGTCTGCAACCCATCTATTCGGCCCAGAAGCTGGCAACCCGGGTGGCCGAGATGGGACGCGCGGTTTCGCGGGATTACGGCGACCGCACGGTGGACGTGGTAGTCATTCTGGAGAACGCCTTCATGTTTGGGGCGGACCTGGTGCGCAAGCTTTCGTGCAGGGTGGTTTGCCATTTTGTGCGGGCGGAGATAAACGACATCCGATTTGGGGACCATGACCGCAGGGAGATCCATTTCACACGGCCGCCGCGCCTGGAGGGCCGGGACGTTCTGGTGGTGGATGCGGTGATTCAATCGGGCCTGACGCAGGACTTTTTGCTGAAGCAACTGCAGGAAAGCCGTCCGCGATCGCTTCGGTTGGCGGTTCTGTTTGACAAACCCAGCGAGCGCCGGATTAATATAAACCCTGATTACTTTGGCTTCTCCGCAGCATCTAAGTACTTAGCGGGTTATGGGCTGGCCGGAAGCCGCGGCTGGTACCGGAACTTACCTTATATAGGCGTGCAGCCCGGACGGGCACGCAGGCCAGCCTCGCGCAAGAAGCCCGCGCGAGCCGGGCGAGCGAGATAAGACGTGAACACAAGCTCTACAGCAAAAACGATATTGTTCTGGATGTTCATCGTTCTCTTGTGCGTGGTCCTGTGGCGCATGGTATCGGCCAGCGGGCAGTCCGCGCGCGAGGAAGAACCCAGCTACAGCGAGTTCATCTCGCAGGTCGACCGCGGGAACGTGAAGGAAGTCACGCTGTACCTCTCGCCCAACAGCTATGAAGTCGAAGGCGAGTGGCGCGACCCTTCCAAGAAGTTCCGCACCACGGTATTCAAGGAAGCCGCGCCGGATCTGGCCAAGGAACTGCGCGACAAGGGCGTTCTGATCAACGTCAAGGAAGTGACTCGCGCCGATTGGGTGAATTTCCTGCTGACCGCTGCGCCGCTGTTCCTGCTGGTGGGTTTCTGGATCATCATGATGCGGCAGATGCAGGCGGGCGGAAACAAGGCCCTGAGTTTCGGCAAGTCGCGGGCGCGCCTGCTGACCGCGCAGCAGAAGAAGGCCACCTTCAAGGATGTAGCGGGCATTGACGAAGCCAAGGAAGAGCTGCAGGAGATCATCGACTTCCTGAAGGACCCGCAGAAGTTCCAAAAGCTGGGCGGACGCATTCCCAAGGGTGTGCTGCTGGTGGGGCCTCCAGGCACGGGCAAGACATTGCTGGCGCGGGCCATTGCCGGGGAAGCCAATGTGCCGTTCTTCTCCATTTCGGGTTCGGATTTCGTGGAGATGTTCGTGGGCGTGGGCGCAAGCCGCGTTCGCGACCTGTTCGAGCAGGGCAAGAAGAACGCGCCTTGCATCATTTTTATAGATGAAATCGATGCGGTGGGGCGCCATCGCGGCGCGGGATTGGGCGGCGGGCACGACGAGCGCGAGCAGACGCTGAACGCGCTGCTGGTGGAAATGGACGGATTCGAGTCCAACGAAGGCGTGATCCTGATCGCCGCCACCAACCGGCCCGACGTTCTGGACCCGGCGCTGCTGCGGCCGGGCCGCTTCGATCGCCGCGTGGTGGTGCCGCGCCCGGACATCAAGGGCCGCGAAGAGATCCTGCGCGTGCACATTCGCAAGGTGCCGGTTGCCGACGACGTGGATATGTCGCTGATCGCGCGGGGCACTCCGGGCTTCTCCGGCGCGGATTTGGCCAACCTGGTGAACGAAGCCGCATTGTGGGCGGCGCGGCAAAACCGCAAGCTGGTCATGATGGCGGATTTCGAGATGTCCAAGGACAAGGTCCTGATGGGCGTCGAGCGCAAATCCATGATCTTGTCGGAAGAAGAGAAGCGCAACACGGCCTACCATGAGGCCGGGCACGCGCTGGTGGCGGCGATGACTCCGGGCGCCGACCCGCTGCATAAGGTGACCATTATCCCGCGCGGCATGGCGCTGGGGCTCACCATGCAGCTTCCCATCGACGACAAGCACACGTACACGAAAGAATACCTGACCGGCACGCTTGGGGTGCTGATGGGTGGACGCACCGCGGAAGAGATTTTCATTGGCCACATCACCACAGGCGCCGGCAACGACATCGAACGCGCCACGGATATCGCGCGCAAGATGGTCTGCGACTGGGGGATGAGCGAGTTGGGCCCGCTGGCCTTCGGGAAGAAGGAAGAGGCCATCTTCCTGGGCCGCGAAATCGCGCAGCATCGCGACTACTCCGAGGATACGGCCATCCACATCGACGCCGAGGTGCGCAGAATCGTCACCGGGGCGTACGACACGGCGAGAAATATCCTGCTGGGGAACCGCGATACCCTGGAGCGCATTGCCTCGGCGCTGCTGGAACGCGAAGTTCTGGACGCCACGGAACTGAAACTGCTCATGGCCGGGCAGCCGCTGCCGGAGAAAGTGCGTCCGACTCCTCCGCAACCGCCGCCGTCACAGCCGCTGCCTGGAGTGGAGCCCAAACCGGCGCCACGGCCGGAGCTTCGCCCCGCGCCGGGCTTCAGCAAGGGCTAGGCGCTTCTACCGTTATTGGTTTTCTTTGTGCCCCTGCCGGCCTCTTGGTTTGCCGCCGGCAGGTCCTGCAGCTTCTGTTTCGCCACCGTTCGCAAGGGCGTAGAATAGCGCCATGGCGAAAAAGGCCGCGCAACCCATCGCGATCACCTGCCCGTGCTGCCGTTCCCTGCTTACCGTGGACACGCAGCTTGCCGTGGTTCTTTCCCATG
>Ga0302326_10027823_pt1 | contig 11394 bp, 13 predicted proteins | sample Palsa_T0_3_FD_202264 | JGI IMG/M metagenome (GOLD analysis project Ga0302326, IMG submission 202264) | Peat permafrost microbial communities from Stordalen Mire near Abisko, Sweden - Palsa_T0_3 | ecosystem: Environmental > Terrestrial > Soil > Palsa > Peat permafrost | place: Sweden: Abisko...
ACAGAATGTCATCGAGCGTGCCGTGATTATGACGACGGGCCCAGAGTTGAACCCGCAGATGGCGGAGCTTATGATGCGAAGTGTGGGGTCCACGCCAATCAGGACGCTGGTTGACGCCGAGCGGGCGCACATCATGGCGACGCTTCATGAAACCAATTGGGTTGTCGGCGGACCGGCGACATCGATTCATTGAATCGGATTCTAGAGGAGAATCGCGTCTTGGTTCAATCGAGAGTAGATGGCCAACGAACCCTGCTTCACGTGGCAACGGATTGGCCCGGACATTTCCCGAACGTTCGGGCAAGTGTGTCAGTTCTCGTATCACGCGGCGCAGACGTAAACGCGGCATTTGCAGGTCACCATTCGGAGCGACCGCTTCACTGGGCTGCAAGTAGCGATGACGTCGATGCTCTCGATGCACTGCTGGATTATGGCGCTGACATCGAAGCGCCCGGTGGAGTGATCGGAGGAGGGACCCCGCTAGCTGACGCGGTAGCTTTCCGGCAGTGGCGCGCGGCGCGCCATTTAGTCGAGCGCGGGGCGCGAACTGTGCTCTGGCAGGCTGCCGCGTTGGGATTAAATCGGCGTGTTGAGGAATGTTTCACAAGTGGTCCGCCACCCGCAACGGGCGAGATCACAAACGCTTTTTGGTGCGCCTGCCATGGTGGGCAGTTGCCCGCAGCACAATATCTTTTTGACGGAGGCGCAGATTTGAACTGGGTTGGACACGACCAGCTTTCGCCATTGGATGCGGCGAATCGAAGCGGTGCCCACGACCTAGTAGTGTGGCTGCGGGAGCAAGGGGCTCGCTCCGCGAAAGTTCCGGCCTGAGTAATCAAACTCGAAATTCAAACAATACTCCACTTTAGTGGCACAGTAGCGAGTTATCTGCTCGCCAAATCAGCGAACGTGTTGGCCCCTGGTATGAAGTGATGGTTCTCCAGCTTAAACTAATCGATCAGTCAAGTTGAATTGCCGTGACCTCCGAGAAATCGATTCCAGGACGGCCATCGCGAACCTCGCAGGCGGCTTCCAGTTGTTGCCAAATCGCTTTCACTTCCGCAGGCGCATGATCTGGAATGTCGGGACTTTTCCACGTAAAGACTTCTACGAAGTAAGGTCGGCGCTTTTCATCGCTACCCCGAAGCACAACGTGCGGGCTGTCCAAAACGAGACCCAGCCGCTTGTATAAAGCCCACGCCTTCTCACTTAATTGCGCGTATTCGGCTTCATGTCCGGCCTTTACGTGAGCTACGCTGTGAATCGTTTCGGTGCCGGGGCCCGGAAGTTGAGCGGCACCAAGACCGATGGTTAGAATGCAAATTGAAATCGCTGTTTTGAGGTTCATCTGGCCAATCTTACAGAGGGACGGAACGCTCCGCTTCTTGAATCTTGCTAAATTTGCTGGGCGGCACACCGTAGCGGCGGCGGAAGAGGTCGGTAAAAGACGTCGGGCTCTCGAAGCCAGTCGCCAGACAGATTTCCGTAACGGTCAAGTCGGTCCGGCGTAGAAGCTGCGCCGCTCGCTCTAGGCGGTGACGTGTGAGATATCGATGCGGCGTTTCACCGAAAGCACGCTTGAACGCGCGGTGGAAATGAAAGGGTGAGAGACAAGCGGCGGTGGCCATGTCTTTCAATTGGATAGGCTCCTGGAGAGAAGAGAGTAGGAAATCCCGGCCACGCAGCAAACGCCGGAAAACTTCTACGCGCGTGGAGTGGCGTACAGCAGGAAGACGCCCGATTGCATTGATGGTATCGTCCCTCCCCACTACTAACATTCCGGCAACGCGGAGAAAATGCTCTTCCCACCCAACCCGAGACATCTTGCCCGCACTTAGTTCCCTTTGAAAGTGTTTTAGTAATCCCATCACGGAGCCATCCGGCGGTTCGATGCGGGTGATGAATTCAATCGGTGCTGTTTTGGCGGCCTGCGGCGAATCAATCAAAGCAGCACAGGGCGTTACCCGTGCGCGATAGAGATCTTCCACGAAGCCGCGCTCAAAAAACATGCAGAATGTCGTCACCGGCTGCAAGGCATCAATCGTGATTGTGTAGCGCTGATGATCGTTAACGATGAGCCAGCGATCTTCGCCGAGTAGAAATCGACGGTGTTCCGTTTCCCAGACCGCTGCTCCGGTCATGACACTCTTGATCGAGAGGCATCCTTCGAAATCGGGCACGTAATAACGTGTGCCGCGCCCCGAAAGGACCGCGTTTTCGCGGCCTAACTGCTCACCGGGTGGATTCACGGGCAGCATGACATTAGAATACTCAGGTGAACAACCATTTCTATGAGAAAGCCGTTTTGGGCCAAGCCTCAACAACGCTAGGGGGCGTCTAATTTGCGATGATCATGCCGTCATGGTGACTGAAGTGAAGGCTGTTAGCATTAGCAGACGCGGATGAAGATCACTGGACACAGCCGACTGATGAGTAGTAATAAGACCTCCATGAATGCTCACGCTGCGGACCTGCGACTACTTGACCCGCAACACATCAATGAACAACATCATTGTCCGGCACGATGTCACCGCTCGTCGCCGCAAACGGTCGCACGTCTCTCACAAGGTAGTTCAGAAATCTCCCCGGCTCCTCCTGCATCACCATGTGGGCAGAGTTCTCGAACCAGACTAGCTCTTTCCTCGGTGCCTTGATCTTCTCAAACCATTTCGCGGCCAGCTCATGCGAGGTCGTGTAATCATGTCGCCCTTCAAACAGAAATACGGGGCATTTGAACGTCGTCACCGCATCAAAGTCCACGATCTCCATCGCGGGCAGCAAGCGTTCAAGCGAGAGCGCACTGCCCGCGTCGAAGTTGGCTAAATCCTTTTCCGTGTAATCCGGCGAAAGCTTCCACGCATTGGCGTTGTACTTGTAGTCCGTTCGCCCATACGTGAGTCCGCCATAGTACATCAGCCACTTCCGTTGGGCTTGGCCCCGCGCAATCGTCAGCCCGCCCACATCGCCCGGATAGGGTGCAAGCGCCTCAAGTTGTTTCACCGCCTTATCGTTGTGGTGCTCTTTCGCCTGCGCCAGCACGAAATCATACCCAATGCGTTCGCTTGCGCGCATGTTCACGATCTGGCCCACACCCACATACACATAAAACCAATCTGGATGCGCCTGCGCCAACCTCACTCCAAGCACGCTGCCCCACGAGTGCCCCATCAAGAAGATCTTTTTCTTCCCGTAGGTCTTCTGCAAATACCGGACTACCTCTTCGGCATCGCTCGTCATCTGATCAAGCGACATCGTCGGCCCCACAACCTTCGGATCGTTCGCCGTGTACGTCTTTCCAGCCCCGCGCTGGTCCCACTCCACCACGGTAAAGTAATCCTCCCACGGACTTTGAAACGTGTAGTCTTCCGGCATCGTCGGCGAACCCGGCCCGCCATGCAGCATCAGCAGAATCGGATTGCGCCGGTCACGCCCACGCACCGACACCCACTGCATCGTCCCGCCGACCGATACTGCCGTCAGCACCTCAACTCCGTTCGGCGAAACAATTTTCCGCGACTCATCAATGATTCCAATCACCTGGCCTCGTGTCAGCATCTCCGATTGGGACGGCTGAGCATCCTTCCTGGTTGAGTGGACCGGCTGCGTCGGCGCATATGCCGCAACAACTGGAAGCAGTATGAGGCAGCAAATCGAGGACACCTTAAGCATAAAGAATGTTTAGCATGTACGCTTCTGCCCCGGACCAAGCCCAGCATCTTGCAAAATGGCGATTCATTCCCATGCAGTTGGAGGAAGCCCTTCAAGTGCCGGTCTAACCAGCATCGCCATGCCTCGACCTGCCATCCATCCATAACGCGCCATCGCAGGAATGGATCGCCCAGGCGGCGGCGTCGGCCCTCACCCGAAACGGGCGCAAGTCGGCGGCTGCGGCGGTGCCCCCTAATTGTCGGCGCGGACACCTTGAGGCATGTGACACCAGTGCCGTCAGTCAGCTACCAGATGGAGAGCGACGATTGCCAGCACACCTCCGGCTACCAGCGTTGCCAAGGCGATCAATACCGTCTCCAAATGGGCGATAAGAATCGCGAAACACTGACCGGCGGCCTGCCGCAGGTCGGGCTCACTCCGCCATTTGTGAAAGACAATGCCACAGCCCGTTACCAACACTATCAACGGCATCCCCATGAGAAATCCCCAAAGACCAATGTGCAGTCTCGCCGCATACCAATTGACGATTTGCTCGGCAGTGTGAGCCGGTTCATATTGAAGCGGTTGTATGTTGCGCACAAAAAGCGCGGCCATAAACAGGGCGGCTGGGAAGATCAGGAGCACCTCTGTACCGGCAGCGATTGCGGATCGTTTTGCCTTCATAAGTACTTTATATATCAAAGTGCCGACAAAGCGCAAGAGGGGCCGCATTAAGTAACCGAGATCAATTAAAGAGGCGCACCGGCAAAAAGGCTGTATTACACCGGCCAGTTGTGCGCCCCGTAATGATTAGAAGCGCTGTAGAAATTACCGCTAAGCCCCTGTCCGCTTCGCAGCGCTTTTCTTCTACGACTGGGTCGCAGTGATCATACAAAACAAAAGCTTTGAGGTGAGCACTAACAGCCCAACCACGAGATCAAGTACAATAATTCGATCTATGCGCGAATCGAGAGACGATGCCACGTTTCTTTGGCCCCCACTGGCCGTGATTACCAAGCTAGCAATGATCGGCGTAGCATCTATCGTGCTGGGCTTGGTAGTTCCTGTCCTTGCCGCCTGGCACTCAGATGTGCTGTTTTACGCGCCGATGGAACAAAGGGTGAGAAATAATCATCGGGATGTGGCTTCGGCACTAGATGCCTTCCATAAGCGGCAGGCGCATCTGAAGGCGATGATCGAAGACTTGGACGCCCGCGTCACGACGAAGCCAGATGCTAATACCACTAAGAACGTGATAGACGCGGCATTACCAGTAACCGATCTGGCAACGCTCAGGCAGGAATACCAAAAGGAATTGATGGCTTCCGCTCCCGTCACCATCCAACCTCTCTACTTGCATATCCTTATGTATTTCTGGCCCATTATGTTTTTTGGATTGGGAACCACCATCTTCGTTCTTCGACCGCCGATGCCAAGATCCCCAAATCGAACCCAAAGAACTAGGGCCACGCTCGCCCTGACAGTTGGAATCTGCTTGTTACAGTACTCCCCTCTAGTGGTTCGCACAACACTCTTGACCCAGCTAGGCGAAGCGCGCAAGGTCTACGCCTACTCGAACCCTGACTTGTCTGGCACTTGTTTCGCCGTGCAACTATTTCATTTCGCCGTGTTCTCTTCCTTACTTGCAGTTATCTGGGAACACTGGTCTGAGTTTTCGGTTCACTACAGAAGCACGTTACTAAAGTCACGGGCCACTACGATACCGGATGTGATTTACTATTCTCAATCGCTTGAAGTGCTATCAAAAGCCTTGACGCGCTGGCAGGCGACGTTCGCGGCGATTTCTGTTGGGTTCGTTATGTACACGGCGCTCTTCTGGAACCAAATAATCAGATATGGCGATGCGCGATTTTGGGTTGAAGCGATTGTCGCCCATTTGCTTTGGTTGACGACGCTGGGCTTGACCGCGATCCCTCTCGCCTTGACATGGCACTCTTGCCAGATGCACAAGCTAGGAGTCATCGCCGCAATCGCAGCCGCAGCGGAAGCAGATAAGACGACCGCCGAGATGAAGTTCAATGCACTCCATGAACTAGAACCTATCGGGACATGGAACGTGGCCGCCTCACTCGTAACGGTCCTAAGTTCCTTTATTGGGCCTCTTCTGCAAGCGTTTGTCAAGTGACAGTTATCAAGGGAGCGACTTGCGACAGTCGTTGGTGCGATTTTTGTCCCTTCATGAAGGTTTCATGTCGGGATTTTAATTCCGCCGCATGTCCGGTGGTCATATCCCACCTATCCGGTGGTTTTCAGTTCCCGCTCACCCCAAGCGGTTCATTCGTTTCAGCAGGTTGAAAAAGGCCACCGGCATGCCCTCATAAACGGCGGAGAGGGAGTAATTATGAAAAACACATTTTTGAAAAGGGTCAAGACGTTGTTCGCGCCGGTGGCGTTGGCTATTGCGATGACCGCCTTCAGTTCTACGACGGCTCTTGCCGCCGAGCATTTCGGCGGACACGGTTTTGGACGCGGACATGGCGGTGGTTTCAGCGGCGGCCATTCTTACGGTGGTGGAGGATCGCATGTGGAGCACGGTTACTACGGAGGGCGTGGCTCCGGCGGGGGCTTCTATCGCGGCGGAAGGTATTATGGCGGACGCGGTTACTATGGCGGACGGGGTTATTACGGCCCACGCTACTATGGCGGCGGCTTCAGTCTAGGTTTCTATGCCGGTCCCAGCTACGGATATGTCGCGCCGGTCTGCAATCCGGCAGGCTTCTACGACCAAGGTGGCTACTGGCATTATTATCGCGGTTGCGCCGCACCGCCGTATGGCTATTGAGCGCTGGTCAGTAACGGAACGGGCTCGGGCATATTCGAAATGATAAATTGCGGAGATCATTCCGCGTTTCTTCGGTGCCCGCCTCCCCAAATAGTTTCGCTGCGGAGTTTCGCTGCGGAGTGTGGCGGCGAATTGCCATCAGAGTTCGCTGGTCGATTTATTAGGTTGGGAAAATCAGTCATACTAGGGTTATGCAGAAGTGGGAATACCGAGTCTTTGCCAGCCACCTGGACCCCGCTGAACTCGTCGTCATCCTGAACGAGTCCGGGCAAGAAGGTTGGGAGCTTGTGGCCCTGGCTCGGGTCACAGATTATTATCCACCGCATCTTATCCAGCCCCAAGCTACTGCACTGATTCCCGATGAAGAAGAGGTGGAAGAAGAAGTCGTTCCCGTGGAAGCGTTCAGGTATGTTTTCAAACGGCCACTCGAATAGTACCCCCGCTCCACATTCAAGATTATGGCCCCTCTACTTGGAGTTACCTGGCTCTTGTACGCTCACAAACCCTGACCTCTTATATAGGTGATGTTATCTAAGTTGCGAAAAGCTCACCTGTCTCTATCACGGCCCATGTTGGCGACTACAAGTCGAATCTTGATTTCCGTGATCACGTCCGCCGAGAAATGGTAACCTTTCGCGCCTCCATCAAAGAAAAGTGGAACGGCGGCACCACGATAGTTCTACCAAACATACACACGTAACATCACGTATACCAGGCCGAGGGCAATCGCCGCCACGACGACATATCGAAGCCATTGGAACGGCGTCTTCGGATCTGTCCGGTCTTGCATAGCCGATTATAAGCACACACACAGCCCTGGCCAGAACTCACCCCCGATTAAACTGTGATTTCGCGTCGAGACCTCCGAAGTCTTTGGCAGCACGCCTCAAAGGCAGCAGCGGCGCTTACCGAGTAAGAGTTTCATGGTTGATCAACCGACACCCATACGGCTGTTGTCCATTATCCTGAAAATCTGAGAGGGCCTTTGAGATATATCTGCATAGCGCTCGCACTAGTTTTATTTGAAGGCACTTCGACTGCCGACGACGCAAAACCGCCGACTGACCATTGGAACAGTAGCGGAGGAAATCGACCGCTCAAACGGCGGCTGTTCGCTCCAGCTCCCGCGCGGGTTCACGAACAAAGAGGGCAATTACGTCTTCGTGAGCGACTTTGAAGGTCACGCGCTCGTAAATGTCGATGGAGCGGATACACACGTTGCGCTTGTGAAATCGAAGGGCCAGGATGTCAAACTGCGCGGGCAGCTTGGCGAGCATTCTACATACTGGTACGCCGGGGGCGGGATCGAAGTCGAAGTCGATTACGTTGTAACGGGCGGCTGCCCATCCGGGAACGAGTCGTGCAAGATCACCCACTACGATGCAATCTTGACCGTGAAGCGCGGCAAAGCGCACAAGACGGTGGCCGCGAAAGGCGTCTGTGGAACTTGATCTGCCTCAGGCGTCAACCATTGCGGCGGCGGTTCTCACGCTGGAGGGTGCAACTCCGGACGTAGCGTTTTAGATGATCGCAGCCGCTCGTGGTTGCCCGGTGCCGGACACGGCTGAGCAACGGCGGCGGCCCGCGCGAGTTGGACAAGAGCGTAATCCGTGGGCTGGAACGTGAACGTACTTCCGGGATGATGCCGAACGTCATTCCGGGATGAACCTGAATAGTGTCCCGGATGAAGGTGAATCAAGGATGCCGTCGGCCAGCGTGGGATTGCCGTGGCCTGTGCCCTGGCACAAAAGCCTGCCGCGACGGGTACTCGGCGCTCTACAGATTCCCGACATCAAGCGCTTAGATTCAAGTCCGCAGAATTGCTAGGCCGATCACGTTCTTGTCAGCCAGGGTGAGACCTTCGGTCCAACGTTTGTGCTAGCATGCATGGCATCCCTGAAAGGAGAGTCCAATGCGTTATCTCACAACGTTGTTCTCATTTGTGCTGGCATGCGCTTCGAGTGTGATCGTGGTTCACGCTCAGTCTCAAACAACTCCTGGCCCGGAAGTGAAGAAGCTGGCAGTAATGGTCGGCAAGTTCACGGTCGAAGACGAAGTGAAAGCCGGGGCAATGGGGCCGCACTCGCCAGCGACGAAATTCAGTGGCACTGACGATTGCCGATGGACGGCAGGCGGCTTCGCTGTGATTTGCGAGGCAGCACTCTATAGACCCGGAAGTAAATACTCGGAGGCTTCCTTCGTCTACTACGATCCGACCTCCAAGACATACCGATACCACGCAGTTGACAGTTCAGGAGGAGTAGAAAACAAGACTGGTACGGTAAGCGGCGACGTATGGACGTGGCTTGGGGAGAGCATTTTTGGCGGGAAGATGTATCACACTCGGTACATCATGAAGGTTGTTTCAGCGGACTGCTACGAATACACCGACGAGTCGGGCGAAACAGAGAACTCCATGAAGGTGTTCGTGAGCGGGAGGGAGACTCGCGTCCCGGCCACCGAGCCCGCGACATTGAAACCGGGGCAGTGACGGTGGCTCACGCATGATCTCAGGTTGTCGCGTCCAGGTCCTTCAGAAACGAATCCCACGGCTCGTCCGGTCGCTTACTGGAGGGCATGATCCGACCGTTCGACACAAAGATCGGTCAACAGATAGGCGTGGAGCCTGAGCCTTAACGAAAGAGAAAGCAGAGTACCGCTAAAACAACGATTGGTACGACTGCAAGATTCATCATCGTATTGGTATTGAGCGTCGGCTGCGGTCTTAACCACTTCGCGGGGATGCCATCGCCGGTTTTAATGTATCGGGAGAACACCATTGATAGCGCAAGCGAATGCAGAGACCACATGCCTTATTATGGCTCAACTGCGGGACGTGACGTTTGTATTCCGGGCGAAACGCGAGCGGGTCGAAATCGGGCACACCGCACACCTCCCAATCCTTCGGAAATGGAACTTCAGGTTCGGGATCGCCGTCAGCTATCCAGTACCCCATTGCAAATCCCCAATTCGACAGCGGGCCCGACTCATCGCTGTTGATAATCAAGCTTCTCCCCCCTCCTCATTGCGTTCGCCCCGTAGAGCGGCGGCGCACACGTCATCAACCGTCTTGAAAAAGGCCACCTCAATAGCTTGCCGGTTCGGCAGGAGAAGATCATTCGCGGGCTTGCCGATCTGACGCGCAATCTCATTCACGGCGAAGTCCCCGATGCGATCTACCGGCACCAGGTCCACACCTGCGCGAATTGCCGCCAAAGGATCGCGCTTGCTTCGACGTCGCCTTATGTCAATCCAATCACATAGCCTTCCTTCCAGATAAGTATCCACCCGATCCTGAAACCAAATCACATAGGTCAAATAGCCATTGATGGCGGCAATCTCATTTTGGAAGTTATAGGCGAGTGCGGCACAGACATAATCCCAAACGGTGAATGCATGTTCAGGGGAAGCGGGTATCCTTCTTCCTTTTGGGCCTTGCAGGGCGACGGCACAGTTCGCGCGCACCCACGAAAAGAAAGCCGTCTCCAATTCTTGCCGATCCGGCAGCCGCAATGTTGAAGGATCTGTTTCCCGCCGTTTTGCCGCGCCGTTGACGACAGTTGTCCAAGTCCGAGTGGTTTTCCTTGCGACTTGGCCAATCTCCTCTTCGATGGCCTTATCCCTGCTGAACCGACCGTTTGTTGGAGCGATTGCGATCCAATTCGGAAGCTGCAAATCGATGAGCCGTCGGACCTCATTGTCCCGCAAAGGATCAGTATTCTCGGCATCATCGATTCGCGCGTGGAAGTAATAGAAAAGCGCCCTACAGATCAATGACCCGACTTGATACATGTACTCTTCCCGGTTAAAGGCAAAGTCGCGCTTGCGGCGTCGCGCGAAATCACCGGCTGAAAGGCCCAGGCATTTTACGCATTGGTAGAAGTTATCGGACTGGATCAGAATCTCCGGCGGTAGATTTAGAGCCTGACGGATCTTCTCCAACAGATCTGTGTTCCCGATAATGCAAGGATCGGCATATAGGTGAAACTTCTGAGTCACCTTATCGTAGTCAACGCGGCCACGCGGAGGATCGTCACACTGCATGTCGCGCGGAACAGCGCCTACGCGCTGGCAAAGACTCCATGCTTTTTCATGAATAATCGGATAGTGAGCGAAGCGACCCGTTGTCTTGGCCTCTTCAAGCCACGCACCCAGAAGAATTAGCTTGCCGTTCACGACCCAGAAAATGCCAACCTCCGGCGATCCGACCAGCCGTTCCCGCTGTGCCCTAGACTCCTCATTGCGGCGGTGGACCTCATCAAGGTATTCCCGGAGGCGTTGTGCCCGGTCATCAGCGTTCTCTGGTGTTTCTCTTTTCATCTCGTTAAGAAGTTCGCTGGACTGCTACTGAATCGTTTCCGGATCCGGTAACGCCGCTACTAACCGGCGGCGGCTCTCATGATCGTCTAATATTTCGATACACCGGATCTCATCATCAACTACGTCAAGAATCGTTGTGTACTCTGTGGTTGGCGCGGTTGATGTGTCGCCGACCCGCAGTTGTGTATCAAGGTCTGTCGTGTCCGCATTCCAGAAGACAATGTTGCGGTGACTGGGCCCGAACCTGCCGCTTGGCCGGGGTCTCGTGTAGACGGTCGCGCAGTAGTCAGCGCCGCACCGGCAACGATCATAAACTTCCAAGCCTTGTACGGCGGCTGCGAGTTCAATCTCACCGGCTTCAGTGAGCAGGTTCTTGAGACCGTCAACAACGTCCGGCCAAATTTGGCGCAACGGAAATAGCGGTTGCGTGTTTATCGGTGGCTCTGGCGGCTCAATCTTGTAACCGTCCTCTTCCCCAAAGATTTTCCTCAAGAGCTTCTCACGTTCATCCATTTGCTTTCTCCTAACATTAGAGTTCCTTGGTTCAGCGCTCTGCCGCTAATCACCACCTTGGCCATCCCTTATGCCCTTCCGGGTTACCAACGCTGCTGATCTGTTGTTCG
>Ga0302326_10027824_pt1 | contig 11394 bp, 11 predicted proteins | sample Palsa_T0_3_FD_202264 | JGI IMG/M metagenome (GOLD analysis project Ga0302326, IMG submission 202264) | Peat permafrost microbial communities from Stordalen Mire near Abisko, Sweden - Palsa_T0_3 | ecosystem: Environmental > Terrestrial > Soil > Palsa > Peat permafrost | place: Sweden: Abisko...
AACGAGCCCGTGCTGGAAGAATTGAAGGCACTCGGAATCAAGGATTTTGTTCACATCAAGACCGATCTGCTCAAAGCCCTAACCCATTACCACGAGGTGTTCGGGGTCCCGTTGATTCCCATCGACCAGCCGCTGAACCCGGAGGAGAAATGAGACCGACATTCCCCAAACAGCTGAATCCCGCACTTTGCGCGCCCGCTCAAATCCCTGCGACCGAAACCGGCGCCGAATGGCCCGAGCATATTCCGATGAAGGCGCGCTACACGGCGGCCGATCTCGAGGGGCTGGAACATCTGGATTACGCAGCGGGCGTGCCGCCTTATCTGCGCGGGCCCTACTCCTGCATGTATGTGATGCAGCCGTGGACGATCCGCCAGTACGCCGGCTTCTCGACGGCTGAAGAGTCGAACGCTTTCTACCGGGCAAACCTCGCGATGGGTCAGGAGGGGTTGAGTGTTGCGTTCGACTTACCCACTCACCGAGGCTACGACTCGGACCATGAGCGAGTTACCGGCGACGTCGGCAAAGCAGGCGTCGCGATCGATTCGGTCGAGGACATGAAGATCCTTTTCGACCAGATTCCGCTTGATCAGATGTCGGTTTCCATGACCATGAATGGCGCGGTGCTGCCGATTATGGCCTTCTACATCGTTGCCGGTAAAGAGCAAGGGGTGCCCACCGAAAAGCTTCGCGGAACCATTCAGAACGACATTCTGAAGGAGTTCATGGTCCGCAACACCTATATCTATCCACCCAAGCCGAGCATGCGGATCATCGGTGACATCTTCCAATACTGCAGCGCCAAGATGCCGAAGTTTAACTGCATCAGTGTGAGCGGCTACCACATGCAGGAGGCGGGCGCGACCTGCGACATCGAGCTGGCGTACACGCTGGCGGACGGCCTTGAATACTTACGCACCGGCGTGCGGGCGGGACTGTCGGTCGACGATTTCGCGCCCCGAGTCAGCTTCTTCTGGGACATTGGAATGAACCACTTCATGGAAGTGGCGAAGATGCGCGCCGCCCGAATGCTGTGGGCCAAGATTGTCAAGCAGTTCAATCCGAAGAACCCCAAGTCAATGGTGCTGCGGACCCACTGCCAGACCAGCGGCTGGTCCCTTTCGGAGCAGGACCCGTTCAACAACGTTATGCGGACCTGCATGGAGGCGATGACGGCGGCGCTGGGGCATACCCAAAGCCTTCACACCAACGCGCTGGACGAAGCGCTTGCCCTGCCGACCGAATTCTCGGCTCGCATCGCCCGGAACACCCAGCTCACCCTGCAAGAGGAGTCGGGCATTTGTCGATTCGTCGATCCTTACGCGGGGTCCTACTATGTGGAGCGGCTCACCGCTGACCTAGCGGAGCGAGCTTGGACCTTGATTCAGGAGATCGAAGAGTTGGGAGGCATGTCAAGCGCGATCGAGACCGGCCTTCCCAAGCGCCGAATCGAAGATGCGGCGGCCCGCAAGCAGGCCCGGCTCGATACCAAGCAGGACATCATCGTCGGCGTCAACCGGTACCGGCTGGATCGCGAGACCCAACTCGATATCTTGAGCATCGACAACAGCATTGTGCGCACAAAGCAGATTCAGCGGCTGGACGCGATTCGAGCGACCCGGGACGAAGCGGCAGTTACGACCGCGCTGGATGCGCTGACCAAGTGTGCCGAGACCGGTGAAGGAAACTTGCTCGACCTGAGCGTCTCGGCGGCGGAGCTGAGAGCCACTCTGGGCGAAATCAGCTACGCTCTAGAGAAGGTGTTCGGCCGATACCAGGTCGCCGCCACCGCATCGACGGGTGTGTATATTCGAGAGGCTGGTAACGATAGCACGGTCCAGGAAGCCAGAGCCATGGCGGACCAGTTCGCGGCGGCGGAAGGTCGCCGGCCCCGGATTTTGGTCGCCAAAATCGGCCAAGACGGACACGACCGAGGCGAAAAGGCAGTAGCCACCGCCTTCGCCGACCTGGGATGGGATGTGGACGTAGGTCCGCTTTTTCAAACCCCGCGTGAGGTGGCTCGTCAGGCGATTGAGAACGACGTCCATGTAGTCGGCGTCAACTCGCTCGCCGCTGGGCATAACACGCTAGTGCCGCAGTTGATCAAGGAGCTGGAAGCGCAGGGTCAGAACATCCTGGTTGTCGTAGGCGGAGTGATTCCGCCCCAGGATTACCAGTTCCTGTTCGACCAAGGCGTGGCTGCCATCTTCGGCCCCGGCACCGTGTTGCCAGAAGCGGCCAAGAGCATCCTCGGGATTCTTTCGGGTGAGAAAGCGGAAGAGCCGCTCGCCGGAGTGAGCGGTTAAGTACCCGTGGGCTTGACCGCTACTTCGCCCGAATCGGACTTTCCGACGGCCCTTCAAGTAAAGGCGGCAACGACGCCGCCCCCGAGTATCAACCCCTATCTGCGCCGTCCCGCCCCACGCCCGCTGCCGGATCCGGAAGTGTTGTTCGCCCAGATTCAGGCAGGCGATACGGCAGCCCTTAGCCGGGGCATCACCCTCATCGAAAGCGCTCTCCCGGCTCACCGCCGTCTAGCCGCCGATCTGCTTTCCCTTGCGCTTCAAAATCCGTCCAAGGCGATCCGGATCGGGATCACGGGGGTGCCGGGCGTAGGGAAAAGCACCCTTATCGAGGCACTTGGTCTTTGGCTGGCAGACCAAGGGCATCGCATCGCGGTGCTCGCGGTAGACCCGTCAAGCTCCGTGACCGGCGGGAGCATCCTGGGCGATAAAAGCCGGATGGCGAAGTTGGCCAACCATGACTCGGCCTTTGTTCGGCCCTCCCCCACCGGCGGCGCGCTGGGCGGGGTTGCCCACCAAACGCGCGAGTCGATCTCCCTTTGCGAGGCAGCCGGCTTCGATGTGGTGCTGGTGGAGACGGTGGGAGTCGGTCAAAGCGAAACGGCGGTTTACAACCTGGTCGACTGCTTTCTACTGCTCATGCTGGGGGGAGCGGGCGATGAGCTTCAGGGGATCAAGCGCGGGATTATGGAAAGCGCCGATGTAATCGCCGTCACCAAGTCGGATGGCGACAACCGGGTCCGGGCCGAGATTGCGGCTGGACAGGTGCGAGCGGCCCTGCATTTTGTGGCGCCAAGGGCGAGCGGCTGGACGACCGACGTCCTGTGCTGTTCCAGCCAAACCCACGAAGGGATCCTCGAGCTTTGGACAGCCGTCTCCCGGTACTTCGACCACGCTCACGGTCAGGGGCTGTTTGACCAGCGGCGCCGCGAGCAGGCGGTGCGCTGGCTACGGGATCTGGTTGAGGAGTCGGTGCTTCAGACGTGGCGTTCCAAGCCTGGCCGTGCCGAGCTACAGGCGGAGTTGGAGCGAAAGGTGCGGGCGGGGATTCTCACCCCGCGTTCTGCTGCAGAGCGGCTGATTTCGGGTTGAACGACTTGGTTTTTGTGGACACTAACTGATACCGATATGGGATCAAAGCTCGGCTTGTTTGTCGTCGCTGCCGTTGGGTTCGGCGCCTTGGCGCTCCTCGCCGGGGCCCGCGGCGGCGTTAAGGTCTCGATCCGGCAGCCGGGCGATGGGTCCGAGTTGCCGTCTAATGCGATCCACGAGGCGCAGCTTTCACCTCGCGACGAGCAAGCCCATTTTCAAGTTTTGGTCGAGAACGACTCGCGTCAGCCTTTGGATTTCTACGACGACGGGAGTTCGTGGGGCGACCCGACGCTCACCTTCCTCGCCACAACGCCAGATGGAATCGCCCGCAAGCTGCGTAAGGAAGTCGCGGCGTACACAAAGAACGCTCCGGGGCTGATCCATGTGCTGCCGGGTCAGGTTTGGGTTCGGGAGGTGCTATACGATTGGCCGGCTTGGAGCAAATTGAGCGGGCTGCTTCACACGGCGGGTTCAATCAAGCTGCAGGCGGTCGTGACTCAGGCGTCCGATCCGACCGCAAAGCACGACAAAGACTTCTGGGTTGGACGCGCCGAGTCCAAACCAGTCGAGATCCGCATCCGGTAGAGAGGTCGCGCGTCTTAGCACTTATGAAACTCCCGATCGTCATTTTCATGGGTTGCCTGTTAACCATCGTCGGATTCAGGTCGCATCCCGATCGGCCCGCGCTCAGCGTCTCAATCCAGTTGCTCACCTACGGGCTGGCCAGTTCTCCAGACTCGTTCCACCAGCAGTGGCTCTATTCCGATTCAACGAATGGCCAACTGACGGTTCTCATCAAAAACGACTCGCGGCGTCCTATTGACCTTTTCACCGACAACACGTCCTGGGGCGATCCCACGATCACTTTCCTTGCCATGACTCCGGATGGAGTGGTCCATAGGATCGTGAATTTGGCAGGCGCCTACACGGCGAATGCACCTGCGGCTGTTCGCCTCCAACCGGGAGAAACATGGACAAGGGTCATTCTCTATCACGAGTGGCAGTGGGGAGATTTTCGGAAAGTCTTTTTGGCGGCGAAGGGCCAAATTAAGCTCCAAGCCGTGCTTGCCCAAGACCCTGGCAGACTGTCTACGGTTGACCCGAACCTTTGGAGCGGCTCCGTAACCTCGAAACCGGTGGTCGCCTCCGTTCGTTGAGTGCCATGTCCCGGTGACTATATGAGATTCAGAACTTTCCTTGTGATTGCGGTCGCCGCACGTTGCGCGGTGCTTGCGTTGGCCGGCTTTAGGGTTTCCCGGTCAGGCCCAAAGCTGAAGGTGTCCATCAACATGCTCGCCTACGGAGACGCCTATGCCGGCAGTTTGTGGGAATCCGGGTTGTCTCGCAACGACGAGACGGCTAAGTTGCAAGTGCTCATCGAAAATGAATCCAACCGTCCGTTGGACTTGTTTATGGACGGCTGTTCCTGGGGCGATCCGACCCTTGCTTTTGTCGCGACGACCCCGGATGGTAAAGTCCATAAGCTTCCCAGCACGCCGCTCGAGTACCTCAAAAACGCTCCGGGATTCGTCCGCCTGCAGCCCGGGCAGACCTGGGTGCGCGATGTCTTCTACAACTCGACGAAGTGGAGCGAGTTCAGGGAGTTGATTAGCAAGGCCCAGGCTCCGCTCACGCTTCAGGCGGTGCTGACTCAAGATCCGGGCTCGATGACGAAAAAAGACCCGAACCTATGGAGCGGCTCGGTCGCATCGAAAGCGGTGAGCGTCGCGGTCCGGTGAGGGTACTCCGGTCAATCATATTCGAGCGAAGCGAGGTCCATATCACCCCACCCCGACAATCCTGACATTTGATGAATAAATGTACAACTTCTCAGAGGACCTCGCTTCGCTCGAACGATTTCGAACCAGAAAAACCCTCACCCAGCCTCTCCCACGGGAGAGGAGCCGCAATTGACTCTTTATCGCTTCAACCACACGCGACCGGCCGCGTTACATTTGAAGTCCAGCGTAACGCGGGCGACTCCCTCGCCTCTGGGCTTGTCCTTGCGCACTTATTGAAACCTAACATGTGTTCGTCTACGGGGCCTCCGGCACGCAACCTCCGCGGTTCGACTCATGTCATATCCCTTCCCTCCGCGGGAGGGATCGGTGAGCCTGCGAACCGTGGGAGGGGGACTTCCGGTCAGTTTAGGGCAGCGATTAACGGCGGCCCAACTGCCGCACTTTTATCCGCGACGTCCCGGGGGGCGCACGCGAGGTTCGCCGGTTGGAGATTCGAAAATGTGGGTAAGGACAAGCCTGGGTGAGGGTTCTCCGGTACACAATGTCCGAGCCCAGCGAGGTCCTTACTCCCGGGGCCACTACTACACCGGTTGGTCCAGGAACTTTTTCACCGCCGGCGCCAGCAAGGGCGAGGACAGGATGTCGTAATGCGTCGCTCCGGGAAGAACTGCCAAACGGGACGGACCGACACCAGAGCGGTCCCATCCTCCGTCCTTCTGTCCGCCGCCGAGCAACTCATAGAATTCAACCATATGCGATAGCCGTACCGCGTCGGAGTCCCCAAAGACCAGCAACGTCGGCATCGTCATCGAGCGAACCCGCTCTGACCAACCGTAACCCGGGGCAAGAAGGTTGTGATATTTATCGTGAAGAGCTTCCCAGCGGCTCGGATCGGGGGCGAGCGATGCGTAAGTGGAGTAGAGGGGCGTCTGCTTCAAACCCGCTGCGCTCCCGGGTCCCAACTGGGCGAATCCGACCAGCGTCTCGGGATACCAGCCCTCCGACTTCATCGGCGTCGTAACGACGACGAGTTTGCGCAGGGCGCCGGGATGGCCAAATGCGACGTGCAGCCCGACGGCTGCTCCAAGCGAGTACCCCATCACGTCGGCCTGACCGATTCCCAGGTATTTCAAGAGTCCCGCGACGTCGTCCGCCAGGAACTCAAAAGTCAGGGGCCGGTCGATGTCGCCCGTCCGGCCGTGCCCCTGCAGTTCGATCCCCATCACCTGTCTTGACTTGGCCAACTCCAAGACGATTGGGCCGAGGAAGGGGATGGCTCCGAAGCCGCCGTGAATCAACACCAGGGGCAGTCCGGAGCCGTGGATCTCATAGTAAAGTGCGAGCCCATTAAACGGGGGCGGTTCCAGTGGCACTTGGCATGGGTTGTTTGGCCCCTTGTTATTGAATACATCCTCTAGGTCGAACGAGGCAGCGACAAATCGACATCCAAGGCTGCGGCCCAATACCGGTATGAATTAACGTAAATTCACGCTTTGAATTTACGTTAATTCACTTATACTCCGGGCTGTAGCGGCCTCATGGATCACTTTCGACATAGCACCAGCCGACGAGCGGTGACCCTGCAAGACGTGGCAGAAGCGGCCGGAGTAAGTGCTTCGGCGGTATCGGTCGCATTGAACGGCGGCAGATCGGGCACGCGCGTCTCCGTTCCAACCCGCCGGAAGGTCATGGAAGTGGCGCTGCAACTCGGCTACCGGCCGAACGAGGTCGCGCGTTCCTTGGTGACTGGCCAGTCAAAGCGAATCGGTGTCTACTCCGGACGGTCGCGGCTCGACAGCCGAAACCCGAGATCCTCGGAGGGATCTTCAGCGAGGCGAACGAGTTCGACTTGGACACGGTGGTTCACACCGCCTTCAAAAACGAGGCGAGGCTGCTCGATCTTGTCCGAGGGCACTCGCTGGATGGCTTGATTGTCCACCCGGATCCTCAAGACCCGATTCTCACCCTGCTTCAAGAGCTCCTGATTCCGGCAGTCGCCATCGCCGATCTGACGGAGGGACTGCCCTGCGTCAAGGTGGACGACACCGGTGGCGGGACACTCCTCGCCCAGCACCTTGCGTCTCGTGGCCACCATCACGTTCTCATCAAGCAGGCGCCGAACCCGGCCCAGTCAGCCGTCGAGCGAGTAGCCGCATTCGCAAGCACTTGTGAGCGGCTCGGGGTGAGAGTCACTTGGGGCGTCGAGATCTGGAATGGGCCAGAGATCCTGGATGTCGATGACCTGCGGCTTCTCACCGAAGGACCGGACCGGGCAACCGCCCTTATGGGTTGGTCAGACGCTGTCGCTGAGTTCAGTTGTCGCCATCTTGTCTCCGTAGGGCTCCGCATTCCAGGGGACGTCGCGGTGGTCGGCTTCGATGGGTTTCATCATCCGTACGCGCCGCAATTCGACCTCACGACGATTCAGGCGCCCTGGACGGAGGTCGGGCGCGCTACCGTTCGCAACCTGACCACCCTCATCTCGGGCGAAAGTGTTCCCCGCCTCACCACTCTGCCGGTCACGTTCTATCACGGCAACACGACTTAACCAACTGCTTTGTCACTTGCGCGCGGAAGCGCCCTCTCCATTGAAGGACTCATATGAAACGCAATCGAGCATTTACACTGATTGAACTTCTCGTTGTCATCGCGATCATCGCGATTCTCGCCGCAATTCTATTCCCCGTCTTTGCGCAGGCCAAAATGGCGGCCAAAAAGGCGTCTGATGGATCGAACCTCAAGCAACTTGGGCTGGCCGAGCTCATGTACTCGAACGACTACGACGACACGTTCGCCATCGGAGACACGTACGCAGCCGGTGTCACTGTCGCGACTATGAACCAGGACTGGCTCACCTGGCGCGAGTTGGTCTACCCATACGTCAAGAACGGGCAAGGGATTGTCGCGGATACGGATCACACCGGCGCCGGACTCTACGTTTCGGGCGGCTTGTTCGCCACTCCCGCCGCATCGATGTATGGACGAAGCTACGAGGCGCACGCTTCCATCAACCCGACCGGCGACACGTATGGATGGGATCTTGCCAACACGCCTCCGACGGTCACCCAGACCCAGCTACGACACCCGGCAGGAACACTGATCCTCACAACCCAAGGAATCAACACAACTTCTGGAAACGGCGGAGTCTACTTGGGGGAACCTCCTGGAAACGGCATCTACGACGCGTACTGGGCGTACAGCGGACCTACTGGACACGGGCCCGATGGCGGACAGCCAGGCGTATCTTGGGCGTCGACCGATGTGGATGCGGCAGGCAACTGGTTCGCCTCCATCACGCCGAGGTTCCGATACAACAGCACTGCCAACATCGCGTACGCCGACGGCCACGTGAAGTCGATCACCAAGCCGGCGTTCAACTACTGCAAGCTCATGATTTTGCCAGAGGTCGGACATGACGGCACGTGCGGCGGGACTGGATACCCATGCTCCGCCACCTACTCGGCGACGATCAGCAACGCGTTCAATGCCGGCGGCGAATGTGCGGTCAACGGCTTCACGGACTCGGACTAGCGAAGATGGACATTCGCAAGCTGGTTCTTTGTGCGGGAGCCGCCGCCCTCTGTGGTTGCGGCCAGGATCCCGGCGTGAACGCGCCGCCAGATCCGGTGGTCACCCAAGCCAAGATCGACCAAATGTCGCCTCAGCAACAGGCTGCGTATCAGCAGGCAACGAGGTCGCGAGACCAAGCAATGGCGGCGACCCAAGGCAGGGGTCCGCTTGCTAACAAATCGAATGGACCGTAATTCGGCCGTTCTGGCGGCGATCGCATTGATTGCGGTCGCCGCCACCTCCTCGTGCGCCAAACCAGGCTCTCGCGACGACGAGGGAGCGGCCATCCGTCCGGCTTCAGCGCCCATCACGATGGAGGGCAAAGTAGCGCCCGCGATCGTGGGCACTTGGAAGTACATTCTCGGTTCGTACAAGTTTGGGAGGGACGGCCAGTACGACGTCCACTTCGACTACATGCAGCCAGCCGGTCCCGGGCAGCCGGACAAACACGTCTTGGGCGACGACGGCGGCTGGTGGACGGCAGACCGAGAATACGTATATCTCAAGTCGGGGCGCGGCGACGTGATTCGGGACAAGTACACGCTGAGCAAAGACCGATCCAAGCTGGAGCTTTACGCCAAGTATGCCAAAACGCCCGAAGTTCTCCAACGCCAAAAGAGCTGATGGACGGTGACCGCATTCGGCCGGATGTCTTGATTGTCGGAGGCGGTCCGGCCGGATCGACCGTCGCGACTCTCATCAAGAAGTACCGCCCGGCGACCTCGGTGCAGATCGTCGAGGCGTCCGTATTCCCCCGGGATCACGTTGGAGAAAGCCAACTCCCTGCAGTCTGCGCAATTCTCAACGAAATGGGGATTTGGGACCATGTCGAGGCGGCCGGCTTCCCGATCAAGGTCGGCGCCCGCTACCGATGGGGACTCACGGACGATCTGTGGGACTTCAACTTTCTCCCAAACGGCACGCTCAAGCCTGAATCGCGACCGGCCCGATATGAAGGCCAACGCTTGCAAACTGCGTTCCAGGTCGATCGCAGCGTGTACGACAAGATCCTCCTCGATCACTGCCGGGCGGTCGGCTGCATCGTTGCCGAGAACACCCGGGCGAGGCAGGTTTTGACAGAAAGTGACCGGGTGGCTGGCGTCGTGGTCGCTCATGGGGACGATTCGCAGGAGGAACTGATTGAGGCGAAGTACTACGTGGATGCCACCGCCGGCAACCTGTTTCGAAAGGCTCTGAATATCGGCATCGAGGCGCCGACCTCATTACGGAACATTGCAATTTGGGATTACTGGGAAAATGCCGAGTGGGCGCTGGAAACCGGGGTCGGCGGCACCAAGGTCCAAATCATGAGCCTCGGTTGGGGTTGGGTGTGGTTCATCCCGATCACCGCCACCCGCACCTCGATCGGGCTAGTGACCTCGGCCGCCTACTATCTGGCTTCAGGGAAAAGCACCGAACAGCTGTACATGACCGGCGTGACGAGCGAGCCCCTGATCGGTCGACTCGTGACGAAAGCGACAAGAGAGGGAAAGCCGTCCGCCACCAAGGACTGGAGCACCCTTGCACACCGTTTGTGCGGAGAGAACTGGTTTCTCGCCGGTGATTCCTGCGGCTTCGCAGACCCGATTCTCTCCGCCGGCATGACCCTTGCCCAACAGGGTGCGCGCCGTGTTGCGTACTCAATCCTGGAGTTGCTCAAGGGCGGCTGCGATCCCCAATGGGTGCTCGCCAGCTATGAACGCATTCAATCTCAGAACATAAGGAACCACATACGGTTTGCCGACTACTGGTACGCCGGGAACGCCAAGTTCACGGAGCTAAAGGAGTACTGCTCCAAGATCGCCGCGGATTCTGGACTCCACTTAGACCCGGAGGAGGCATTCCAATGGCTTGGGACGGGCGGCTTCACCAATGACACGGTCGGGCTGCCAGGGCTGGCCACATTCAGGGTGGGCGGAATCCGGGGGATGATGGAACGAATCGGCGGGCGTTCGTCCAAGTGGCAGATCAAGGGTTTCAACTTTTTCGAGCGTCGAACGAACGGGGCCGAGGAAGGCTTCACCGCCCTATACGAGTACGGCTCTGTCCAACGGGTTCCTTGCCTTAGACGCGGTGACCGAGTTCTGCCTCTCCGACTCGTTTATCGCTACGTTTGGGAGGCGCTTGAGCGGGAGGGAGAAGTCATGTGCCTGATCGAGCGATCCATTCAACGGGCGCGCGTGGATGGCTCCAGCATGCCGAGCCAACTGCTCGCCAGGTACAGCGCGGAGACCTTGGAGGCCATGCTCATCGAAGGTTGGGTGACAGGTTCGGTTCGCCCTGGATCGAGTTACCTGAGTGACTCATTTCTGGATGCGATCGGCCTCGCTTAGCCACCATGAGTCTCCCAAACAGCTCCCTGACAAATCATGGCTTCGTGGTCGTCGGAGTAAACCGCAGCGGCACCTCGGCCCTTGCGGCCGCCCTGAGCCAATTGGGGGTTTACTTCGGTTCTGAGAATGACCTTGCGATGTCCGGCCAGGACCTCGACTACGCGTCATTCGAGAATCGGCGGATTGTAGACCTGGGGGGAGCGGTCTTGCGCGCCTTGGACCGGGACGGCGCTCCTGCGCGAGGCATGCCGGCCAACTGGGAAGGCCAAGGCGAGTTGGCAGACCTTGTCCACCAGGCCGCCAAGTTCCTGCAGCAAACCTTTGGGGGCCACCGATCGTGGGGTTGGAAAGACC
>Ga0302326_10027828_pt1 | contig 11393 bp, 9 predicted proteins | sample Palsa_T0_3_FD_202264 | JGI IMG/M metagenome (GOLD analysis project Ga0302326, IMG submission 202264) | Peat permafrost microbial communities from Stordalen Mire near Abisko, Sweden - Palsa_T0_3 | ecosystem: Environmental > Terrestrial > Soil > Palsa > Peat permafrost | place: Sweden: Abisko...
GCGTCGGCCTGGTCGAACGCGTCGAGCATCTCGTTCATCATGATGCCGGTGAAGGCGTTGAGCTTCTCCGGCCGATTGAGCGTGATGGTGGCGATATTGTCCGCCACCTCATAAATTATTTGTGCATACGCCATCGACTAACCTCCAGCGCCGCGCGCGGATCGCTTACTTCACGAACAGCATCAACCCCTCGTAGACCACTGCCGGCTTCTGCTGGCCGACGACCTGGATTTCCGTCTCGCGCGTGACCATCGTGCCCATCGGGCGCGGTTCGACCGCAATCAGCCGTGAGCGCGCATGCACACTGGCGCCAGCCGGCACGGGCGCGACGAAACGCAGCTTGTTGGCGCCGTAGTTGACGACGTTGCGGAAGCCGGTGACGGCGTATTCCTCGGTAGTTTTGAAGGCAGGCAGCAGGCTGAGCGTCAGGAATCCATGCGCGACGGGTCCGCCGAACGGGCTTTCCTTCTTGCAGCGCTCGATGTCGATATGAATCCACTGATGGTCGCCGGTGACGTCGGCGAACTGATTAATTTTTTCCTGGGTCACATGAATCGGCTCGCTCCACGGACCGAACTCCTTGGAGATTTTCGCCGTGAGCGCGGCTATATCGTCAAACTTTATCGTCTGCATCATCGTTCCTCTCTTCGAATGTTTCGATCGCAACGCACGAGTCAGGTTCTAGCCGAGTTGGGTTTCATTATGCAACTGAGAGAAACTGCAAATGAAAACGCGGCCGAGCAGCGTTCGAGTCCTGCCCGGCCGCACAAGTTTTACGATCGCTATTAGAGACTGTTTGAGTTTTGCGGAATTTCTACGGGGCCGGGGCAGACGCTCACCTGCGGTCGATCCGTAATCGTCAGCGACAATCCGGGAGCGTACATCGAACCGCCGCGCTGCAGGTTGGCTATCTGCGGGAACATCGAATCAGTATGCGGCGTGGCGTCGGGAATGCATCCCGCGGGGAGTGGAAAATCGCTGGTACGCGCGTCACCAGGATTTTGATCCTGATACTGCTGCAGCGTGGACGGTTGTTGATCAACCCACGATACTTCGACCGCCTGCGCGGCTTTTCCGTGATCCATGAAATCCGGTAAATCGGCGCCGAATACATACCCGAGTCCGATGAACAGCACGAGTGTCATCCAGAATCCCAATGAAAAAAACATTTTGGCCATGACAGTCATCCTCTGCAGGATTGATTGAGCATTTTCCATGCCCAATCGAATCCGCAGAGAATGGCAGTGGCCGACGGCGCGAAATCTGTAGAAATTACAGATTTTCGCGCGAAGTTTCGGGAACTGATGACAAGACTAGGATCTCGCCGTCAGAGGATGCGACGAGCCGCCGTCGATCGTCAGCACCGTGCCCGTGGTGAAGCTCGACGCCGCACTCGCGAAATAGAGCGCCGCGCCTACCACCTCGTCAGGCTCGCCCGCACGCTGCATCGGAAACGTCGCGCGCGCTCGCCGCGTGAACTCCTCGGTTCGCGACCAGCCTTTGCTTATATCGGTGTGAAACGGGCCGGCCATGATGCAGTTGACGCGCACTTTCGGCCCATATTCCATCGCATGCGCAACGGTGATCGAATTGAGGCCGGCCTTCGCCGCCGCGTATGGCGCAACGTCGGGCGTCGGACGAATCGAAGCGACCGACGACACGTTGATGATCGCGCCGCCATCTCCCGCCGCCATCCTCGAACCGAACAGCGCCGACAGCCGAAACGGGCCCTTGAGATTCACGCCGATCACCTTGTCGAACAAATCCTCGTTGGTCTCGAGCGACGACGGCGCCAGCGGCGACAGGCCGGCGTTATTGATGAGCACGTCGGCGCGGCCCCATCGCGCGTAAACCTCGTCGGCCAGGCGGTTGCAGTCGTCCCATTTTCCGACATGTATCGAATGCGCCGACGCGTCGCGGCCGATCGCGCGGATCTCGGCGACCGTCGCTTCGCATGAATCGAGCTTGCGGCTCGCGATCGCCAGGTTGGCGCCCGCGCGCGCGAAACCCAGCGCCATCGAATGCCCCAGGCCGCGGCTGCCTCCGGTGATGACGACAACCTTGCCTTTGAAATCGAATTCGATTTGCCCGCTCACTGATTCGCCACCTCGAGCTCGATTCGGTCCGCGTACTTCTTGATCGCCGCCTCGCGCAGCCGCGGGATATGCTGCGTCGGGAACAGGCCGTCGGTCGCCTTGTAGTCGCGCAGCACCTGTCGCGCGAGCGTAATTTTGTGGACCTCGGTCGGGCCGTCAGCGAGTCCCATGTGGAAGCTCTGGATGACCTGCTCGACGAACGGCATCTCACCGGTTGCGCCGAGCGATCCATGCAGATGCAGCGCGCGCGCGGCGACGTCATGGAACACCTTGGGCATCAGCGCTTTCACGGCCGCGATGTCCTTGCGCACTTTGAGATAATCCTTGTAGCGATCGATTTTCCACGCCGTGCGCAGCACCAGCAGGCGGAACTGCTCGATCTCCATCCACGAGTCCGCGATTTTTTCCTGCACCATCTGCTTGTCCGCGAGCCGCGATCCCTGCGTCGTGCGCGACAGCACCCGCTCGCACATCATGTCGAACGCCTTGCGCACCTGGCCAATCGTGCGCATCGCATGATGAATTCTGCCGCCGCCAAGCCGCGTCTGCGCCACCACGAAAGCCCCGCCGCGGGGGCCGAGCATATGATCCTTCGGCACATGCACGTCTTCGTAGCGGATGTACGCATGACTGCCGCCGCGCTCGTGCGTGCCGACGCCGAGGTTCTTCAAAATGTTCACGCCCGGAGTATCCTTGGGCACGATAAACATCGACATGCGGTTGTATTCTTTCGCGTCAGGGTCCGTCACCACCATCACGATCAGGAACGACGCGAGATGCGCATTCGACGAGAACCACTTCTCGCCGTTGATCACCCAGCTGTCGCCCTTCAGCTCCGCATGAGTGGTGAAGACTTTCGGATCGGCGCCACCCTGCGGCTCGGTCATCGAGAACGCAGACACGATCTCGTTGTCGAGCAGTGGCTGCAGATATTTTTTCTTCTGCTCGGGCGTCCCATAATGCGCAAGTATCTCGGCGTTGCCCGAATCCGGCGCCTGGCACCCGAAAACAATCGGTGCATAAGTCGCGCGGCCGAGAATTTCGTTCATCAAGCCGAGCTTGACCTGCCCGTAGCCCTGCCCGCCGAGCTCCGGCCCAAGATGACAGGCCCACAACTTGCGCTTCTTCACCTCGGCTTGCAGCGGCCGCACCAGCGCGTTGCGTTTCGGATCGCGCACGTCATAAGGATGGCAGTCGAGCACGAACTCGAGCGGCTCGACCTCCTCGCGCACAAATTTCGCGATCCAGTCGAGCTCCTTCTGGAACTCCGGCTCGGTTTCAAAATCCCAACTCATATCGATTCGTCCTCCATCTAGAGTGTTGTCCCGCCGCTACGCCCGGCTGGAACTCACGCCCGGATTCTCGCCAATGCGAGAGGGTTTTACCAGAGCATCATGAGCCTGGTCCAAGTGGGGCGGGCCGCCGCCCGGGGAAGCGTGAAACCCACGGTGGTTTCACTACAATTAAGTTCTTATATTCCTCAACATGAAACTTTCCGTCATCGACCAGTGCCCGGTTCCCGCCGGCTTCACTACCGCCGACGCTTTCCGCAACACTATCGATCTCGCGCGCCTGGCCGATCGCCTTGGCTACGAGCGCTACTGGATCGCCGAGCATCATGCGACCGGCGCATTCGCCAGCCCCGCGCCCGAAATAATGATCGCGCGCGTCGCCGCCGAGACTTCGCACATCCGCGTGGGCTCGGGCGGCGTCATGCTCCCGCATTACAGCCCGATGAAAGTCGCCGAGACCTTCCGCGTCTTGCACGCGCTCTATCCCGGCCGCATCGATCTCGGCATCGGCCGCGCGCCTGGCGGCAGCCCGCTCGATACATTCGCACTACGCCGCGACCGCAGCGCGCAGCCGCCCGAAGACGACTTCCCCAAACAACTGCTCGAACTCATCGCGTTCCTCCACGGCGGCTTCCGCCCCGATCACGCCTTCAGCCGCATCGAGCTGTCGCCTGCGATGCCCGGTGCGCCCGACGTCTGGCTGCTCGGCTCCAGCATGTGGAGCGCAGCAGCAGCCGCGCAGCTCGGATTGCCCTACGCGTTCGCCCACTTCATCGATCCCTCGCACACGCGCGCCGCCATCGAGTACTACCGTTCGCACTTCATCGCCTCGAACGAACTATCCGAGCCGCGCGCCGCTTTGGGTATCGGCGCGATATGTGCCCCGACCGACGCCGAAGCCGAGCGGATGGCATCGAGCGTGCGCCTGTTCGTGCGCCGCGCGATGCGCGGCGATCGCGGACCGATCCCCACACCCGAGCAGGCGCTCGCTGAGCTGGGACCCGGGCCTTTGCCCGAGGACGTGATGATGCGCGAGACGGGCGAATGGCCCCGCGCGATCATCGGCACGCCCGGCCACGTCCGCGACACGCTCGTCGACATCGCCAGCGTATTGCACCTCGACGAAGTGATGCTCGTGACGGTGGTTCACGATCATCAAGCGCGCCTGCGTTCGCATGAGCTACTTGCCGAGGCCTTCAACCTCCAGCCGCGTTGACGCAATCGCGCTCCCGCCCTAAAGCAGAAGGACACCTATCGGGGATTGGAGGATTGAAATGGCGATCGATGCGAACAAACTTCAGGAACTGATCGGTAAGATGCTCGGTGATGTCGGTGCTGCGATGGGCACCGCGCTTGTGCTGATCGGCGACAAGTTCGGTTTCTACAAAACGCTAGCCGCCGCGGGACCGATGACGTCCGCCGAACTTGCATCAAAGACCGGCACCGTCGAGCGTTACGTGCGCGAATGGGCCTCAGCCCAGGCCGCCGCCGGTTACATCGACTACGACGCCGCCTCCGGCCGCTTTTCCATCTCGCCCGAGCATGCCCTCGTCCTCGCCGACGAAAGCGGCCCCGCATTCTTCCCCGGTATCTACGAGGTCGCCGCCGCCGCCATCCGCGATGAACCCAAAGTCGCCAACGCGTTTCGCAACGGCGGCGGCGTCGGATGGCATGAGCACGACCCCTGCCTGTTCCGCGGCACCGAGCGCTTCTTCCGCCCCGCCTACGCGACGCATCTGGTCTCCGAATGGATTCCCGCACTCGACGGCGTCAAGGAAAAACTCGATCGCGGCGCGCGCGTGGCAGACGTCGGATGCGGCCACGGCGCTTCGGTCATCCTGATGGCGAAAGCGTTTCCGAAATCGCGCTTCTTCGGCTTCGACTATCATCAGCCGTCGATCGATCGCGCCCGCGAAATGGCGCGTGCGGAGGGTGTCGCCGATCGCGCTATCTTCGAGCGCGCCTCGTCGAAGGATTATCCCGGCACCTTCGACCTGGTCGCGTTCTTCGACTGTCTGCACGACATGGGCGATCCCGTCGGCGCCGCCGCCCACGTCAAAAGCACGCTCGCCCCGGATGGAACCTGGATGGTAGTCGAGCCGTTCGGCAAAGATCGTCTCGAAGACAACCTCAACCCGATCAGCCGCCTGATGTATGCCGCCTCGACGATGATCTGCGTGCCCGCATCGCTGTCACAGGAAGTCGGGCTCGGCCTCGGTAATCAGGCCGGAGAAGCGCGCCTGCGCGAGTTGCTCAACGCCGGCGGATTCTCGCGCGTGCGCCTGGCGACGGCGACCCCCTTCAACCTCGTGCTGGAAGCGCGCCCCTGAACGGCAGCCCGGCGAAAATCAGTACGCGTTGAACTCGCCGCTTTCGACCAGCTTGACCGGGAGCCCCTCGACCTCTTTCGGAGCGGCGGCTTGCGCCTGCGACGTAAGCTTGGTCACGTACACTGCGACCGCGGCCTGACCCGGTTCGTCGCTGGCGGCGATGCCAGTCCCGACCGCACCCGGGATACCCATCAATCTGTCCTCATGCCGGTCGCGAACCGCCTTGGCTGATTTGACCACATCGTCTGACAGCCCAACATTCTGTCCTTCGACATCCGCCGCCGGCTCGACTGCGTCAGCTGTGCAAGTGCCCACCATCGAAACGTCCAGCTTGCTCAGTACGAGTGAAATTGGATTGGCTATTGCCAAACCCGTCGCCGTTCCCCCAAACAGCAAAGCGACCGCCTCCGGGCAATCACCGAGTGTTACGACCAGCGATCCCGAGTCTCCGGGTGCGCCAAATGTAGGCGTGAGAACGCTCCCGGTTACCAGAATTTGGTTCACGAATTTAGCCAATTTCGGTTTCTTGACATCATCCGAGTAGTTTATCGTCACGTTGGCGTCCAACCCCGCAATTACTCCGCTCGTGAGGCAAGTTGTCCGCCCCATTTTCTGCACCGGCATTCCGATTGTCGGCGTCGCCTGCGTGCTCGCGATATCGCCAATAAAGAGGATTTGGGGGCTCACCATTCCCGGCTCAACTGCCGCGATAGCAGCGTCTACCGTGTTCGTGCCGCCGCCGAACTTGATCTTGATGGTGCGGCTGAAGGTTGCCACCTGATTGCTCTGCGACTTCAGGCATGCCACGTCGACCAGGCCGGGCTGCACGATAAGCTGACCCGACTTCGCCTTGTTTTGGTCCGCAATTACATGGTTATTGCTGAGGATGTACTCGTTCTCGTCCGAATCCTCGACCATCGACCCCAGCGTCCCACTGAAGCAGCCTTTCTCCTTCTTGGTCTTGATGATCGAGTGGATATTTCCGCCAGAAACACCCAGCAAAATAGGACGAATCTGTGCCGTTTGCTGAGGTGGCGGAGTATCGTCGCAGGTTATCTGCGCAGACGCCCTCTGTGGCATTGATGCAACACCCACCGCAAGCATCAAAGCAACCAATATCGCTGATTTAACCTTATAACTCATGGTCTCCTCCCCTCCTGAGGGCGTAATCCATCCCCGGTCACGCAGACCGAGCAAGATTTACACCAGACAGCTGTGTCTTACTCAGAGGAGTGAACTAATGCAGCGAGAAGGCGGGTTAACAGACCCCGAGCAGCGATAGCGACGCTCCAGCCCGCTCGATCCCCATCGTGGATCGCCATTTTACGGTCATCTTCAAAAAATTGGCGGAACCCCGGTCTAGATCGGCGGATGCTTGTCCTTCCACGGACGCGCGCGCTCGAACTCCGCGGCCAGCGCGATTATCCCCGCCTCGTCGCCCGGACGCCCGACAATCTGCAGCGCCAGCGGCAGTCCCGACTTGCTGAAGCCGTTGGGAATCGAGATAGCCGGCTGGCCAGTCGAGTTGAACGGGAACGTGAACGCGATCCACCCGTAAACTTCGTCCGCGCTGGTCGCGGGATTCAACCCAAGACTGCCGATTCGCACCGCCGGCCGCGTGAGCGTCGGCGCCAGCAGCGCGTCATACGGCATCAGCGTGTGGATGATTTCGCGCGCCGTGTTATGCACCCCGGTGACCGCGCGGATGTAATCGGCCGCGGAAATTTTCGCGCCCCATTCGTAACTTCCGCGCACCACCGGATCCAGCAGCTCCGGATTCGGAATATTCAGCGCCGACACCGAAGCGCCGACGATAACCCGCGCGTACTTGCCGAGCATCGCGCCCGGATCGATCGCGATCGTCTCGACGCTATGCCCCATCTCGCGGAACACGCCGCACGCCATCTCGAGCGCCGCCAGCGTTTCGTTATCCACCGTGCCGAGCGCGCTATGGTTGATGAAAGCGAGCCGAAGCTTCTGCGGATGCGCGCTGACCTCCTCGACGAACGCCCGCGTATGCGGCCGCGCCGCGTACGGATCGCCCGGCATCATCCCCGCCATCGCGTCGAGCATCAGCGCCGCGTCGCGCACCGTGCGCGCAATGGGACCCGTCGTCGAAAGCCCGGCCCATCCCTCGCCTGCCGCCGGCGCCGTCGTGATTCGCCCGCGCGACGGCTTGATCCCGACCAGGCCGCAACATGCCGACGGGATTCGCACCGATCCTCCGCCGTCGCTGCCCTGCGCCACCGGATGCAATCCCGCGGCGACCGCCGACGCCGAACCGCCGCTCGATCCGCCCGCCGTATGCTCGAGATTCCACGGATTGCGCGCAGGCGGACACAGCCCGCCCTCCGTCGTCGGCCGCAAGCCGAACTCCGGCGTGCTCGTTTTGCCAAGCAGGATTCCCCCTGAATTGGCAAGCCGCACCGCCAGTTCCGCGTCAGCCGGCGCATGCCAGTTCTCGTAATTCTTCGATCCAAATGTGGTGCGAATATCCTTGGTCCAGAGCAAATCCTTGAGCGAGTAAGCCACCCCAAACAGCGGCAGCTTCACCCCTTCCGACGCGTCCATCTTCTCCAGCCGCGCCGCATCCGCCATCGCGCGATCAGCAGTAACGGTAATGAACGCGCCCAACTTCGGATTCAGCTGCTCGACGCGCGCCAGAAAAAATTCGGCAACCTCGCGCGGCCGAACCTCTTTCTTGAGCACCAGCTCCCGCAAATCCCAGGCTTCTATATAAGGATTCAGCATCGCGACGCTCCCCAAATTTTAAATTAGTTCACGCGTGTACCGCAGGACGGCGCTCGCTCCAGCGCACCTCGCCCTCCAGTTGCGCCGCCAGCCGAATCAGCAAATCCTCACGCCCCATCGCCGCGACCAACTGCACGCCAATTGGCAACCCCTCGCGGTTCCAATGCAGCGGCAGCGAGATCGCCGGCTGCCCCGTGATATTGAACGGCACGCACAGCGTCAGCACCTCGGCGCTGCGCCGGAACGCATCCAGCGGCTTCGACGGGTCCGGCACCAGCTCGCCGATTTTCGGCGACGGCCGCGTGATCGTCGGCGTCACCAGGATGTCGAATCCGCTCGCCCACCACGAAGCCATCCCGCGGCTGAAAGTGTTGTACGTCCCCAGCGCCGCAAGGTAGTCGCGCGCCGTGATCGCCTTGCCCATCTCGGTGACCGTCCAGTTGTCACTGTCCATGTCTTCGGCGTGAATCCTGCGCCCGAGCATTTCGCCGAGCCCATCCACCTCATGCGCCTGCCATGACGCCACGACGTTGATCGCATTCTCCATCTGCCCCGCGATGGCCTGCGGGTACGACGCCTCGACCACGTGCCCGAGCCGCTCGAGCAGCCTCCCCGCAAGACTCGCCGCCTCGCGGCAATCCGCATGCACCAGCCCGTCGGGAAACGTGTCCATCACGCCGATCCGCAATCTTCCCGGCGCCGACCCGACCTCCTCGCGAAACGACCGCGCCGGCGTCGTCGCCGTGTACGGATCGCCGGGCATCATTCCGTGTACGCAGTCGAGCAGCGTCGCCGTGTCGCGCACCGATCGCGTGACCGCGAATTCGAACACCATTCCCGCCCAGTACTCGCCCGTGTCGGGTCCGAGTGAGATTCGCCCGCGGCTCGGCTTCAACCCGATTAGTCCGCATTGGCTGGCGGGATTGCGAATCGAACCGCCGCCGTCGCTCGCGTGCGCAAACGGTACGATTCCCGCCGCCGTTGCTGCCGCCGCGCCGCCGCTCGATCCGCCCGACGAATGCGCCAGGTTCCACGGATTGCGCGTCGGCCCGTATGCCGCCGGCTCCGTCGTCGACCACGCTCCCAGTTCCGGAACGTTGGTGCGACCGACGATCACCAGGCCCGCCGCGCGAAACTTGTTCACGAGATTCGAGGTCGTCTTCGCGCGATATCCCGCCTCCTTGAGGAATCGCGTCCCCCAATGAATCGGATCGCCGGCGAGATTGCCCGCGCCCAGGTCCTTCAGCAGAAACGGCACGCCGCGAAACGGGCCGTCGGGAATCTTGCCGCGAGCCTCGCCGAGCGCCCGCTCATAACTCTTATGGATGACGGCGTTGAGCTGCGGATTGAGCCGCTCGATTCGATCGATCGCGGCCTGCACCAGTTCCACCGGTTCCGCATCGCCGCGCCGCACCATCTCGGCCTGCGCGGTGGCGTCGAGTTTCGCGAGTTCATCATTCATATATGCGTTCCTCTGTCACTTGCGACTTTCGAATCAGTCAAGCGGCGGATGCTTGTCCTTCCACGGCCGCGCTTTTTCGAATTGCGCCGCCAGCCCGATTATCGTGACCTCGTCCGCCTGCCGCCCCACTATCTGCATCGCGAGCGGCAGCCCCGCTTTGCTGAATCCCGTCGGCACCGAGAACGCCGGCTGACCCGTCGCGTTGAACGCGAACGTGAACGGAATCCAGTCGGTCAGCTCGGTCAGGTATTTGCCCGGATGCGACGGCAGCGTGCCGATCTTCACCGCAGGCCGGCTCGTGACCGGCGAGATGACCGCATCGTAGGGCGCCAGCTCCTGCACGACTCCGCGCGACGTGTTATGCATCTGCGTGACCAGCCCGAGAAACTCCACTGCCGTCATCTTCTGCCCGGCCTCCCACAGCTCGCGCACCACCGGATCGACTTGGTTGATGTCCTTGACCGGCACCGAAGCGACGCCTGCGCAGATAAGCGGCATCACGATGTCCACCATCCGGCCGCCGGGGTCGCAGCTAATCGGCTCGACCCGATGGCCCATCTCCTCGAACAGTTTCGCCGCCGAGTCGAGCGCGTCGAGCGTCTCTCCATCGACGCTCGCCAGCGACGTTTTCGTGATCATCCCGATGCGCAGATTGCGCGGCGCAATCCCGACCGCCGCGCTGAACGAGGTGACGGGTTCAGGCGCCCAATACGGATCGCCGACTACATGACCGGCCAACACGTCGAGCATCATCGCCGCATCGCGCACCGTGCGCGCCATCGGGCCGAAAGTCGCAAATCCCGCCCACGCTTCGCCCGCCACCGGCGACATCGAGACGCGCCCGCGCGACGGCTTGATCCCGACGATGCCGCAACATGCCGACGGCACGCGAATCGATCCGCCGCCGTCGCTGCCCTGCGCGATCGGGCCGAGCCCTGCGCAGACCGCACTGCCGGCGCCGCCGCTCGATCCGCCCGCCGTATGTTCGAGGTTCCACGGATTGCGCGCCGGCGGACACAGACCGCCCTCGGTCGTCGGGCGCCCGCCGAACTCGGGCGTGGTGGTCTTGCCGAGCAGAATCCCGCCGGCATTGCGCATGCGAATCACGATTTCTTCATCGACCGGCGGCTGGAATTTTTCGTAGTTCCTCGAGCCCATCGAGGTCGGGATATCCGCCGTCCAGTTCAGATCCTTGACCGAGTACGGGATGCCAAACATCGGCGCGCGGCGCTGCTCGGCCTCGGTCATCCGCTCGATTCGCTCGGCGTCGGCCAATGCGCGCGCCGGCGTAACCGTCATGAACGCGCCGAGCTTCGAATTGAGCTTCTCGACGCGCGCAATAAAAAACTCGGCAACCTCACGTGGCCGAATCTCTTTTTTGAGCAGCAACTCGCGCAGTTCGTGAGCCTCGATATATGGATCGAGCATATGGATAACCTCCGCCCCCCGAAAAAAAGTAGTT
>Ga0302326_10027829_pt1 | contig 11393 bp, 13 predicted proteins | sample Palsa_T0_3_FD_202264 | JGI IMG/M metagenome (GOLD analysis project Ga0302326, IMG submission 202264) | Peat permafrost microbial communities from Stordalen Mire near Abisko, Sweden - Palsa_T0_3 | ecosystem: Environmental > Terrestrial > Soil > Palsa > Peat permafrost | place: Sweden: Abisko...
GACCACGGCGGGCGAGAGCGGGGGCGGCGCTAAGGGCGAGTTGGTGATCGCCGCGACCTCGCGTGCGACCCCGAGTAGTGACAGGCAATCGGCGCGGTTGGGCGTGAGCTTGAGCGTGAACAGCGGGTCGTCGAGGTCGAGCGCGACCCGCAGGTCTTTGCCCGGTTCGAGATCGGCCTCGAGCAGCAACAGGCCGGAGGTGTCTTCGCCAAGACCGAGCTCCGCCGCGGAGCAAAGCATCCCTTCCGATTCGACGCCGCGCATGGCAGCCTTCTTGATAACCACGTCGCCCGGGAGTCTGGCGCCGACGAGTGCGCAGGGCACAACGCCACCACGGGCGACATTGGGTGCGCCGCAGACTATCGACAGAGCTTGCGCTTGCCCGACATCGACCTGGCACACCGTCAGGCGCTCGGCGTTGGGGTGGCGGGAGACAGCGAGGACGCGGCCAACGACCACGCCGCTAAAAGGTGGCGCAACCGGCCTGCACTCCTCGACCTCGATTCCGGCCATCGTCAGACGATGCGCGAGCTCCTTGCTGTCGAGCGGCGGATCGACGAGCGTACGTAGCCAATGCTCGGAGAATTTCATCGCGGACCGGGGCTAGACGAACTGGCGCAGGAAGCGCAGATCGTTCTCGTAGAAGAGGCGCAGGTCATCGACGCCGTAACGCAGCATCGCGAGGCGGTCCGGTCCCATGCCGAAGGCGAAACCCTGGTAGCGTTCGGGATCAATGCCTGCCGCGCGGAGCACGTTCGGATGCACCTGGCCGGCGCCGGAAATCTCGAGCCAGCCGTCGCCAAATCCCATGTCGATCTCCGCCGAGGGCTCGGTAAACGGGAAGAACGACGGGCGAAAGCGCACCTTCAGATCGTCGCGCTCGAAAAAACGGCGCAGGAAGTCGGTGAACACACCCTTCAAGTCGGCGAAGGTCACGTGCTCGTCAATCCACAGACCCTCGACCTGGTGGAACATCGGCGAGTGGGTCGCGTCGTTATCGACGCGGTACACCCGGCCGGGCGCGATGATCTTGATCGGCGGTGCATGGGTTTCCATGTAGCGCACCTGCACCGGCGAGGTATGGGTGCGCAGCACCATGCCGCCTTCAATGTAGAACGTGTCGTGCATCGATCGTGCCGGGTGGTTCTCCGGCGTGTTGAGTGCGGTGAAATTGTGGAAGTCGTCTTCGATTTCCGGGCCGTCGGCCACGGCGAACCCGAGCGAGTGAAACAGGGCCTCGATGCGCTGCATGGTGCGCGTGATCGGATGCAGACCGCCGACGCCCAAGCCCCGCCCGGGCAGCGACACGTCGAGCGCGTCGGCGGCGAGTTGTTGCGTCAGCTTGACCTCGGCTAGCTCCTCGCGTCGCTGTTCGAGCGCAGCCTCCAGGCGCGACTTGGCGGCGTTGATGCGTGCGCCCTCCGCCGGCCGCTGCGCTGCCGGCAAGCTCCCGAGCTGTTTCAACAGCTCGGCGATGCGCCCTGTCTTGCCAAGGTACTGCGCCTTACGGTCTTCGAGTGCGGCCGCGTCGGCACAGCCGGCGAAGTCGGCCAGTGCAGCTGCAACGATCGATTCGAGTTCGGGCATCGCCGGAAATAAAAAAAGGGAGGCGTTTGGCGCCTCCCTCGTTGATTTGCTGCGCTTAGGCCAGAGAGGCTTTGGCCTGCTCCGCGATCTTGCCAAACGCCGTCTTGTCGTGCACCGCCAGATCGGCCAGGACCTTGCGGTCAATGTCGATCGACGCTTTTTTAAGGCCGTTCATGAACACGCTGTAGCTCATGCCCAGTTCGCGCACGGCGGCATTGATGCGGGCAATCCACAGCGCACGAAATTCACGCTTGCGGTTACGACGATCGCGGTACTGGTACTGCCCCGCCTTCATCACCGCTTCCTTGGCGACGCGGTAAACATTGCCGCGGCGGCCGCGATAACCCTTCGCCTTGGCCAGGATCTTCTTGTGCCGCGCTTTGGCTGTTACGCCTCGTTTGACTCTTGGCATGACCGGCTCCCTTAGGCGTAAGGCAGCATGGCTTTCACCGAAGCCGCGTTGGTGCGGTCAACTCCGGTGGGGCCGCGCAGGTGCCGTTTGTTCTTGGTCGACTTCTTGGTAAGGATGTGGCGCTTAAACGCCTGCGAGCGCTTGACGCTGCCGCTTCCGCGTACGCGGAAGCGCTTCTTTGCGCCGCTCTTGGTCTTCATCTTGGGCATGATGTTTCATTCCTATTTGCTGCCCACGGCGGTGCTCTCCGGAGGAGAGGCTTTCTGCGCCTTTTGCACTGGCGCCTGACCGGCCTCGGGCTTGTTCGGGTGATGCTTCGGTACCACCTTCTTCGGCGCCAGCAGCATCACCATCTGCCGGCCCTCGAGTCTCGGAAACTGTTCGACGACGCAGAACGGCTCGAGATCGCCGCGGATACGCTCCAGCAGGCGCACACCGAATTCCTGGTGTGCCATCTCCCGGCCGCGGAAACGCAGCGTCACCTTCGCCTTGTCGCCCTCACCCAGGAACCTGATCAGGTTCCGGAGCTTGATCTTGTAATCCCCTTCATCGGTACCGGGGCGGAATTTCACTTCCTTGACCTGGATCTGCTTGAGCTTGAGCTTGGCCTCGTGCGCTCGCTTGGCCTCGCGGTATTTGAATTTGCCGAAATCCATGATCCGGCACACCGGGGGCTTCGCAAGCGGCGCGATCTCGACCAAATCGAGCTCTGCCGCTTCCGCTCGTGCCATCGCATCCGCGACCGGCACGACGCCGATTTGCTCACCGTCTTCACCTACTAAGCGGACCTCGGGGGCGGTGATTTCCCCGTTGATTCGCTGCGCTCTTTCCTGGGCGATTGCGTTCTCCCGTGATCTGAAAAATCCGGCCGTGCCGCCCGTCCGTGCTCGCGCGCTGCCTATGGGTCAGCGGTGAGCTTTTGCCTCGCGGTCAAGTCGAGACACGAAGGTTTCCAGGGGCATCGCCCCCAGGTCTTCGCCGGTGCGGGTACGCACGGCCACCTGTTGCGCCTGCAGTTCCTGGTCGCCCAGGATCACCTGGTACGGCAGCTTTTGCAGGCTATGTTCCCGAATTTTATAAGTTATTTTCTCATTGCGCAAATCGGCAAAGGCGCGGTATCCGGCGGCGTTGAGCGCCACGGCGACCTCCCGGGCGTAGGCCGCCTGGCGGTCGGTGATCGTCAACACGGCTACCTGTTGTGGCGAGAGCCATAACGGCAACGCGCCGGCGTAGTTTTCGATCAGGATGCCGATGAAACGCTCAAACGAGCCGATGATCGCCCGGTGTAGCATGACCGGCACCTTGCGCGTGTTGTCCTCGGCGACATACTCGGCACCGAGACGTTCAGGCATCATGAAATCGACCTGCATGGTGCCGCATTGCCAGGATCGGCCCAGGGAGTCCTTGAGGTGGTACTCGATCTTGGGTCCGTAGAACGCGCCTTCCCCGGGCAGCTCGGTCCAGCTCACCCCGCACGCCTGCAGCGCCGCGCGCAGCGCCTTTTCAGCGCGATCCCAGACCGCGTCCTCCCCCATGCGCTTGTCCGGCCGCAACGCGATCTTGATGATGATGTCCTCGAAGCCGAAATCCTTGTACACGGACAGCGCGAGTTGGTTGAACGCCGTGCACTCGGACTGGATCTGCTCCGGGCTGCAGAAAATGTGGCCATCGTCCTGGGTGAACGCCCGGGTGCGCATGATGCCGTGCAAGGCGCCTGAGGCTTCGTTGCGATGGCAATAGCCGAATTCGCCGTAGCGCAGCGGCAGCTCGCGGTAGCTGTGCAGCCCCGAGTTGAAGATCAAGACGTGCCCCGGGCAATTCATCGGTTTGATCGCGTAGTGGTGCTTCTCCGACTCCGTGGTGAACATGTTCTCCTTGTAGTTCTCCCAGTGGCCGGAGCGTTCCCACAGCTTGAGGTCGAGAATCATCGGCCCGCGGACTTCCTGGTAGCCGTTGTCCTGGTAGACCTTGCGCATGTACTGCTCGACCTGCTGCCAGAGCGTCCAGCCCTTGGGGTGCCAGAACACCATCCCCGGCGCCTCGTCCTCCTGGTGGAACAGGTCGAGCTGGCGGCCCAGCTTGCGGTGATCGCGCTTCTCCGCCTCCTCGATACGATGCAGGTAGGCATCCAGGTCGTCCTTCTTGGCCCAAGCCGTGCCGTAGATTCTCTGCAGCATCTCGTTGCGCGAATCACCGCGCCAGTACGCGCCGGCGAGCTTGGTCAGCTTGAACACCTTGAGCCTGCCCGTCGATGGCACGTGCGGCCCGCGGCAAAGGTCGGTGAATGCACCTTCGCTGTAGAGCGAAATCGGCTCGTTGGCGGGGATCGAGGCGATGATCTCGGCCTTGTAGTGTTCGCCGATCGATTCGAAGTAGCGCACCGCGTCGTCGCGCGGCATGAGCTTGCGGCTCACCGGTTCATCGCGCCGGGCGAGTTCAGCCATCTTCGTCTCGATCGCTGCGAGATCCTCGGGCGTGAACGGCCGCTTGAACGAGAAATCGTAATAGAAGCCGTCCTCGATCACCGGGCCTATCGTCACCTGGGCATCGGGAAACAGTTCCTTGACCGCGTAGGCGAGCAGGTGTGCCGTCGAATGGCGCAGTACCTCGAGACCCTCCGGGTCTTTGTCGGTGACGATGGCGAGCGCCGCGTCGCGGGCGATGACATACGAGGTGTCGACGAGTTCCCCGTCGACCTTGGCGGCGAGCGCAGCCTTGGCGAGGCCCGGACCGATGGACTGGGCGACAGCAAGTACGGAGACGGGCGCGTCGAAGTGCTTTACGGCGCCGTCGGGCAGGCGGACATCAGGCATGGCGGATCCTTGAAAAAAAAGTGCGGACGAGCCGCACTTTTTCACCTCACACCGGCGTGCGAACTCGCGCTTCGATCAATCGGTCTCCTGCCACGTTCGCGGTGTCATAACGCTGCCTTTCGGTCTTTCGTATGGAGCGCTTTGGTAGGCGCGATTGGACTCGAACCAACGACCCCCACCATGTCAAGGTGGTGCTCTAACCAGCTGAGCTACGCGCCTGTAAGCAATCGATTATACGGTAGCCGGGCTTGGCAGGCCAAGGCGCGCCTAGAGAATCACACGCAGGATGCCGACAAGCAGCGGCTGGTGCAGGAGGTAGATCAACAGGCTGTGCCGTCCCAGCCACGCCAACCAGGCGGGCGTTGCGCGACCGAGCGTTGTGATGGGCCCGCGTTCACGTGCGAGCAGCCAGTGGCCAAGGGCGATACCGATGAGCACAACACCGAGCCAGGGTAAGACCGGCACATAGTCTTCGGTCAACGGCTTGTGCGTCATCATGCCGACCCAGTTGAGCCACGGCATATCGAACAGCGCCAGATGCAGTGTATTGCCGATGGCGATCACCGCGGCTCCCAGGAGCAACGCGAGCCGCGGCGAGTCGACGAGCGGCCGCGCCAGGATGGAGCACACGGCGATGCAATGCAGGATGCCGAAGCGGATGAACGTCTGCGGAAAAGCCAGGTAGCTTGCAATGCTTACCAGCACTGCGCAGCCAGCAATCAATGCGACGCGGCGCCAGAACGCGCGCGGGCCCGGGTGTTTTCGTTGCGCCAGCACCAGGCTCACGCCTACCAGGCCGACAAACATCGTGACAACGAGGCCGCGATAGCCGAGCCAGAACGGATCGTGGTTGAAATCGGCGCGCAGGATGTGGAACCAGACCAGATCGAACACGAAGTGATAGACGATCATCAGGCACAGGGCGAAGCCGCGCAGCGCGTCGATCAGCGCCAGACGCTGCGGCGCTGGCGGAGCCGCGGGCGCGACGTTGCGGGCACGGCCTTGCGCGGCGCCGCGGCGGGGCCGACGCCGGCTCATCGCCACGTCCCGGACCAGCGTACGCGGTAGCCGCCTTGTCCATCTGCAGTGCCGAAGTTGGAGATCGCGCCCGTGAGCAGATCGGCGCGTGCGCGGTCGGCGTCGCGCGGCCGCAGCGTCGCCTCGAGGCTCAACCCGCCGGCCGCCGTCAACGTGAGCTGGCCAATGATTTCGACATCGCCCCCGGTGTTGTGCACCGGACCGGCAAGCTCGACACCGTGTCCGCTGAGATCGATGCGCAAGTCACCGAGCGCGATGCGGCTGTTGGCTTGAGGCCCCGGGACGCTTGCGTCGCGCCATTGCAGCGCCAATTGCCCGTCGAGCGCATTGGCGGCCCACGCGAGGTGATTCAACTGCACGTACAGCGTGCCGCCGAGGGCAATCTTTGCGCTGGTGACAAGCGGCAGAAAGGCCTCGACGGGCAGCGCGAGGTCGAGCGCGCGTAGCTCAAAGTGATCGCGAGCGTAGACGACGGAACCACTCGGCGCGCCTTCCATGTCGGTGCCGATCGCGCCCCGCACTTCGCCGCGGAGCAATGGCCACGCATCGATCTGCCAGCGCAACGCCTCGCGCGCTCGTGACGGCAGCAGCACTACCTCGCCCGAACCGTTCCAGATCGTCCCGACCGCGTTCGCTACGCGCAGTTGCCCGTCGGAGAGCGCAGCCAGGCGTGCATCGAGCAGTGTCGCCGGTGCGGTGATGAGCAACGCGCCACCGAGCAATAGCGCACCCGCGGCGACGGCCAACGCCGGTCGCATCAGCGCGCCAGGGTGAGGTCGGCACGGACCTGGCCGGGCTCGACGCGGGCGGTTGCAACGAGCTCGACGGGCCGCAGCTGCGCGCTTTTCTGCAAGGCGTCCAGGAACGTCGTGAGTGCATCGAAGCCAATGCGGTCAAAGGTCAGGCGGATGCGTTCGTTGTCGCTGCGCTCGATCGAGGTCGCGGCACTCTTGAGTCCTTGCGCGACGAGCACCGCATCGAGCGCAGCGCGCGGGTCGCTGGCAGCGACTTGCGGGGCACTGCGTGCGAGCCCGGCAATTGCGTCGGCTTGTCGCTGCGCTTGCGCTAACGTCATCCGATCGGCGGAGAGCTGATGCGTCATCCGATCCGTGTCCTGCAGCAACGGCTGCCAGATCAGCAGCCAACCCAGTGAGACGGCCAGCACGGTGGCGGCGAGTGCGAGCACGGTGCGCTCGCTGCGCGAGCGCAATTGCCACCATTGGGCCAGACCTTCGCGCCGACTCGAAGCAGTCGTGGCCATCAGTTCAATCCCACGCGCAGACGCGCGCCGCTTGCCGTGGGCGCCGCGATTGCAACCAGGCCGGCGCGCTGCAGTTCGCGTTGCAGACCGGCCGCTTGCGTCGCCTCGACTTTCTGCAAGTCGAGCAGCAGATGACCGTCGGCATAGGACAGCGAGCGGATCGCGCCGCTGGGAAGCACCGAGAGCGCGGGCGCGGCGCGCGCGAGCAAGGGCAAGTAATCGTCGGCGGCAAGCTGCCCGGCGCGGTGCCTGAGGTCGCGCTCGCGGCGCGCAAGGGCAACGGCGGGCGAGACACCGCCGGCGGCGAAGTCGGGCGCGGCGCTGGTGGCGAGAGCGCTGAGTTCGCGCCCGACCGCCGCGGTCTGCCAGCGCAGCCAGGCCCACTGTCCGAGCGTCGCGACCCCTTGCAGGCCGATCGCGAAAACGACAATCCACACTGCCGGTCGCAGCAGCCGTCGAATCTCGAAGGCGGGACGGGTCGCGTTCGCGTCGAAGCCTTCGCTCAGCAGATCGATCGCACCGGCAAACGCCCCTGGAGCGGCGTCCGCCCAGCGCCACGGCGTCCCGGCGACGAATTCAACTTTGGTCAAGCCGCGCGCGCGCTCGAGAAGGGCCGCTGTCGCGCCGTCGGCATCGACGCGGACGGTCGGCGGCGCGTCGGCTCCGCCGCGGGAGAGCGCCAGGGCGAGTTCCGGTGGGGGCGCGTCGCCTTGTGCGGGCCCCACGGCAATCGTCGCACCGCGCTGCGTGCGGACAAACCCGGGCTGCGTAATGGAGGCGGCACACCAGCGCCAGCCCCGTGCCGCCGGCAACGCAAGGTCGCTTTCGAGCACGGCGCGGTCCCAGGACAGGCCCGCGCGTTGCGACGCCGCCACGAATGCGCTCATCCAGCGCTTCGCCACAATGGCCACGCGAAGTCCCGTGCCGCCGCGTTCGTTTCCCACTGCGACGTGGCTCTCGTCGGGCGCGTCGGCAAGTTGGTCTTCGAGCGCGAAGCGTGCCGCCGCGGCGACACGGCCCGGAGGCAACGGCGGCAGCGCCAGCGTGACCAGGCGCCCATGGCGCGCGGCGACCACCGCCTCGGTGCGATCGGCAGCGGGCCACGCCGACGGCGGGCTGCGGCCGCTGCCGACCTGCCCCCCGCCCGCGTCGAACAGCACCCAGACACAATCGCGGCCCGCCTCGGGCGGGTCGTCGACAAATACGCGCAGTATGGTTGCGGTGAGTGCCATCGCGAGCTTCAGGCAGCCAGTGCAGGCGACGCGCCTCGCGTGTCGGGGCGCTTCGCAGACCGATTCTGTGGTGCCTTCGATCGGCGCCGATTGTACTCGACCTGTCGTGACGCCCGGGTCGCGACGACCGATGGCAAGTTCGCTACTCGACCGTTTGCCAGACGACGACCGGCCAAGCCGTCGGATTCGCGGCGCGTTCGAGCAGCGCGCGGGCGCGGGCGACGGTATCGCCTTGCCGCGCCTCGATGGTCACGACAAACCAATTGCTGGTAACGGAGAGCACGGTTTCATCGACGCTGAGATTGCCCTGGGGAAGCCGCGAGCGGAAATCGCCGAGATTGGCGAACGGTTTCGTTGCCCGACTTGCCACGAGCGTGATCGCGCCCGCGGCATCGAGACCGGGGACCACCGCCATGAGCACTTCGGGCGGAGCGGTATTGACGTTGATCGAGGTGGGGGCATCGAGGGCATCGATAAACGGCGCGAGACGGGCAATGAGCGCGGGGTCGGCGCCGCGCACGGCCAGCAATTCAGCGACGCGGCGCACCGGCGCGTTGGCCGCCAGCCCCGGTGGTTGTTGCGCCAGGTAGTACCCGTCCTCGGCCCCACCGTTGGGGGTTGTCTGGTCATCGAAATCGACCCAGTCGGTGATCGCGTTGAGCAGCGCAATGGGAACATCGAGCGCGGCGAAAAGCCGCTGCAGTGCCGCCTGCGCCGACGGGGCCGCCGCGGCGCCCGGGGTGAGATTGTTCACGTTGAGGCGGCCTTGCGCGTCGGTGATGTAGCCGACGATCGAGCCGTTTTCGATGGGGGTCGTCGGCAGGCGAAACGCCCACGGCTGGGCCAGGGTCACCTGCGGCGACGGCGCGTTTTCGAACAGGATCTGGCGTGCCCACTGCACGCCGGCCATCGCCAGCGCCTGTGCCTGCACCTGATCGCGCCGGCGCTCGTACTCACCGGCCCAACGCTGTTGCTGCCACAGCAGCGTGGCGGCGATGGTCGCCGCCAGCGCGGCGAGCAGCATCGCCATGACGATGGCGGCGCCGCGGGCGGCTAGCGCAGTGCGAGCCATCGCTCGATGACTTCACCGGAAGCGAGCGTGACATCGACCTTCACCCCGCGCGGCAGCGGGCTCTCGCCGGCAAGCGGCCAGGTCGCCGCCCAGACCCCGCTCTGGGTGAGGTAGGCGAGCTGGAAGCCGGTCACGCCATCGAGCAGCGGGTAGGGGGCTGGCGCAACGCTGCTCGGCCGATCGTAGCTCGCCCAATAGAGCACTTCGATCGCGCCGTTACGCAGCCGATAGGCCAAGCGTTGTCCTGCGCTTCCCGGTTCGAGGTTGAACTCGGGCCCGGCACGCGAGAATTCGACCAGGCTGTTGCCCGAGTCGTCCGTGCTTCCCAGCCATGCCGGCTCGATCGTATCGGACAAGCGGGCAGGGCGCGGCATCGCCTGGCGCAGATCGCCTTCGAGCCGGGCAAAGAAAAGATCGAGCGTGCGCCAGCGTGTCGCCTCGGCAGCAAGCCGCGTTTCGCTGTCGCTCAACGCGGCGACGGCGCGATAGCCGAGGATGGCAATGAGCGCCACGATGGCGATGGCGATGAGGACTTCAAGCAGGGTAAAGCCGCGGCGACGGCAAGGGCAGATTGGCATCACTGCGCGCTCTGGCCCACGTAGCCGACGAGGCGCGCGAGCACGTAGTCCGGACGGGCGGCCTCGGCAACGGTGATCTCAACGCGTCGAAAGGCCGGATTCGGTGTGCCGATCACGCTCGCGTGCCAGAGGAAGCTCGCACCGGCCTCGCTGTCGTCGCCGCTGGTGTCCCCCACGGCGGGACCCGGCGTTTCGAGCTGCGCCGCGGCCAAACGGTTTTCCGCCACCCAGAGGGCCAGCGTGCGCGCCTTCAACGCCGTGGCGCTGTCCGCACTCTGGGAGACACTGCGAAATCCCGCGGCGAGGGCCACCGCGACGATTGCCAGCGCCACCAGGACCTCGACCAGCGTGAACCCGCGCCGGTGCACGGCGGGAGCACGATTCAGCGTGGAATCGGCCCGATGACGGCGACCCGATTCAACGGGTCGGCGCTGAGCAGCAGTTGCCATTCCGGTGCGGCAAGGGCGATGACATAAGGCTCATTGCGCCCGCTGGGGACGAGCGGCAGGACCGCCTCGTCGGGTACCGTTTGCCCGGCGTAGGCGCGCGCCACGGCGATCAGCGGCTCCGGCAGTGCGCGCGGCGTCAGCAGGTCGTCGTCGGAGAGCGCGATCCAATGGTCGCCCTCGCTGTCGGTACTGCGGCGCCAGAAGCGATAGGCGTTGCCGCTGGCCGATACGCCGAGGGTTTCGTTCTTCCACTGCGCGAGCTGCGCGGCATGCTCGAGCGCTCCGGCAAAGCGTCGCCCCTCGCGCTGCAGCGTCTGTCGCGGATCGCTCTCCAGCTGGGCGTAGGTGATCCCGGCGGCGATGCCGATCACGATCAACACGACCAGTATCTCGGCGAGGGTGAAGCCGCGACAACGACTGCGCGTCACAGATCCCACGATCCGATGTCGGCATCGTAGCCCGTTCCACCGGGCTGACCGTCCGCACCGAAGCTGAAGACGTCGATCTCGCCGCGCAAACCCGGATTGAGATACTGATAGGGATTCCCCCATGGATCTTGCGGCAGGTGCTCGAGGTAGCCGTTCGGTTTCCAGTTCGGAGGCACGGGCGAAAGGGTCGGCCGGGTCACGAGCGCACTCAAACCCTGCTCGGTGGTCGGATAGCGCTGGTTGTCGAGGCGATAGAGCTTGAGCGCCTCCATGATGGTTGCGATGTCGGCCTTGGCGGCGGTGACCCGTGCCTGATCGGGGCGTTCGATGATGCGCGGGACGACCAGCGCGGCGAGGATGCCGAGAATCACGATGACAACCAGGATCTCGACCAGGGTGAAGCCGGGTGCGCGCGGTTGTCGACGGATGGGCCGGACCATGGAGCCATTATAATCGCGCGATTCCGTTTTCCGCCTGCGAGCGCCTGTGTTGCGCCGTCTCATCGCGTTGTTCGTCATCTTCT
>Ga0302326_10027830_pt1 | contig 11392 bp, 7 predicted proteins | sample Palsa_T0_3_FD_202264 | JGI IMG/M metagenome (GOLD analysis project Ga0302326, IMG submission 202264) | Peat permafrost microbial communities from Stordalen Mire near Abisko, Sweden - Palsa_T0_3 | ecosystem: Environmental > Terrestrial > Soil > Palsa > Peat permafrost | place: Sweden: Abisko...
AGGGACAATTTTTGGTTCCCATCGAGACGCCGCTGATTTCCGCCGGGCTTTATCCGGATACGATCGCGCAATTCAGCAAACAGCTCTCCGGCTGGGGAATGAGCATGATGGCGGGTGGTAGCGCCGAGCCGACCCCGGAAGATCCTCAGGTAAAGCCTGGGGACATGGTAGGGGTGGAACTGGTTCGCGGCGATCTCTCGATCGCTCCCGGATGCACGATAACCGCTGTAGAGAGCGACGGAACGATTCTCGCGTGCGGCCATCCGATATTTTCGTTCGGCTCGGTTTCGATGCCGATGACCCGCGCCCACGTACTTACGACTCTGGCGTCCTCGATGGCTTCGACGAAAATCATTACTACCGGTGGAACGATCGGTACGTTAACTCAGGATCGCTCTTCGGCGATTATGGGCAAGCTGGGCGCCGGACCGGCAATGATTCCGGTGGATGTGACTCTGGCGACGCCGAACGCCGAGAAAAAATTTCATTTTGAGGTTATCGAAAGCCCCCAACTCACTCCGCTTTTGGTGGCGCTGGCGACCTATAACGGCATCGTAGGAAGCCCCGCTTACGGCGAAGGCTGGACTCTCCGAATGGAAGGCGACATAGACCTGCAAGGTCACACGCCGGTCCATTTGGAAAATCTTTTTGCGCCGAATGATCAGCCGATCCCTAGCGGCTTTTATGTGGCCACCGAGGTTCAAAGTATCTTTGCCCGCATCTATTCGAATCCCTACGAACCACCGCACGTTCAGGGTATCCATTTAAAAGTAACGGCGTTGGCGGAGCGGCGCTGGTCCATGATTGATAACGCGTGGATCGAAAAAAGCGAAGTAGCGCCCGGCGAGACGGTAGCGGTGAAGGTTTTGCTGCGGCCCTACCGCGGTGAGCCTTTCATTCAGCAAATTCCGATTACCATTCCGCAGCAGACCGCCCGCGGCACGCTGGAGCTCCTGATCAGCGACGGAGAAACAGTGGATCGCACCGTGGATCCGACGGCCGGGATGCAGGGGCCGCTGCCGGGACTGGAAGAACTGATCAAATTGATCAATCGCGGACGGCAAAACGACTGCCTCTATGCCACCCTTCTACAGCCCACTACAACCTTGCTCATAGAAGACAAAGTGATGCCCAACGCGCCGTCCTCGGAGATCAGTGTGCTGGACCAGCGCCAAAACGTGGGCGGCGCCAGATTGCTGCACCAGTCGTTGGCCGGTTCATGGTTTGCGGAAATGCATCAGGTAATTACCGGTGAACGCACTCTGACGATTACAGTGAAGTGAAGCCCCTTTCGAAAAGGAGATTCCGACTGATGAGACCGCGAGGGTTCGTTGTGTGGATTCTGGCGCTAGGACTCATCGTGCCTATCTCCGCGCTCGCGGAACACACACGTATATGGCGGCAATCGGAGTTCTCCGAATTCGAACGCGGCACGGCGAACGGCGTCGCGATACGCAGCGATGGAAAGCTCATGCCCGCGCCGAAGTTCACTGCCTTTTCGGATCCGAATCTCGCTTATCTCTGGGCCCTGCGCGCGGATTCGCGAGGGCGTCTTTACGCTGCGGGCGGATCGAATGCAAAAGTCTTGCGCTTTGACGATCCAGCGAAGCCAACCACGGTTTTCGAGTCCGGCGAGCTTGCCGCCCAAGCCATCACGTTTGATTCGCACGATAATTTGTATGTGGGAACTTCGCCGGATGGAAAAGTGTACAAAGTTACGCCTGAGGGTCAGAAAAGCGTTTTCTTCGATCCGAAGACCAAGTACATCTGGGCGCTGGCAGTGGATTCGCAGAGCACCCTATTCGTGGCCACGGGAGATAAAGGCGAAGTATTCGCGGTGACGCCGGATGGCAAGGGCCAGGTCTTCTATCAAAGTGATGAACGCCACGCGCGTTCTCTCGCGTTCGATCAGAAGGGGAATCTTTTGATTGGAACCGATCCCAACGGCTTGGTTTTGCGAGTCGCAATCGTCCGGAAAAATTCTCAAGCCATGCCCGAAGCGGGCCCTGTATTTGTTATTTATGAGACGAGCAAGAAGGAAGTGACTTCTCTACTGACGGACGACAAAGGCAATATTTATGCCGCATCGATCGGAGAGAAGCAGCGCGCCGTAACCGCCTCGCCGGTGATTAATGTGCCGCCGTCTTTGTCCCAATTGCAAGCCAACAACACACCCCAGGGAAACGTCACCCTGCAATTGCAAGCACAAGCGCCGCAGCCCGCTATTTCATTCCCGTTTATTTCATCGGCGACGGGCGGCGCGGAAGTGATAAAAATATCGCCGGACGGATCTCCCGAGACACTGTGGACCTCGCGCGATGATCTGGTATTCGCCATGGGGCTTTCGTCCACGCAAAATATTCTTCTGGGCACTGGAAATAAGGGCGCCATCCTCTCGCTGCAAGGCAATGATGTTTATTCGAGTATCGCCAAGACGGCTTCGGCACAGGTTACTAGCATTATCGCAGGGCCCAACGGGGCGATGTACGTCGCCACTGCCAACCCCGGGAAAATCTTCACTCTCGGACCGGGATACGATCCCAGCGGCAGCTTCGAATCCGACACATTCGACGCCAGGATATTTTCGCACTGGGGACGTTTGTCATGGTGGGGCGATGGCGCCACGCAAGGCAAGGTCGCTTTCTACGTTCGCTCCGGAAATACCTCCACTCCGCAAAAGAATTGGAGCCCCTGGGCCGGACCCTACAAGAATGCCTCAGGCGAAACCGTGGATTGTCCTGCGGCACGATTCGTGCAATGGAAGGCGGTCTTCCTGGACACGGACAGCGGGGGCGTGCCGAATATTTCTTGGGTAGGTTTGGCCTATCAGCCGAAAAATGTTGCGCCCGTGATTGACGACATCGCGATTCAAGATCCTGGAATTCGTGTGCAGGGTTTCGCAAACCCGCAGAGCGGGCTCGCAATTCCTGCATCCGTGCAGCTTCGGCAGGCACAACGAAACACCACAAATTTTCCAACAGCGCCGGGCGTGAGTCCGGATATTCCTGCGCGATTTCCAAAGATGGAAGTGCCTCCGCAAGGTTTTGAGGACAAGGGTTACGCCAGCGTGCTGTGGAGCGCGCACGATGATAACGACGACGATCTCACGTTTTCCATTTATTATCACGGGGAAGGCGAGCAAAACTGGCGCCTGTTGAAAGATAAGCTCACGCAAAAATATTATTCCTGGGACACCACCACGATGCCGGACGGAGCCTACTACTTGAAAATCGTAGCTTCGGACTCTCCGTCCAATCCCGTGGATCAGTCCCTCACGGGCGAACGCGAGAGCGATCGCTTTGAAATCGAGAATACGCCGCCTGGTATCGCAAATCTGAGCGCCGTGGCTGCGGCCGCGGGCGCGGCAAAAATAACCTTCGAAGCGGTTAGCCCTTCGAGTGCCATCGCGCGGGCGCGCTATAGTGTTGACGCCGGCGATTGGACCATTGTTTTTCCGGAGGGCTTGCTTTCCGACGCGCCGAAGGAGAGCTACCAGATTTCGATCGCCGGCCTCTCGCCGGGCGAACACACTGTTGCGGTGCAAATCGCCGATCGCTTCGACAACAGCACCGCTGCCAAGGTGACATTCACGGTCCCGGGGCGCGTGACCAAGTGAGCCGCCCGCGCCGATGCATATGAACGCAACATCCTTGCAAAAGGACGCGCCAAACTTCGAAGCGATCCTTGCTGCGCACGCGCGTATCGCCCCGCGCATTCACCGCACGCCGGTGGTCACCTCCGCCTCGCTCGACAAGATCGCCGGCGCCCACCTGTATTTCAAATGTGAAAACCTGCAAAAGACAGGCTCGTTTAAAATACGCGGTGCAACGAATGCTGTTTTCTCACTCACGGATAAAGAAGCGCGCCACGGCGTAGTGGCTCCCTCGTCCGGAAATCACGCAGCCGCCCTGGCGCTGGCAGCTCGTTGGCGAGGCATTCCGGCATTCATCGTGATGCCTTCGAATTCTTCCGCGGCAAAAATGCGTGCGGTGGAATCTTACGGCGGAAAGATCACCCAGTGCGAGCCGAATATGGCCTCGCGCGAAGAAACCTGCGCCGAAGTAATGCAAAAGACCGGCGCTCATTTGGTGCATCCCTACAATGACCCGCGCGTGATCGCGGGCCAGGGAACAGCAGCGCTCGAATTGATCGAAGACGTGGGTGAACTCGACGTGGTCCTTGCGCCGGTGAGCGGCGGCGGCCTTCTGAGCGGAACAGCAATCGCCGCGAAAAGCATGCGTCCCGGAATTCGCGTTATCGGCGGCGAGCCGCGCAACGCGGACGATGCCTACCGCTCGCTTGCAGCGAAAAAGATCGAACCGGCGGCGCCATTTGAGACCATGGCAGACGGCCTGCGTGCCACCCTTTGCCCTTTAACGTTTTCGATTCTGCGATCTTTTGTGGATGAAATCTCGGTAGTCACTGAAGAAGAACTCACCGCTGCGATGTTATTGCTGTGGGAACGGATGAAACTTGTCGTCGAACCTTCCGGGGCGGTAGCAGCCGCGCCCGCGCTGAACCGCCGCATTCGGAGCGAAGGCAAGAGAATCGGAATGATTCTCTCCGGTGGCAATCTCGATCTGCACAAACTTCCCTTTTAACAAACTCAATTATTTTGCATACCGGGAATTTTCCGCAAGTTAAGCCCAAGCCCGTCTTTACCGTACCGTCGAGCAATTGCTTGAGGGCATTTACAGATCGTCGGGAGGACGCCAGTCGGACGGAGGAAATGCGATGCGCCAGAAATTAGGCGCGGGAGAATCAAATTCGAGCGGGATGTGGAATCCTTCCGGCATCTCGCGCGCGATCCGCGCCACTTTACACGCGACACGCTCTTTCGTGCCGCTGTGCTCCAGAACCAGCCGCGTATCGCACGGCAGACTCTGGCTCAGCACAACCAGCGCGCCGTGATTGCTGACGCTGAGTGTCACTGTCTCGAAGCTCACAGGCTTTCCCTGCAGTGCAACATGGATGCTGGCTCGGACGCGCAAGAGAACCCGGTAGCTGCGGCGGCGCTCTTCTCCCGCGATGACCTGCTTGACCGGCAAGGAAGCCGCCTTCGCGGGCGGCGCATGCAAAGGCTGCGGAGTATGTTTCACAGGCGTCGCCATGATTTTACCTTTTACCGGCGAACCTGGAGCTTTATACGGGACCCTTAAGCTTTCAAATTTCAAAGTTCGACACCCCAGAAATCCTGGCCACGCGCTAGGATTTCAATTCCCATGTCCCATCCGTCAGCTCCTTGCATTCCCTTCCAGACGACTATGGCCTCGACTGAGCTTCGCGTGGAGAGATTCGTGAGCCGTACTCGCTGTTGCAATTCAAGTTCCTTCGGGCTCACAAGTAAACAGCCGTTCGCGCTCACGACTCGAGTAAAACCTGGCTCATACTGCAGCGGCCCAGCGTGCCCACTCCATTCGATCGCCACCGGAACGCGCGAATTCATACGTGGCCCGCGCCGTTTCGGGCGCATTCTCATATCTCTTGGGAAATCTTCTCCATAATGCATCGTGGCTGGGTTCCTGCGGGTCAAAACGAAACACGGGAATCCAATCCCACATTCCGGGGCGCGTTCGCGTCCTGAATCATGCTAAGGAACGGCCGGAACAGGGTCAATGGTACGGGATGCCAGCTAGCTTGGTACGCAACGACAGGGGCGAAGACTGTCCTGAAGGTCAGCTGACTGCCGAAAAGGTGTCGTGCGGGAATCGGCGAGACTGGCGTCAATCGGCTGACGAGTGCTCATCCGCGAGAATCGGATTCCGCTTTCGGGTTAGTTTCCCGAAACGGCTCTCCGCCCACGTCTGGAACGAATCCATGTATGTGTAGAAAACGGGGGTTAGATACAGCGTGACCGCCTGCGAGAAAACCAAACCCCCGACCACGGCAAGGCCCAAAGGCCGCCGCGAATCAGCTCCCGCACCTGAACCTAAAGCGATGGGGAGTGTGCCCATCAACGCCGCCATTGTCGTCATCATGATGGGGCGAAAACGAATCAAGCAGCCCTCATAGATCGCTTCTTCAGCAGTTTTGTGGCTGTTGCGTTCGCGCTCGATTGCGAAGTCCACCATCATAATTGCGTTCTTCTTCACGATACCTATCAACATGATGACGCCGACAAATCCGTAAAGGTCGAGGCTCAAATGAAAAATCTGCAACGTCAGCAGAGCGCCAAAAGCCGCGGACGGCAAACCGGAAAGAATCGTAATCGGATGAATGAAGCTTTCGTACAAAATGCCTAGCACAATATAGATCACCAGAATGGCCATGAAGAGCAATATTCCCAGGCCGGTCAAAGAAGCTTGAAATGCCTGCGCGGCTCCTTGAAATTCCGTCGTAACGGTTGGCGGTAAAACCTCCCGGGCGAGTTTGTTGATGCTGTTCACGGCGTCGCCAATGGCGACTCCATTTTTCAAGTTGAATGAAATCGTCACAGCAGGAAGCTGGCCGAGATGATTTACCGTCAGGGGGCCGAGATTCGTAGTCAAGTTTGCGACTGCGTTCAACGGAACCAGGTTTCCGCTGCTCGAATGAACGTACAGCATGGAGAGAGCCGCGGGGTCCGCCTGATATTTGTCCTCGAGCTCCATCACCACCCAATATTCGTCATTGGGGGCATAGATGGTGGAAATTTGGCGCTGGCCGTAAGCGGTGTAAAGAGCGTCTTCCACTTGCTGGGCCGAGACGCCGAGCGCCGAGGCTTTGTCGCGATCGATGTTGACGTTCACCTGCGGATTCGCGATGAGCAAATCCGTGGTTACGTCCATAAGACCGGGAAGCTTGGCAATTTCCTTCATGAAAGAGGTGGAATCACGATAAAGCTCCGCCGTGTCGGGACTCTGAAGCGCTAGCTGATATTGGCTCTTGGTAATCTGACCGCCGACCTGGATCGGAGGCAGGTTTTGCATGTAAGCATTAATTCCAGTTACGCTGGAAAACTTCTCGCGAAATTCTCCGATCACCTCATCGATTGTCGGATGATGCGCGAAGAAAGGAGCTATGGCACGAATCGCGCTTCCAACCGCAGGCACCCCGCCATACCGCTGCTCGAGATGCAGCATGGCGGGACTCTGCGTTGCGGGACGATCTTTGCGTTCCTTCAAGTGAATGAAGATGATCCCCCCATTGCTGGCGGAAAAACTTCCTACGCTCGAAAAGAAATCGTTGCGGTTGGGATCGTCGAACACAATCTTGTTCAATTCGAGTTGATGCTGCCTCATGGCATCGAAAGAAATCCCCTGCGCTGCTTCCGTAGAGATGAATATCTGGGATCTGTCTTCCGCCGGAAGAAATCCTTTTGGAATAACCGCGAACTGCCAGATTGTGATGATCAGAATGATTCCGGACACTGTCATCACGAACACTTTGTGGCGCAGGGACCACTGCAGCGAAACGTCATAAACGTTCAGAAGCCGGTCGAAGAATCGCTCCAGCGCCATATACAGACGGCCATGTTGCATTTCGCCGGCCGGGCGAAGAAAACGGCTGCACAACATCGGCGTCAGCGTTAGCGAAACAACTCCCGAAACAAGGATCGCCGTGATGATTACCACGGCGAATTCGTGCAGCAGACGTCCCATGATTCCGCCCATGAAAAATACCGGCAAAAACACCGCTGCCAGCGAAATCGTCATGGACAAAATTGTGAATCCAATTTCACGCGAGCCGCTCAGCGCCGCTTCCATCACTCCTTCGCCCATCTCCATGTGCCGCACGATGTTTTCCAGCATAACGATCGCGTCGTCCACCACGAAGCCCACCGAAAGCGTTAACGCCATCAGCGACAAATTGTCGACGGTGTAGCCGAGCAGATACATAACGGCGAAGGTGCCAATGATGGACATCGGCAGCGCGAAACTGGGGATTACGGTGGCGGAGAGATTCCGCAGAAACAGAAAAATTACGAGGATCACGAGCGCAATCGCGAGATACAACGTGAATTTCACGTCGGCGACGGAATTGCGAATTGATGCGGATGCATCGTAAAGGGTCTGCATCTGCACCGACGGCGGAATGATGTCGCGAAATTGCGGAAGCAAACGCTTCACCGCGTCCACAACTTCCACCGTGTTGGTGCCGGGCTGGCGCTGGATCGCAAGAACCACCGAATCCGTATCGTTCCACCAATTCGCGACGCGATCGTTCTGCACGCTGTCGTAAACCTTGCCCAGGTCCTCCAGGCGGACAGGCGAGCCGTTGCGGTAAGCCACGATCAACGGGCGATAAAGCGATGCATGAGTCAGCTGTCCGTTCGCCTGCAGCGTAAACGCCCGGTGCTCGCCGTATAGCGTCCCGACCGGAAGATTCACGTTGGCGTTCTGCACCGCCGTGTGCACGTCGTCTATCCCGATTTGCCGCGTGGCCAGAGCCTGCGGGTCCAGTTGTATGCGCACGGCGTATTTCTGCGAACCGTACACCTGCACTTGGGCCACGCCCTTCACCATCGATATCCGCTGGCCCATCAGCGTCTCGGCATATTGGTCCACGGTGTAAAGCGGCAGAGTCTTCGACCCCATGGCGAGATACAGGACGGGCTGGTCCGCGGGATTCACCTTCTGATACGTAGGCGGCGTCGGCATGCTCGGCGGAAGCTGAGAGGAAGCGCGCGCAATGGCGGCTTGCACGTCTTGCGCCGCTCCGTCGATGTTACGGCTCAAATCAAATTGCAAAGTAATGCTGGTGGTGCCAAGCGAGCTCGACGACGTCATCGAATCGATGCCCGCAATCGTGGAGAATTGCTTTTCGAGGGGAGTTGCTACCGCCGAAGCCATCGTGTCCGGACTCGCGCCGGGCAAGCTCGCGCCAACCTGGATGGTCGGATAGTCCACATTCGGAAGTTCGCTAACCGCGAGCGCCCGGTAGCCAAGAATGCCGAACAGAAGAATCGCTACCATGACCAGGGTGGTCATGACCGGCCGTCGTATGAATGGCTCGGCAATATTCATCGAGGATTCCCTAGTTTCCCTGCGGCGCGGTTTTGATTTGCACTTTGATGCCGGGAATCAGACGAAGCTGGCCGTCCGTCACCACCGTCTCGCCCGGCTCAACCCCCTTCGCGATCACTGATTCCGCGCCAAGCGCTCGCGCCACTTTCACCGGGCGCGACTCAGCTCTTTGATCCGAGTTGATCACGAACACGAAATCGCCGGCTTGCCCTGTCTGCACTGCCTGCGTTGGAACCACGGTTGCATTTTCGTCCTCGGACAGACGCAGAGAAACGGTCGAAAATTGCCCCGGCCAGAGTCGGTATTCCGCGTTTGCAAAAGTACCTTTCAGCTTTATGGTGCCGGTGGTGTTGTCCACTGTGTTGTCAACGAAGCTGAGGTAGCCTGCTTCGGGCACCGTGTCGCCGTAAGGCGTGGCTTCAATTTGCAGTCGGCCACCGGCCATGTATTTTTTAATCACCCCAAGATATTGTTCCGGCACGGAAAAATCTTCGTACAGTGGAGCGATCTGGTTGATCACCACCAGCACTGGAACGTCGTTCTCTTTTACCAAGTTTCCCGGATACACCTGCAAAGCTCCCGTGCGCCCGTCCACCGGCGAATAGATCGCGCAATATTGCAGCTGGAGCTTTGCGGATTCAGCGGCGGCTTCGTCGGCGTGCACGGAGCCTTGTTGCGCCGCTGCGTTTGCCTGCATTTGGTCGTATTGCTCTTTGGGCGCGATGCCTTGGTCGTAGAGCTTCTTATAGCGCTCCGCCTGGACCACGGTGAGGTCAGCTTGGGCTTTGTCGCGATCGAGATTTGCTTGGGCTTGCGCCAGAGATGCCTGGAAAGGGCGCGCGTCAAGGGTGAAGAGCAAGTCGCCTTTTTTGACGAAGTCACCTTGCTTGAAGTGCACCTCCTTGAGCACAGCGTTCACTTGTCCCTTGATCGAAACCGTTGAGTACGCCTCCCCCGTGCTAATGGCGCTCAGTTCGATGGGAACAGTCTTCTTCACAGCCTTCGCCACACTCACTGGCACGGCGAGGTCGGGAGCGTTTGCCGCAGTCTTTGAACTGCAGGAGACGCTCGCAAGAGACGCTGCGAGCAGAAGCACGAGCGCGGCGGATGATTTCCTGTCTTTATTTGACGGCGATTTTTTCATGATTTCATTAGCGAGCCGCTACCTCTCCTGCCACTCATATCGGCAATTCCGCGCACTCCCCCGGAATTTCAAGCATACATTTTTTAGGAGTTTTCAACTGTAGTATTTAGACGTTCCGGCCTGCGAAAAGCTTCAAGAAAAGCCAACGCGAGGATCTCAGCCCGCTGCTGCTTGATCCAAGAACCAAACCGGTTCTCTCGCGGGATGAATCCTCGCAGCGGGATACTGACTGGGTTTGGAAGCAGGCTCGTCGCGAATGGCTGACAATATGGCGCGTTTGCCTTCGCCGGCCACTAGAAAAAATGTGTTACGCCCTTGGTTGAGAACCACAGGAGTGAGAGTGATGCGCTGCGGAGGCTGCGCTGCAACACGAACCGCGGCGACCCAGCGCACCTTTTCACCTAATGCAGGCGATCCCGGAAACAAGGAAGCGGTGTGGCCTTCATCGCCGATCCCCAGGAGCTGCACGTCGAACGCGGGCGGCTCGGATGCGAAGAATTTCAGGAGTTCGGTCTCGTACGCGCGGGCACATTCCTCCGGAGAGGATAAATTCGTCGGCATCGGATGCACATTTTCCGCCGGAATCGGAACGTGAGAGATCAGAGTCTCGCGCGCCATGCGGTAATTGCTTCGAGGATCGTCTGCGGGAACGAATCGCTCGTCACTCCAGAATAAATGGACGCGATCCCATGGAGTCTTGTTTCGGTATTGTTCCGTCTGCGCCCAGAGCGAATACATTTTCCCGGGCGTATGTCCACCCGAGAGCGCGATCGCAAACCTGCCGCGTTTGGTTACCGCTTCTTGAATGATAGGGAATGTTTCTTCCAGCACAGCTCGGCTGAGAGAAACAAGGTCCGGGAGCACACGAGCATCGAGCTTCATGGAGTCTTCGTTTATTCCCGCTGCGCTTAGCTTGCGGTTTTCCTTACGGCGTGCCCGCCGAATTCATTTCGCATCATGGCCAGGAGTTTGTTGGCAAACGGCTCGGGATCCTGCGAGCGAAAGCGGTTGTCCAGCGCCGACGAGATCGCCGGGAGGGCCACTCCGAGTTCCACTCCTTCGATGACTGTCCAGCGCCCTTCGCCTGAATCGGTGACGTAAGCCTCGATGCCTTGAAGCGTGGGATTCTTGCTCAAGGCATCGACGGTCAAATCGAGCAGCCAGGAACGGATCACACTCCCGAACTGCCAAATCTGCCCGACCTGCAGCAGATCGAGTCCGAATTCTTTTTTGTGCCGAAGAAGATCCAGCCCTTCGGCATACGCCTGCATGATTGCGTACTCGATTCCGTTGTGAACCATTT
>Ga0302326_10027831_pt1 | contig 11392 bp, 8 predicted proteins | sample Palsa_T0_3_FD_202264 | JGI IMG/M metagenome (GOLD analysis project Ga0302326, IMG submission 202264) | Peat permafrost microbial communities from Stordalen Mire near Abisko, Sweden - Palsa_T0_3 | ecosystem: Environmental > Terrestrial > Soil > Palsa > Peat permafrost | place: Sweden: Abisko...
CGCTCAACGGGCCCCCGGCGAACTGAAGTTCGCTGCTGCACGCTAAAGCGCGCGCCACAGGGCAGGCAAAATATCATAAAGAACTTTCGGAACGATGTACTAGATCCTGTTGGTGACAGGCTCCGAAGTAAGTATACACCGGGCAGCCGGCTTCTTCAGATGCCGGTGAGGAGGCGCAAATAGAACCGGGTTTTAGTGGGGGCGGTTGCGGCTCCGGGCAGTGGACATGCGGTAAGAGGTTTTGCGAACGGCCGGATTGAGCGCCAATTTCGGCGCCGCGCTCTAGCGCAAATCTGATGGCCGGCAACGGAATTCCTTAGCCTGCGCCCGGGGTTGGCGCCGCCCTTTACCTTTTCTGTTTTCCCCCTCCCCTTTCGGCTGCATCCCGTGTACACTGGGGTGTACTTCTCCCTAAAATATGACAAGTGACCCCCGGGAAATCGTCAGCGCCCATAGCCCGGATTCCGACGACGCATTCATGTTCTATGGGTTGGCCACTAAGAAAGTCCGCTCTTCGAAGGTGACCTTTCGCCACATTCTGGAGGACATCGAATCGCTCAATCGGAAAGCTGTGGAAGGGCTTTACGATCTGTCCGCAATCTCCTTTCACGCCTATCCGTATGTAGCAGACAAATATGTGCTCATGGCCAGCGGTTCGAGCATAGGCGACGGATACGGCCCCATGGTAGTGGCCTCGCGTCCGTTCGAAGCGGAGGAACTGGCCGGCAAGAAAATTGCAGTGCCCGGAAAGCTGACTTCGGCGTACCTGGCGTTGAAGCTGTTTCAGCCCGATTTCGAAGCGGTAGTCACACCGTTCGACAAAATCCTGGACGCGGTCCGCGAACACTCCGTGGAAGCCGGCCTCATCATCCACGAAGCGCAATTGACCTACGACCGGGAAGGATTCCACCGCGTGCTTGAGCTCGGTAAGTGGTGGAAGGGTAAGTACGGCTTGCCACTGCCGCTGGGCGGCAACGTGCTGCTGCGCTCGCTGCCCGCCGATATTCAGAGCGAGTGCTGCCGCCTGATGCGCGAGAGCATTCAATACGCGCTGGACAATCGCGACGAAGCGCTGAGCTACGCTTTGCAATTCGCCCGCGACATGGAGAGCCGCCTGGCCGAGAAATTCGTCGGCATGTATGTGAACCACTACACCCTGGATGCCGGCGAGGTGGTGCCCGCCGCCGTGCAGAAGTTGCTCGATTTGGGCTTTGAAGCCGGCCTCATCCCGCACCGCGTCGAAGTCGAGTTCGTCCATTGATTTCCGCCCTCCCCCCGGTTCCGGCTACAGTAGAAGTATGGCTTTCCACCGAGCATCCTGCTTCGCGCTGGTAATCTCTTTCTGTGCCTCTTGCATGACGGGCCAGGATGCCTTGCGACCCAAAGACGTCCGCGAGATGGGCAAGGGCGGAGTTAGCGCCATCCCCAAACTTGCCGCGCTGCTTGCCAATCCGGAAGTCGGTATCCGCCTGGAAGCTGTCAAACAGATTTCGGAAATCGGCACGCAATATAGTCTCGATCCTTTGATCCAGGCGACTCGCGATACCGACTCCGAGATTCAGATCCGGGCTACTGACGGCCTGGTCAACTTCTATCTGCCGGGCTATTTGAAGACCGGATTTGGCGCAACCTTGCGCCGCGCGGGAACCAGTATCAAGGGCCACTTCACCGATACCGACGACCAGATCATCGATTCGTACATCCAGCCGCGCCCCGACGTGATCGTCGCGCTGGGCCTGTTGGCGCGCAATGGCTCGACGGTGGAATCGCGCGCCAACGCGGCGCGGGCGATCGGCATCCTGCGCGGCAAAGCCGCCGTGCCGGACTTGATCCAGGCGCTGCACTCCAAGGATACTCAGGTGATCTACGAAGCCCTGGTGGCTTTGCAGAAGATTCGCGATCCCGAGGCTTCCTCCAGCATTGCGTTTCTAATGCGCGATCTGGACCCGAAAGTGCAAGTCGCCGCCCTTGAAACCACGGGCTTGCTGCAGAACAAGTCGGCCGTGCCGGACCTGATCGGCGTACTCAACAGCGCGCGCGATAACAAGGTGCGCCGCGCCGCGCTGACCGCGCTCGCCATGCTGCCGCAGGAAACCAGCCGCGAGATCTACGCCCGTTATCTTCAGGATAAGGACGATAAGCTGCGTGCCGCCGCCGCCGAAGGTTATGCGCGCTTGCGGAATCCCACGGATCTGCCCATGCTTGAAAAAGCATATCAGGACGAAGGCAAGACTTCTCCGCGGCTTTCGCTGGCCTTCGCACAGGTGATGCTCGGCAAGACCGAAGTATCGGAGTTCAGCCCACTCCAATACCTGATCAATACGCTGAACAGCGCCGCCTACCATGGCGAAGCTTTTCCGTTTTTGGTGGAGCTGGCGACCGATCCGAGGGTCAGGAAATCGCTCTATACGCCACTCTTGCAGGGAACCAAAGACGAAAAGATTTATACCGCGAGGGTGATGGCGATCAGCGGAGATAAGACCGACGTGCCGCAGCTGGAGAAGCTAAGCCATGACGACGATCCGGAAGTGGCGCAGGAAGGCTTGCGGGCTTTGCGCAATCTGCAGGCCCGCACCTGAAAAGAGAAACCTACTTGGCCTTCTTCTGCTTCTGTTGACCGATACGCACTTTGAAGTGAGAGACTTTCGCTTCCTGGAACGATTTGTGGTCGTGCCGGGCGACCACATCGGACAGGTAACCATCCACGTTGGCATCTTTCGGAAGTACGGCCATCACGGTGAAGCTCTCGTTGCACACCGGACAGAAGGGACGAAACCGCTTGACGTTCGGAATTGCCATAACGGTTTCAGTTTATCACAGCCGCAAACTACTTCGACTCAATCCGCATACTGTAGAAGCTGCGATAGATGAACGTCAGAGAGACAATCAGGAAGGCCGTACCCAGCACGGTGCTGAGCGTATTACCCTGTTTATTGTTAAGCGAGACCGCCAGCTCGACCGCCAGCAGCCCGAACAGGGTGGTGAACTTGATGATCGGGTTCAGGGCTACCGAACTGGTGTCTTTGAAGGGATCGCCTACCGTGTCTCCCACTACGGTGGCCGCGTGCAGTTCGGTGCCCTTCATTTTCAGCTCGGTCTCGACAATTTTCTTGGCATTGTCCCAGGCGCCGCCCGCGTTGGCCATGAAGATAGCCTGGAACAGGCCGAATATGGCGATCGAGATCAGGTAGCCGATGAAGTAGAAAGGCTCGAAGAAAGCGAAGGCCAGGGTGGCGAAGAACACCGCCACAAAGATGTTGAGCATGCCCTTCTGCGCGTACGTTGTACAGATCGCCACTACTTTCTTGGAATCCGCCACGGAGGCTTTTTCGGCGCTTTCCAGTTTGATGTGCTGTTTGATGAACTCTACCGCGCGGTAAGCGCCCGTCGAGACAGCCTGTGTGGAGGCGCCGGTGAACCAGTAGATAACCGCGCCGCCGGCAATCAAGCCCAGCAGAAACGGCGGGTAGAGGATCGATAAGTGATCGACGTGTGTCTTCAGCCCGTCGGTGAGCGCCACGATGATGGAGAAGATCATGGTAGTGGCGCCCACCACCGCGGTACCGATCAGCACCGGCTTGGATGTCGCCTTGAAGGTATTCCCCGCACCATCGTTCTCTTCCAGGTTCTCTTTGCCGCTCTCGAAGTCCGGCGTGAAACCGAAATCTCTCTTGATCTCCGTCGTGATGTTCGGCAGCGTCTCGATGGTGGAAAGCTCGAAAACCGATTGGGCGTTGTCCGTCACCGGACCGTAGCTGTCCACGGCGATGGTGACCGGACCCATGCCGAGGAAGCCGAAAGCCACCAGGCCGAACGCGAATACTGCCGGCGCGACCATAAGGCTGGCAAGCCCCAGCGTGCTGATCCCGTAAGCGACGCTCATTAAGCCGAGGATCGCGGCGCCCAGCCAGAAGGCGCTGAAGTTCCCGGCCACAAAACCGGACAGAATCGTGAGCGAGGCGCCACCCTCCCGCGCGGATGCGACAATTTCCCGCACGTGCCGCGAGCGGGTGGAGGTGAAGGCTTTGACCCCCTCTGGAATGATAGCGCCGGCCAGCGTGCCGCAGGTAATCACACTCGAGAGCTTCCACCACAAACTGGTGTCGTTGTTGAGCTCCGGAATCATGAAGTAACTGACCAGATAGGTAAGACCGACGGAGATGAGCGAGGTCAGCCACACGAGCGAAGTCAAGGGAGCCTCGAAGTCCATCTTCGGGAGGTTCTCATAGCGTGCCTTGGCGACCATGCCGTTAATGAAGTAGCTGCCCGCCGAGGAAATAATCATCATGATACGCATGACGAAGATCCAGACCAGCAACTGCACCTGAACGGCGGCCGTCGGGACGGCCAGCAGGATAAACGTTATCAGCGCTACGCCGGTCACACCGTAGGTTTCGAAACCGTCGGCCGAAGGTCCCACGGAGTCGCCCGCGTTGTCGCCCACGCAATCCGCAATCACGCCGGGGTTGCGCACGTCGTCTTCCTTGATCTTGAAAACGATCTTCATCAGGTCCGCGCCGATGTCCGCGATCTTGGTGAAGATGCCCCCCGCCACGCGCAGCGCCGCGGCGCCCAGCGACTCGCCGATGGCGAAGCCGATGAAGCACGGCCCGGCCAGGTCGCCCGGGATGAATAGCAGGATGATCAGCATCATGATCAGCTCGACCGAGATCAACAGCATGCCGATGCTCATGCCCGCCTGCAGGGGGATGTCGTAGCACGGATAGGCCTTGCCGCGCAGGCTGGCGAAGGCCGCGCGGGAATTCGCGAAGGTGTTCACCCGCATGCCGAAGGCAGCCACCGCATAGCTTCCGCTGATGCCGATAACGCTGAACAGCAGAATCACGGCGACCTTATAAGCAGCCAGGCCCTGCAGAAAGCCGAAGTAGAAGACGATGATGATGCCGATGAAGCACTCCAGCAGCATCAGGAATTTTCCTTGCGTCGAGAGATAAGTCTTACAGGTCTCGTAAATCAGCTCGGAAACTTCGAGCATCGAGCGGTGTACGGCCATGTGCTTTAGCCGCATGTATATGACCAGGCCAAAAACCATGCCCAGCACGCAAAAAAGCAGGCCGAACATCAGCAGACTGCGGCCGCCGATGCCGCCCAGAAACGTAACGCTGTTCAGGTCCGGTAGGTGCAGGTTGGCCTCGCCTCCCTGTTCGGCTTGAGCCATCAGGGGAATGGCCGACAGAGCCATCCACAACATGGGGACAATGGCGCGGACCGCGCGGAATAACGGCCGCCGCTCAGGCTGTCCGGGCACAGTACAGGATACTGCTCGCATGAATCCAAAACCTCCTGGAATCGGGAGGGAACCCTCCGAGGAACGGCTTCCCTAAATTAGGATAACAAGGTTTCTTTAACTCACCCGCTCCGAATAGAACCTCCTCACCATAGCGCACCGCGTCGTCGAATTCAAGGACAGCCGCCGGTGTAGGCCGGCATGGGGAGTAGGATATAGGGGATGTTCTTGCGTACCATGGTACGCGGAGATCAGTACTTTCACGGGAGGCCTTTATGATCGTTCCGCTGACGCCGGTCCGCTGCTTATACCGGGGCGTCGATTTGTATGGGAGAAAAGTAGGCGTCGTATCGGGCGGGAGCCGCTTCACCTACGCGCAGTTCGGCGAGCGTGCGGAGCGGCTGGCGGCCGGGCTGATGGCCGAAGGTATACAACCTGGGGACCGGGTAGCCTATTTAAGCTTCAACAATAACGCCCTGTTGGAAGGCTATTACGGCGTGGTGCTGGCTCGGGCGGTGGTGATGCCTCTCAATGTGCGGCTGACGCCGGCGGAGCTGATTTGCATTCTGAATCACTCCGAGGCCCGCGCGCTGATCTTCGAAAGCGACTTCATCCCGCTAGTGCACCATATTCGCAAAGCCTGCCCATGCATTGCGCGCTACATCACCATCGATGGCGCCGTTACGCAGTCCGACGTTGCCTATGAGGAGTTGCTGAGCCGCGGCCGGCTGGAGCGCCCCGACGTCCGCACGTTCGACGAAAATGCTCTGGCCGAGCTGTTCTACACCAGCGGTAGCACCGGCGCTCCGAAAGGCGTCATGCTGTCGCACCGTACCCTTTACCTGCATGCCCTGGCCGTTGCCGGTACCTTCAATCATGACGACACGGCCGTCGAACTGCACACCATTCCGTTGTTTCACGCCAACGGATGGGGCCGGCCGCAAGCTTCCACCATGATGGGGATCAAGCAGGTAATGGTGCGGCGCTTCGAGCCCACCCCGGTCTTCCGGCTGATTCAGGATGAGCGCGCCACCGCCATGTCGCTGGTGCCGACCATGGCCAACGCGCTGCTGAACGCGCCGGATATCTCCGAATTCGATCTCTCCTCCCTTAAAGAGATTCACGTGGGCGGCGCCGCTTCCTCGCCGGAGCTGATCGACCGCCTGGAACAGGCCTTCCATTGCGTCGCGATGGGCGGCTATGGACTCACCGAAACCTGCCCCGTGGCGACGTCGGCGCGCCGGAAGGGCACCGTCGAGTACGCGGGGGACGCCGACCGCCTGAACCACCAGGCCATGGCCGGCTGGCCTATACCCGGCGTCGAGATCCGCGTCGTGGATCTCAATATGAAGGACGTTACCCGGGATATGCAAACGGTGGGAGAAGTGGTGGTTCGCGGCGACGAAGTCATGGATGGCTATTACAACGACCCGCAGGGAACCGCTGCCGTGATGACAGACGGCTGGTTCCACACCGGCGATATGGCCGTGTGGGACGATGAGAACTACGTCCACATCGTCGACAGGAAGAAGGACATCATCATCAGCGGCGGCGAAAACATCTCCTCGATCGAGGTGGAAAAGGCCATATTCGCGCATCCCGCGGTTTTGGAGTGCGCCGTCGTGGCGGCTCCCGATAGCAAATGGGGCGAGATCCCGGCGGCCTTCGTGGTGCTGAAGGCGGGCCAGACCGTGACTCAGGAGGAACTCTGCGACTTCCTGCAGCAGCGCATCGCCAGGTTTAAGATTCCCCGTGTGTTCGAGTTTTTGGAAACACCTCTGCCCAAGACCGGTACCGGTAAGATCGTGAAACGCGAGCTTCGTGAGATGTTCTGGACCGGCCGCACCAGGCGTGTGCAGGGATGAGGCGCATCACAGATAGGTGAACAGGCTCTGGGGCTTGAGCTGGCCCTCCGCCGCCATGGCGGCCTGTTCGTCGGTCTGGTCGGAGGTCAAATCCAAAGCTGCCGAGGTAGCATCGGCGTCCTGCAGGTTGCTGAGCTGCTGTTGCAGGGTGACGATCGTCTGGCTGGCTGAATTGTTGGCGGCGGTGATGGTATCCTGTACTCCCCCATAGAAGCTGCTTTGGTTGTTCAGGTAAGCCGAGGCGGACTGTATATTAGTGAGGGCCTGCTGAACGTTGGGGACGTTATTGGTCTGCAGCGCGGTCAACAGGCCATTGACCGCCGCGAAAACGTTGTTCGAAGGATAGACGCCGGTACCCGTGTCGCCGGCGTCGAAGATCTGCTGGGCTGTCAATCCCGTGGAGATGGGTACACCATTGGCATCGTCGATTTGCCCGGGAGCACCGGGCTGGCTCAGCTGGTTGACGCCGTTGCCGTTGGCCAGGTTGACGCTATAGGTTGGCTGCGTACTCTGGTCGCCGCTGAAGACGTATTGACCGGCCACGGCGGTCTGACTGAGGCTCACCATCTGCTCGAGAATGCCCTCCACCTGGGGCGCGCTGGCCAGCCGTTGAGCGGCGGTCGTAGTGGTGCCAGCGGCGCCGGTGGCCAGCGTGGTAGCCGTGTCCAGCAGTTGAATGGCCTGCTGAATGGCACTCTCGCCGCTGGTCACCACACTGCCAACCGTCGACAGGTTCTCCTGGGTCTGCTGCAAGCCGGAAATTTGGGCGCGCGTCTGCAAGATCTCGGAGATCTGGTCGGGGGCGTCGGAAGCCACCGAGACCCGCAGCCCGGAGGAGAGCTGCTGTTCGTCCGTGCTCATCCGATTCTGAATTATTTGCAGGTTGGCCAGGAAAAGATTGGAAGATGGGTTTATGTTGGGAAACATGGGCGATTCTCCGTTTTACGATGCCGCCGGCACAAACATGTCGATGAGCGTTTGGGTCAGATCCTGGAGAGTGGTCACTACTTTGGCTACCGCCTGATAGCCCTCCTGGAATTGAAGCACATTGATGGCTTCCGCGTTCAGCGAGACGCCCGAGTCGTTCTGGCGCGTGGTCTCCGCCTGCGCGACCAGCTGACCCGTCAGAGTCTGGTTGCTTTGCGCCAGGTCCAGTTGGTTCCCCACTTTCCCGGCGGCGTCCCCGTAGAACTCCGTGTAGCTGGCGCCGTCGATCTCGTTGGCCGCCTGCGTCGGACTGGCCAGGGCGGCCAGCGCCAGCGGAACCCCGTTCGTGACTCCGTTCTGGCCGATGGCAGGCAACAAGCTGGCCGTCATGCCGGGATCCACCGCCAGATCGGCGGCCGCGGAGGTGGGATGCGCAAGATCGGTCACGAACAGGCCGGTGGTGGCGGGCACGCCGGTCGACACAGAGCCTTGGCTGACGATCTGATTTACTGTCTCGGCGAAACTCTGCGCCAGTTGATTCAGTGAGCCGACCTGGCTGGCATCGCCGGTCAGGCCAGGAATGGTAACGTTGCTGACCTGTAGCAGGCCATGCAAAGTGCCGGAGGTAATCTGGCTGGTGACGTTGGAGCCATCCGACCCCAGAATAGTGGTAATCGGGGGCGCGACGGTATCGACCGGTTGGCTGGTGGGCGCCACGGCGCTCCCCACGCTCAACGCATAGGCATTCGGCCCGACTACCAGCGGTGCGCCGCCCGTCATGGACACGGTTACGGTTCCGTCCTGCTGCGGTAGCACCGTGATGTTGACCAGACCGGAAAGGGACTGCAGTGTACTGTAGATCTGGGCCTGGAGCCCGGCATCGTGCTGGCCGCCGTTCTGCACGCTCGCGTTCAGACCGCTCAATTGAGTGCTCAATTGATTGATCTGTTCTACCGTGCTGTCGATGCTTTGGCCCGTGGACTGCGCCACGTTGGCCACCGCGGCGGCAGCGGTCTGGAAGCTCTGAACCACGGCAGCGGCGTCGTCCATCACGTTCTGCCGGAGACTGGCATCGTCGGGCGAGGCGCTCCAGGCGGAGGCGTCGTTGAAAAAGGTGGTCAGGGCCGCCGGGATGCCGCTGCCGCTAGACGTGGGCAGGGCGTTTTGAACCTCGGAAAGGGCATCGTTTTGAGCGGTGGCATCGCCCTGAGCGGCGGATTGTTGCCAGACGTCGCGCTCCGCCAGCAAATCCCGGGTATCGACCATTTGGCCGTCCGACACGCCGCCGAGGAGACCGCTCGCCGGATCGAAAGGATCGGCCTGCAGAACGGCTTGCTGGCTGGCATATCCGGGTGTGGAGGAGTTGTCGATATTGTTCTGCGACACGTTCAAGGCATATTGGAACGCGTTCAGGGCACTGGATGCGCCGAGCAAGGATGCAGTGAGGGAACCCATGGCGATTATCCTAATATAGAGATGCACCGGCGAGCCGGTAGTGGCGCGGGACCGCCGGCGGCAGTGTAACTTGAGTTGGTGGCTCGCAGGCGCTCCAGCCACCGGCGTCCAAAGCGCGCAGCCTGTTCGAGCAAAGCCCCTGCCTGGCGGATTTCGCGGCCGAGCGCGATCAGTGGATCCCGTAATTCCCGGCTGGCCGGTCCAGCGCCGCGCAGGTTGTCGCGCAACCATTCCAAATAGCCTTGCGCCTCCCGCAAGTACTTGAGGCACTCATCCATATTACAGGTGCGCGGACGAGCCAACAGGTCGCGGGCGCTGCTCACGCGCGACTGCGCGTCTGCCAGCAACTCCGGGAATGTTCGCTCGCGCATGCGCTTACGACCCCGCCGTCCCGCTCAGTTCCGCCATCATGGCATGGCTGATCTGTTGCGCGTCGGGCTGGTAGCGGCCACCCTGGTAGTCCTTTTGTAATTGGCTGGCGCGTTGCGCGGACTGATCTGACAGGCTCTGCATCGCCTGCGAAATACGTCCACCCAGGCTGGACAGGTCCACGCGGTCGCCCGCGGCAGCCCCGGAACCTCCGGATGACGCAGAGGTGTCCACCTGGACCCGCTGAGACTCGGCAGCGCGGCTGGCCATCGAGGAAACCTGGTCGGTTAAGGTACTTTCGTCGACTCGCATAATGGGAAGACCTTTTTGCTCCTTGATAGGCTTATCGACGCAACAGCGCCAAACTTTAGGCCCCAGTCGGGGTAACCAAGCGCCAGGCAGGACTTTAGTTCTACGCAAGTCCTCTCTAAGTAAAGATTTCTCCGCAGTCTTCCGCCGCTCCGCCGATATGAGGTGTAGGCAGCGAAAGCAGCCACTCCGGCAAGATGCCGGGGAATCTCACAAAATAAGGACTATCGAATGATTTCTCTCATGACGAACATGGACTCGTTGGTCGCTCAGCAGAATCTGAACGTCAACAGTCAATTTCAAAGCAACACCATCGATCAGCTCACTTCCGGCTACCGCATCAACTCTTCGGCCGACGACGCCGCCGGGTTATCTGTCGCCAACGGCTACCGCAACCAGATCGCCGAATTGAACCAGGGCGTTTTGAACGCCAATCAGGGCGTCAGCCAATTGCAGATTGTGGATGGCGGCTTAAGCAACATCTCACAGATGCTGGACCGCCTGCAGACGCTGGCCACGGAGTCGGCCTCACAAACCTTCACGGGTAACCGCGGCACGCTGGAGACCGAGTATTCAGGGCTGCTAGGTGAAATCGACAGGCAGGCGGACAACGTCGGCCTCGGCGATACCAACACATCCAACTCCGCCAATCTGGCGGTCTATATCGGTGGCGGCCAGAGCGCCCAGGACAACTCTTCGGTGAGTGTGGACCTGGCCGGCCAATCGGTCAGTTCTACGGGACTGGGCCTCGCCAATACCGGCGTTCTCAACACGCCCCCGGCAACGTTAGGCTCGACCGCGGCGACGTTGATCGCAGCGAACGCCGTCGACAGTTTCACGGTTGACACCGCAGCGGGATCGAATACGGTTTCGGTCACGGGCGCGGCCGGCGATACGATTGCCGGACAGGTAACTGAGTTGAACGCCGGGCTCGCCGCATACGGTATCACGGCTAGCCTCAACTCCTCTAACGAAATTCAACTCCAGTCGAGCAGTGCTTTCACCGTGAAAGCCACTTCCGCTGGGCTGACCGCCACCGGCGATAAAGCCGTCAACACCGGCTTGTACAACGCGGAGTATGCAACCGTCACCACAGCTGACGCAATCACCATCACGTCGGGCTCACAGACGGCCAGCGTCACCCTGAGCGGCACGGTCACTACCGGCCAGGCCCAGGCGGCTCAAATCAATGCGGCTCTCACAGCCGCTGGCATAACCG
>Ga0302326_10027833_pt1 | contig 11392 bp, 12 predicted proteins | sample Palsa_T0_3_FD_202264 | JGI IMG/M metagenome (GOLD analysis project Ga0302326, IMG submission 202264) | Peat permafrost microbial communities from Stordalen Mire near Abisko, Sweden - Palsa_T0_3 | ecosystem: Environmental > Terrestrial > Soil > Palsa > Peat permafrost | place: Sweden: Abisko...
ATGCTTGCCGCCCTTCGTCTGGTAAATGCGATACTCCTCCCAACGTCCTTGGGGCGCCGAAGCGGGCGCGGCAGAGGCCAGCAGCACGCCGTTGAATCGCAGATCTGCTTTACCATCCCTGGTGACAATGTGTTCCTTCTGTACGCCGACGTCTGCGTCGTCATCAAGAGCTGGCAAACTACCCTGCATTCTAATCTTGGACCTCGACACTTCGCTGGTCGGTGACCCGTGCTCTGTATTGTGTGCGGCGTCACTGCCGGCGGTCGTTTTCCGCGTGTCGGGGGCTTCACTGTGCGGGGCCTCGTCGCGCGTACCGTTGGACGCCGCATCATTGTTGGCCGTTTCTGTGCCCTTTCGTTCGGCATCGGACACGGATACGGATACAGACACGGGCAAGTTTCTGCTGACCCGCGGCTCGGAAAGTTCCTCTGTGCGTTCGGCGCTCATTAGCTCAGCCTCGCTGTTAGGCAGTAAAGGGCTCTAAGTCTGCGCCCAAAAACCTGCTCCAGCAGTCAGCAATAGGCGCTGGTCGTCGTAAGCGCGCACCCACGTGAAAGCACCACAGCCTGAGACTGATTTGCCGTCCAAGCGAAAACCGTTTCAGGTACGGCCGCGGCGCCGTATTGTGTCCTCCTAGGTCAGCCACTCATTGCCATCAGGGTCAGCGAATGCGAAGAACGACCCGTAGCTCGTGCGCGTGGTGTCCGGGCCCGGGAAGGCGTGCCTCGGGCGGAAACGGCGCACCGTGCCGTCAACCATCCGCGCGATACCGCGTTACCTACTTTGAACGCGCCTTTGCCAGTGGTTCCCGCGTCATAGGGCGAACCGTATGACCGCAGGAGGTCTCAACATGTCAGTGCCCTTGCTCACAGGGGCTACACACGCCGAGGATCCTGTTGCAGGAGACCTGCAACGGACCCCGATTGAGAACCTGGGATCGGAGGTCACGTCGCTTGATTCTCAGACCATCAATGCAGCGTTCGCGGCCCTGCTGACGCACATTATACAAGCTAATCTCCCGACGCCGATCAATCAGAGAATTTGCGACGATTTGCACCGCGCCGTCAGCCTGCGCCTTCGCTTGCTCGAGCAGAGCCTGTCGGCTACGCAAGCCGAACTGGCGCAAGCCCGTACGGCACTCGTGCATGCTCAGAGCGAAGCGATGACCGCCCGTCACATGGCGCTGCATGATGCGCTGACGTCGTTGCCGAACCGCAATTGTTTTTGTCAGCAGCTCTCCCGGTCGCTGACTGCTGCGGAGGCGTCGCGCGACGCATTCGCCGTTTTATACCTTGATCTCGACGGGTTCAAGTCCCTCAACGACACGCATGGGCATGACACCGGGGACGAACTGCTCCGAATCGTGGCAGAGCGGCTGGCCCGGTCCGTTCGTGCCGAAGACATGGTCAGTCGTATCGGCGGCGATGAATTTGCCTGCCTGCTGACAGGCATGTGCTGTCAGGAGCAATTACGGCATCTGGCCCAGACGATGTTCGAAACCGTGGCAGCACCCGTGCAGATCGGCGCGCTGGACCTGTGCGTTTGTCCGAGTATCGGCATTGCCACCTACCCGGCCGACGGGGCTACAACGGATGCACTGCTCAAGAGTGCCGATGCCGCCATGTATCGCGCCAAGCGACAGAATGCACGCTATGCGTTCTTCGACGGGCAGCACCGAGTCGAGCTTACCAGGCCTGGAAATGTGCCGGCTTAAGAGTAGGCAGCATGCCCGGTAACTCTCGTCTTAGACTGGCCATCGATTGCGACTGTCGGAGTAGAATTCAACCTGCTCCCCTGGGGTCGCGTGTGTGATCGGAGATTAGACGGACCTTAGCGTGAGGTGGGTCGCTTCTGCAAAAGTGACTCGGTCATCGAATAAACGATTTAATGCGCAGCCATTGCTGCGCGGGAGTAATTCATGCTGCACCCGGTAGGATTGAAAGTCGTTTTCCTTGGCACGGTCGGACTCGCAATGCTTGCGGGTTGCGTGGCAGCGCCGCCACCGCCACCGCCACCTCCGCCGCCGCCGCGAGTCGTGGCGGCACCGGATCGCCATCCCGCGTATTTGCATGCATTATCTGACCTGCGTGCGGCACGCTGGCTGATCGAGCATCGTCCTGGAGACTGGGCGCAAACCGCCGACGAAGGAGAATCCGTGCGCCAGATTGACGCCGCGATCAATGACATCAAAAAGGCGGCCTTCGACGATGGCAAGAACGTAAATGATCATCCACCGTTGGACGAACACCCCGATCATCGCGGGCGCATTCATGAGGCAGTGCAGTTCCTGAACAAGGCGCGCGCTGATATCGCACGCGAAGAGGACAACGCCTTTGCAGACGGGTTGCGCGACCGCGCAATCGGTCATATCGACGGCGCACTACACGCGGCGCGGCGCGTCTTCAACGAATAAACTGCAGGCGGCCATTCCGGCAACCCCGCGGCGGTGCCGCGGGGTGCACGGAGCGGTATTATCGACCAACACGATTGGCGTTGTTGTCACGGAGACTTTATGGCCCGGATGAGTCGTTCATGTGTTTCCACCTGCTGCGCACTCGCAATCGTGGCGAGCATCAGCGACTCTGAGGCGCGTGCGGCTGCGCCGAACTCCTGCAGCTTCCTGACACCCGCGGTCGTGGCAGCCGCAATCGGCCAGCCGGTCACCGGCGGGACGCAGTCTGTCGTCAATGATCCGTCGTCTTCAAATTCGAGCTGCATGTACCGCGCCGGCAGTCTGCTGATTGTCCTTTCCGTGAATCAGCTGCCTTCGGCCGCTGCCGCGCGTACCGAGTACGAGGAGGAACTCAGCAATAGCCGCGCCCACGACAGCAGCAGTTCGGCCCAGAAGACCGCATCGGTGTCGGGCCTCGGAGACGCGGCTTTCTCCGCCGCCGACGGGCCGGCGATCAGCCTCACAGGGCTGCGCGGTAGCTTTGTAATCGGCGTTGCTGTGGTAGGCGGCGGCGCAACGGTCGTGCCGCAGGAGCGGCTGCGCACTCTGCTACAGACTGCGCTCAATCATTAGCCAGCGACATTTACCCGGCCGCCTGCGGCAGTGAGCTGCGACCAAGCACGACAACGCTGCGCGTAATCAGGGATGATCCGGATCGCGAGTCGCCATTCGGTCGGATTAACATCAATAAATTATCATAACTGTATGATATAGTTATGAAATACCAGCTTACAAGCCGCACAATTGATCGCCACCTCATCGACCGCCCTGCCGCGGTGCTCCGCATCGCTCGGGATGTGCAACGCAATTTCAACCGCTGGAATGCGACCTGTGTACTGAATTGTCTTCTCTGGCTTTGCTGTAATCGGATGCGATCTGCCGCCCAAGCGCGATGATGAATTCAGCTACGCGCGGATGCAGGTTTCAGGAAGGTACATATGGCAGGGAAGAACATCAAAGCCGGGACCGCCGTCAAGCGCGGTTCCGGCAAACGTGTAGCAAGCCGCAAGATCACCATTGAGGCCTCGATACTCGAGGAGTTGCGCGGCCAGATTGCCGCCCTCAGCAAATCGCAGGCCAAGATCGAGTTCGATCCCGACGGCACCGTGCGTTCCGCCAATGACAACTTCCTGCAGTTGTTTGGCTATTCGCTCGAGGAAATCGTGGGCAAGAACCATAGTGAACTGGTCGAACCCGCCCATCGCGACAGTGCCGAGTACCGCGCCTTCTGGGCCAAGCTGCGCGGCGGCGCGTTCGAAGCCGGTCGCTTCAAACGCTTCGGCAAGGGTGGTAGCGAAATCTGGGTTCGCGCGAACTACAATCCGATCCTTGATACCGAAGGCCGATTGCTCGGAATCGTCACCTACGCGGCCGACATCAGGCCCCAGATCCTGCGCGAAGCCGACCTGGATGGACAGATCTCCGCGATCAGCAAGGCGCAGGCCGTAATCGAGTTCGAGCTCGATGGCACCATACGCACCGCCAACGATAATTTTCTGCGCGCGGTCGGATACTCGCTGCAAGAGATCAAAGGCCAGAAGCACAGCCTGTTTGTGACGCCTGAACAGCGCGACAGCGCCGAGTATCGGGCCTTGTGGGAAAAACTGCGCCGCGGCGAATACGACGCGGGTCAGTACCGATGCATCGGCAAGGATGGCAAGGAACTCTGGATCCAGGCAACCTACAACCCGATCGCGGATGGCCATGGCATCCCTTTCAAGATCATCGAGTACGCGACCGATATCACCTCTCAAGTTACGCTGTCGCTGCAATTGCGCAAGGCGGTTGAGCAGACGCAGGCAGCAGTCAAATCGGCCATCCAAGGCGACTTGACGGCGCGTCTGCCGCTGGAGGGCAAGACTGGACTGCTCGAGGCGCTGTGCCGCGGCGTGAATGAATTGTTGAGCACGGTGGGGGGATTGGTGGCAGACATCGATGCCGTGGTCGAGCGCGCCCAACAGCAGGATCTGACCGCACGCATCAAACTCGGCGGCAAGACCGGCGCCTTCGAAAAACTTTCTACGGGCATTAACGTCCTGATCGATCAGATGATGACGGTCGTGCAGACGATCCGATCGGCTGCCGAGAAAGTCACCATCGGCACGCAGGAGATCGCGAGCGGTAATTCGAATCTATCGAAGCGCACCGAGGAGCAGGCCGCGAGCCTGGAGGAGACTGCCTCCTCGATGGAGGAGATGACCGCGACCGTGCGTCAGACGGCCGAAAACGCCGGGCAGGCGAATCAGCTGGCGATAGCCGCGCGCCAACAGGCAGAGAATGGTGGCGTGGTGGTCAACGCCGCTATCGCCTCCATGGCTGGCATCAACGTTGCCTCGGGAAAGATTGCGGCCATCATCAGCGTCATCGATGAAATCGCCTTTCAGACCAATCTGCTTGCGCTCAACGCGGCCGTGGAAGCCGCGCGCGCCGGCGAGCAGGGGCGCGGATTTGCCGTGGTGGCCACCGAGGTACGCAATCTGGCCGGTCGCAGCGCGACCGCGGCCAAGGAGATTAAGGCCCTGATCAGGGACAGCGTCTCCAAGGTCGAACAGGGCAGTAAGCTGGTCAATGAATCCGGCACAGTGCTCGAAGAGATCGTTGCGGCGGTCGAAAAGGTGACGGACATCGTGGCCCAGATCGCAGCCGCGAGCCGCGAGCAGTCCACAGGCATCGAACAGGTCAACAGAGCGGTCATGCAGATGGATTCGAACACACAGCAGAACGCAGCACTGGTCGAGCAGGCCGCGGCCGCCAGTCAGGCCATCGTCGAGCAAACCCAGGCGCTCAACGAGACCATTTCACGCTACACGATTGCCGCGCACGCCGACTCCTTGCTGTCTGCTTCAAACGGGCCGGCCAGTGGGCGCGCGCAGGCATCACCCGGGCATCGCCCCGCCCGGACGTGGTCGCCGGTCTCCTCTCATGCCACAAATAAGACGGCATCCGCCCGCGGAACGGAGGCCGCCCCGGACGCCAACGTAAGCCGGCGGCGAGTAGCCAATGCGCCGGCGGGAACCGACGGCGAGTGGTCGGAGTTCTAACGCGATTGGTGATTGTTCGCGCCCACGTGCGCTGGCTGACGACCGCGCGGTCCTTCCTTGCCATGTGTTGCCTGTCATCCGATGATCCGCGAATAATAGTTGATCCAGTTGATCTCCCAGGTCTTTCCGCCATCATCTGAGAACGCCTGTTTCAGACCGGGCTGTGTCATCGGTGATAGGCCAGATCGAAAATCGCACCAGTATGGAACTGCCGTGGAACGGTTCCTGATCGTAAAAGTCGCCGCGGCCATTGGTGAACCGGCCCACGTTCGGGATGCCCAGAGTGCCAACGTTCGGGGTGGCAAAGTCCAGATTCCATTGATGCGCCGAGGGGTTGTACCAACGCAAAGACAGCAATTCAACGTGGCCGGCCGGACCATCGGCCTTGAACTCCGCCAGATTGGCACGGCCGCCCCAGATCCTGTTGACGACTGTGATGCCGTCCATTTCAACCCAAGTAGTCGAACCCGTGAGCGGATGCAGAAGGCGCGATGAGTGTGTTCGCCAGGTCCCAAAGTCGAAATCAAAGTCGTGCTGTCCATCGCGCTCGCTGCCGTCTTGCGTCGCACGAACCTCGGCCGGGGCTGCATTGTTTGCATGCGCTGCAAGCGAAGGGCCGCTGAGAAGGGGGCGCGGAAGCGCAGTAAGGGACTCAACCCCTTGCGAAATAAACCTGTCAGTGTGTCAGCGCGCACTCGGCAAGACCAGCGCTGGACGTATGGTTTTCCTTGTATTAACGGCCCGGCTAAAGGGCGGTCGAAGCCTGATTCGCCCGATCAGCGCACGCTACATGCATGCCAAAGAGATTGCCTCCTATGAAAAAGAAAATCCCGAGCTTTAAGTCCGATGCCGCAGCAGAGCGCTTCGTCCGCCGCGCAGATTTGACCCGTTACGACCCGCCTGTCCCACAAAAAGAGCCAAAGTTTCGGTATGCACCTACATTAAACGCTGGGCTTGCGTGATATTTGAAACTCCAGCCTCTCCTTGTTAAACACTGACTGCATCCCTCGCGATGTGTCTCCTATGAGTGAGTCTGCAAAAACGCTTTTGAAACTGGACAGGTCTCGCGCGGAGTATCAAACACGGCTGCCTTCAAAGCGTTCGCTTCGAGGGTTGGACTGGCTAAATTTCTTTCTCGCGGACGTCCAGACAGGAGTCGGGCCTTTCCTCGCAATCTACCTTGCCGGCTATGGGTGGAACGAAGAACGCGTTGGAGTTGCGCTTACCGTGGGTGGAATCGCCGGAATCCTCGCGCAAACACCCGCTGGTGCCCTGGTCGACCAGGTCCACCGAAAGCGCACCCTGATCGCCGCCGGGGTCGGTGCGCTGGCCTTGGGGGCGCTGCTTATCGCGTTCGTACCGACCTTTTGGTCAGTCATGTCTGCCCAGGTCCTGATCGGCGGTAACTCAAGCATCTTCGGGCCGGCCATCTGCGCCGTTTCCCTCGGAATCGTCGGCCACCATCTGTTCGACGCCCGGCAGGGACGTAATCAATCGTTCAACTCAGCCGGCAACGTCGTCGCAGCCGTCTCAATGGGCCTACTCGGGTACTTCGTCTCCAACCGTAGCATTTTCTTTTTCGTTGCGGTTTGCACGCTACCGACCCTCTTCGCCCTACGCAAAATCCAGGCCAATGAGATCGATTACGAGCGAGCGCGCGGCGCAAAGGAAGATGCCGGAGACGGCAACCCTGTTGGAGCAGCGGTGCTGTTGCAGGAGCGGCCTCTGATTATCTTTCTGGTCTGCGCCGTGATGTTTCATTTCGCGAACGCCGCCATGTTGCCGCTCCTAGGGGAAATGCTAGCCAAAGGCCACGGACGAAGCTCAATGATGTTCATGTCGGCGTGCGTCGTGACCACGCAGTTCGTCATCACCCTAATCGCCGCTTGGTCCGGAAGAAAAGCGGCCTCGTGGGGAAGGAAGCCGCTGCTCCTGATCGCTTTTGGCGTACTGCCGATACGGGCGGTTCTTTACACACTCACCAGCAATACGGTTGCATTGGTCGCGATCCAAATCCTCGATGGCGTTGGAGCAGGGATATTCGGCGTGGTCTCAATACTTGTTATTGCCGACCTGACTCAAGGTTCAGGTCGATTCAATATCACCCTTGGTGCGATTGCTACGGCAGTCGGCATCGGCGCTTCTCTCAGTCAAACGATCGCCGGTGCAATTGTTCATCATTTTAGCTTCAACACGGGATTCCTCTTTCTTGCCGCGATCGCAGCAGCGGCATTCGGCATCCTCTACTTCTTCATGCCAGAAACACGAGAAAAGAGCTTTCTCAACGAGAACCCATGAGCACCATTTTTCTATTGATGCTGTCGAACGTATTCATGACCTTCGCCTGGTATGGGCACCTGAAGTACGGACACGACTGGCCACTGTGGAAAGCAATCCTCGTCTCTTGGGCTATCGCACTGTTCGAGTATTGCTTGGCGGTGCCCGCCAATCGCCTCGGCTTCGTCCAGTTCTCGGGATTTCAACTCAAAATCATCCAAGAAGTGATCACTATCTCGGTCTTCATCGTGTTTGCGATTTTCTTTCTCAAAGAGAAGCTCGCCTGGAATTATCTCGTGGCGTTCGCCTTTCTCGGTGTCGCTGCATTCTTCGCCTTTGCGTTCAAGGCACCCGGATCCGTAATCTGAATAAGTTGGCCGATGAATCAGCGTCCGCAACACTCCCATTAACGGCCATTACGGCCAGGTTGAGTAACGCGTTCGCGAAGCGCCGCTCGTTCATGGCTTCGCTCGCGTCAGGCTCGCAATGAAGGCCGGCGCCCAGGTCTTGCCGCCATCATCGGAATAAGATTCCTCGAAGTGATGGGAATCCGGGGTGATGTCGGACCAGACTGCTCGAATCAGAATCGACCTGCCGTCCACGGTGTCTTGGGCGACGAGTTCGCCGCGCCCGTCCTTGAACCCGCCGATGGCGGGTGGGTTGAGCACGCCCATCTTGCTGCTGACGAACGTCTGGCTCCATTGGTGCGCTTGGGGATTGTAAAGAAACAAGGTCAGGCCTTCCCAGTGACCATTCGGGCCGTCCGCTTCAATCTCCTCGAGCTGGGCGCGGCCGTCCCATACCTTGCGTACCGTGACCGTTCCGTTGAGCTCAATCGATTTCGCCGAGCCTGACAGCGGATTCATCATGCGTCTGATGTGGGTTTTCCACACCCCGATATTGAAATCGAAGTCGTGCTGCCCGTCGCGTATGGCGCCCGCCGAAGCGTTGTCGGCCCCGCTCGGCGAGGCTTGCGCGAAAACTTGTAGAGGATTCGAAAGACAGCCGAGCGCGTACAGCAGCACAGCTACCGCAATAGGTCTGAACATTTTCATTGCTTGCTCCGTGGTCTGGTCGAAGATTGAACTGACGTGTGGATTAGGCGACGGCGGGCATGGTATTCGCAGCCCCTGCAGCTCGTACCCGTCCCCGCTATCGACGTGTTCGTCCCCGGGTGGATACCGAGGCGGACCATTCCTGCCTGCGCTAGACTTGTCAGTGAGCACGTCAATACTGATTGCGCTGCTGTCGGCAGCACTATTGATCTGGCATCGATCGCTGGGCTCGGTCTCTGTTTATACCGTCAGTACTCCGGCGGCAGAGATGTTTTATTGGATCGCAATCCTGCTGTCCCAGACTTTGGGGACTGCGCTCGGGGATTGGACTGCCGATACGGGCTGTGTTGGGTATGCCGGAGGAGTGCTGGTGTTTGCGGCTCTGCTTGCGCTGGTGGCCGCACTCTACTATTGGATGAGAATATCCCGCACGGCATTGTTCTGGGCCGCTTTTGTACTCACGCGGCCGCTGGGGGCTGTGGTTGGCGATTTCCTCGATAAGCCTGTCACTAACGGCGGCATGGCGCTGAGCCGCTACTCGGCCTCCACGGTTCTTCTGGCGTTTATCGTAGTCAGCATCTTTCTCATTCCACAGAAGGCCGCGAATCGCAAGAGCACCGGCTAGGCGGCGTTGCTTCCCGCGACCAGCCGGCTCGAAATGCGCGTCACGTGCTCACCCTGAAAGCGGCACATGTCCAATTCGAGCGCGCTGGGCATGCGCGCTTCAGCTCCGCCGCCGGTCACGCAGCTGGCTCCATAGGGACTGCCGCCGGTGATCTCACGCATGGTGGTCAGATCCTTGAAGGTGTATGGCAGCCCGACGACGATCATGCCGTGATGTAGCAGCGTCAAATGGAACGACGTGATGGTCGTCTCCTGGCCGCCATGCTGACTGGCGGTGCTGCAGAACACGCTGCCGACCTTTCCGACCAACGCCCCCTGGCCCCATAGCACCCCGGTCTGATCGAGAAAACTTCTCATCTGCGAGGCCATGTTTCCAAAACGGGTCGGAGTGCCGAAGATGATTGCATCGTACTGTGCAAGTTCGTCGGACACGGCAATGTCGGCCGCCTGGTCGAGCACAAATCCGGATGTCTGGCATATCTCCAGGGGTACCAGCTCGGGCACGCGCTTGACGACTACGCGGGTCTTCGGAACACGGGCCGCGCCCTCCGCCTGGGCGCGTGCCATTATTTCAACGTGACCGTAGCTGCTGTAGTAGAGAACAAGAACGCTTGCCATGGAAGGTTGCTCCGGGTTGGTTCGGGCTAAAGGGGCGCGGCTGTATGGCGCTTGAGAAACGCCCGCACCAGACTGTTGTAGGCTTCGGGGTTGTCGAGCGCAGCCAGGTGGCCCGCGTCGCAGATCATGGCGCGCTCGGCGGCCGGCAGGCGCTGCGCCAGCAGATCCGCTGCCTGCAGCCGAGACTCGAGATCGTATTCGCCGGTGATCACGAGCGCTGGTGTCGCAATGGATTCAGGGCGCCAACGACCCGGCGTCGAATCCGCCGCGCGAGCCCCTTCCGCCAGATCGAATCCGGGGTAGCGCCCGAGCATCGCATTCAACAATCGTCGAGCGGCCGGCTCGCCGGTTCGCAGTTGCATCAGCGCGTGCGTGGCCCATTCGACACGAACGGCCTCGACTCCGGCGCTGCGGGCCAGCGCGCGATAGTGAGCCAGCGGCACGTCGAGTTCGGCGGTGCTGTCATCTGGGGGACCGTCGAGCACCAGGCAGGAGAGCGTACTGTCCTCCGTCATGGCCAACCGCAGGACGGCGCGCGCGCCCTGCGACATGCCGAGCAGCGCCACATCGTGCAGCGTCAGATGGCGCCGAAGGGCCTGCAGATCTGCAATGTCGCGCTCGAGGTCGGGGACGCCGGAAGAAAGTCCGAAGCCCCGTCGGTCCATTCGCACCACGCGAAATTCGTCGCATAGCGCTGCGGCCAATGCGTCCCACATCTGCAGATCGAGCGCCCAGCCGTGTACCAGCAGCACCACCGGACCGCGACCCTCATCCCGATAGCGCAGACGCGCGCCTTCGGTGGCGAAATATCGGTCGGTGGCCTCTTCGCCCCCGGTACTGACGGCGGTCGCGGATACAGTCGGCACCACTGTCCTTCGGATAGCGAAAAGTATTTCGCTTTCAGGCTACAGTTCGGCCTCCGGGGCGTCAAGCTCGCCTGGCAGTGCCGCGCTCACACCTGAGCGCTCAGTGAAAGCCAGGGGGCGGTGGCGAGATCGGCGGAAATCTCGTGGCTGACCTGCTGCAGCATCTTGAGCCGCTCGCGCACCAATTTCGATTTGCTGATTCGGCGCGAGTGGCTGGAGCTGTTCAGCGCTGCCACCACTCTCCCCTGTTGGTCGAACACCGGCACGGCGAGCGCGATCACACCGTACGCGAGTTCATCCTCGACCGACGAATAGCCGCTGCGCCTGGCGCTCTCGATGAGCTGGCCCAGCCGGCCCGGATCGGTGACCGTGCGGTCCGTCAGTGCTTCAAGACGGGCGGTTTGGAAATAGCGCTGCAGCCGTTCTGCGCTCACGCCGGCCAGCAGCACGCGACCGGTT